>VTLG01004469.1_pt1 | contig 20598 bp, 21 predicted proteins | sample 4694571 | NCBI WGS metagenome assembly VTLG01 (sample SAMN12604809, study PRJNA352737) | marine metagenome | biome: ENVO:00000447; feature: ENVO:00000209|ENVO:00000569|ENVO:01000036; material: ENVO:00002151; isolation source: viral sequences binned using virsorter ... | reverse complement strand
TATAACTGGTGGGCCAACAAAATATATTCAACTAAACGATACTGGTGGTTACGCTACTGATACAACTAGATGGAATGATACTGCTCCCACAGCAACAGTATTCTCATTAGGAACTAGCGATAAGGTAAATGATGCTGGAGATGAATATGTGGCTTATTGTTTCCATTCCGTAGAAGGCTACAGCAAAGTAGGATCGTATATCGGGAATCTGAATGCAGATGGTCCGTTTGCCTATACAGGATTCTCACCAGCTTGGATTATGTTTAAACCAGATGCAGCTGCGGATTGGACTGTTTGTGATAATAAAAGAAACACATACAATGCAATAGCAGATAAAACTCTTAATCCTAATTTAAATAGCGGCGAACATGATGGTGGCATGGATTTTGATTTCGTATCTAATGGATTTAAAATTAGGAATGCTAATTCAGATAATAATCATAATGTATCAATACTTTATCTAGCCTTTGCCGAAAGTCCATTTAAGACATCCAACGCTCGATAGGAACGTATAAATAGTATAAACAAACATGGTACAACATAGGAGAAGAAAAAATGTGGTACGTTGATGAGATAGGTTTAGTCAAGACACCTAGAGGCTTGACGATAGGTGGGATACAACATCCTCGAAATATTTTTACACAATGGACGAAAGCCGAACTGGCTGCCATTGGTATTAAACGGGCAAGTATTACTGCTGTAGATACACGATATAAAAACACAGGTGAAATCACTTGGGAAAATTCGGGTGATGAAGCTCTTGGTACATATGCAACAACTGATGTTGCTGTTGCAGATTTAAAAGAAAATATGACCCAATCGGTTAATTCTATGGCTGCATCTTTACTTAGTGCGACTGATTGGATGCAACACAGAGAGGCAGAAGGTGGAACTGCAATGCCCGCTGATTGGAAAACATATCGTGCGGCAGTCCGAACAACTGCCAATGCAAAAGAAACGGAGATTGCTGCTCTTGCAGATATAGCTGCGGTTAAGGCATACGAAGCGCATCCTGTGACATACACACGCAAGACAGGAACAACTGATGCAGAAGGTGTTACTACATGGGCTGCTCCGAATATCACAACAGATACAACAGTAAACAAAGTGAATTGGACAGATGAAGGTGGTCATGCAGATTCTTGGCCGACTGCTCCAGATCATACCGCTGATCCAAGTTTTGTTAGTGTTGCGAACACATAATAAGAGAATTCTAAAATGTCAGGAAGCTATATAGGTAAAAATCCACAATACGGATTTTTTGAGAAACAGAGAATCACCACGGCCAATGGGGTTCTCACAGCATTTAATTTAGCCTTTACTACAACAGGTTCAGCACAACTATTAGTATCGGTTGCTGGTGTTATTCAGGAACCAGGACAGGCTTATACTGTCCTTTCTGGAGCTCCCCAACAGATATCTTTTACAGAAGCACCTGCTAATGGTGTAGATATTTTTATTATTTGGATGGGTAAAGAACTTACCGGTCCTAGATTTGGTTCTGATATGATTACAGACCAAACAGCGTTAGGAACTGCACCGGCCGCTACTGATCAATTTATAGTTTATGATGCGGATGCCTCATCACTAAAGAAAGTTGCATATAGTAATGTCCATAGTGGTGTTGCAGACATGGCTGCTAATACAGTCAAAGTTAGAGATGCAAACAGTACAGGTGCTCCATCTGATAAGACAGTTGCAGACACACAGTTGTTGATAGGTGATGGTACAGGGTTTACTGCTGCCACACTATCTAGTGATGTTACAATGGCCAATACTGGTGCAGTTACTATTGCAGCAGATGCCGTGACGCCAGCAAAAATAAATATTTTTGATGATGCTCTTGCCGCAACAGACACACATTTCTTAGTAGCTGATGGTACTGATTATAGTTCATTTGCATTAAGTGGAGATGTAACAGCATCAAATGCTGGTGCAGTTACTATTGCTGCTAATGCTGTTACTCTAGCTAAATTAGCTGATGGGACTCAAGGTGGAACAATATATTATGGTGCGTCTGGTGCGCCGACTGAACTTGCTGCTGGTACGTCCGGACTTTTTCTTAAAACTCAAGGAGCAGGTGCTAACCCAACATGGGCTAGTGTACCGGCTGGAGCTCCTACAGGTGGTGGTACTGATAAAGTATTCTTTGAAAATGAACAGACTGTAGATAGTGATTATACCGTAACAGCTGGTTATAATGCTGTTACCGCAGGACCATGTGCAGTTGCGAGTGGAGTAACAGTTACTCTAACTGGTACTAGTGCTTGGGTTATAGTGTGACAACTTTAAATGTTAATACGATTACACCATCCGGCAGCACACTCACTTTGGGAGCGGCCGGTGATACTGTAGTTGTTGCTGATGACGTTAAGGTAAACACTGTCAAGGATGCTGGCGGTAATACATTATGGGTTAGTGATGGTTCTGGTTCATTAAGTTCTGTCTCAGGATTTGGTGATGCATTAAAACTTCTATCTACTCAGACTGTAACTAATCAGGCTAGTGTTTCTTTCGTATCGGGTATTGATTCAACATATAAAGAATATGTATTCCAAGCTCTAGATGTAATCCCAGCAACAGATGAAACGAGATTGCAGTTTGAAACGTCTACGGATGGAGGGAGTTCATGGGGGGTTATTAAAACTACTGCTTCATTTAGAGCGGAGCATGATGTTACTGGTAATACGACAGAATTAGCATATTGGATAGGGATAGCACAAGCAACTACGGCCGTTACTTTAACTGATTTCTTAGGAAATGTTGCACCGGAAAGTGGTATGGCTACTGTTAGATTATTTAATCCTGCTAGTACAACCTATGTTAAAAACTTTTCTGCAACAACACAGTCTTGGACTGCTGGTGATGGAAGAAACAGATCACAGAATCTGTTTGTTGGAGGATACATAAACACAACATCTGCCATTAATGGTTTTAGATTTAATATAAGTTCCGGTAATATAGCCTACGGTAAATTTAAGATGTATGGAGTATTATAATGAGCACTGTAATAACAACAACAGTTTTACCAGACTCTACATCCAACGATACATTGACATTTGGAGCTACTGGTGATTCTCTAGCTATTAGTGGTGATTCATTAAATCTGAATACACTTCAAGATGCTGGCGGAAACACTATTTTTGTATCTGATGGTTCTGGAACAATTACATCTAAGAACAGCGGCTTTCCAGGAGCATTTAATTTAATTTCAACTCAAGAGGCTAGTGGTTCTGCTAGTGTTTCATTTACTACTGGGATTGATTCTACCTATGATATTTATGTTTTTAAGTTTATAGATATAAACCCCGACACAAATGAAGCGAGTTTTCGATTCCAAGGTTCTACCGATACAGGATCAAGTTATGGTGTCACAAAAACTACAACTTGGTTTTATGCATTACATACTGAATCAGGTTCTTCCGCTGTTTTTTCTTATTCGGCAGGATTAGATTTACAACAATCTACTAGTCCTCAAATAATAGCATCTACCATAGGTAATGATGCTGATGCTTGTGCTGTTGGAGAACTTTGGTTATTCGATCCTTCTTCAACAGACTATTTAAAGCGTTTTTGTGCAACAAGCAATACCTATAGAGCAGATGATGAAACACAAAATGCTTTTATTGGAGGATATTTCACATCTTCAACTGCTGTTATTGATGCGATCCAATTTACGATGTCCTCTGGAAATTTTGATGGCACAATAAAACTTTATGGACTAACTAAATCATGAGTTTTTTAGAAACAAGAAAGATTGAACCTCAGTCCGGGACCACTGTAACATTAGGTGCTGGTGGGGATACTGTTTTGGTATCTGCTGATCAACTTAAAACGAATACGGTTAAAGACGCTGGTGGGAATACGATATTTACTTCTAATGGTGCCGGTACACTTTCAAGTGTCAACAGTGGATTGAACGGTGGTATGACTCTCGTATCAACCCAGACAGCTCCTGCAGGAACTTCCAGTATTGCGTTTACCAGTGGACTTGGAGATTACGATGAGATAGTTTTTTACTTTACTAATATTCAGCATAGTAATGATGATAGAATTTTATCCTTTCAAGTCAGCACTGACGGCGGCTCTACTTATGGAGTTGCAATGTCAAGTACAAACTTTTATGCTAGTCATGCCTGGAGTTGGAGTAATACTGCTCAAGTTTCGTATGATGCTAGCAGAGATTTAGCGAACTCAACAAGCTATCAGTTGCTAACTCAGTCTAGTGATAATGGGGGCACGATAACCGGATCAAATGCGTCAGGTGAACTACATATGTTTGGTTGTGCTTCTACTACATATGCAAAACAATGGTATGCTAGAGTTGGAAACATTTTTTATATAGAGTCTGTAATTGATAATTTCACGGGTGGCTTTGTAAATTCAGCCTCAGCAATAAATGCAATTAACTTTAAGCCTGACTCAAATACCTTTAAAGGTACAATAGCAATGTACGGTATAAGCTAATGACAGATAAATTAAATGTTAATACCATAGTGCCAGATGGCAGTACACTGACTGTTGGAACATCAGGTGGTAGTGTAGTTATGGCTGATGACGTTAAGGTCAATACGGTCAAAGATGCTGGTGGTAATACTTTATGGGTAAGTAATGGGTCAGGAGTATTAAGTAGTGTTAATTCAGCCTTTGGTGGTTCATTAAAACTTCTATCTACTCAGACTGCATCTGATAGTGCCAGTCTTTCTTTTACCTCAGACATTGATGCAACCTATAAAGAATATGTTTTTAAGTTTATCAATATAAATCCTGCGACAAATGCTCAGGATTTTGGATTTCAAGTTAATGCTTCAGGTCAAAGTGGTTATGACGAAACGATAACTAGCACAGCATTTCTGGCAATAATGACTGAATCTGGAACAAATGGTAGTCTTGGTTATGCTGGCGGTCAAGATCAAGCGCAGGGTACTAGTTTCCAACCGTTAATGTATCAAGTTGGTGCCGATGCAGATAAAAGCGGTAGTGGTGAGTTGCATATTGTCAACCCATCGTCTACTACCTATGTAAAAAACTGGTATAGCACTTGTAATAATGTTAATGGGGATGCTACTCCATATCAAGCTAATGCTTTTATGGGTGGCTTTGTAAATATTACAGCAGCTATCACAGAGGTCCAGTTCAAATGTCCGTCAGGCAATTTTGATGGAAAAATAAAGATGTACGGAGTATTATAATGAGCACTGTAATAACAACAGCTGTAAAAACAGAACCTACTACTGATACTTTAACATTTGGAGCTACTGGTGATTCTGTAGCTATCAGTGGTGATTCATTAAATTTGAATACACTACAAGATGCTGGTGGTAATAGTATCTTTGTATCTAATGGTTCTGGAACAATTACATCCTCAGCATTTGGTGGTTCCCAGAAGTTTATATCATCACAAAGCGCATCTAATTCTGCCTCACTAGTTTTTACAAGTGGGATTGATTCTACCTATGATGTTTATCGTTTTACTTTCATAGATATGAATCCGGCGACGGACAATCAAAACTTTGAGTTTCAAGTGAACGCAGCAGGCCAGTCGGGATACAATGAAAGCGTGACTTCCTTTTATTATGCTGCGACTCACTTTGAAGATGATAGTTACAGTGCATTGGCATATGACACCGGTAGGGATCAGGCTAGCGGAACTGGTTATCAATGTTTATTTGGGGGTTGTGGAAATGGAGCGGATGAGGCTGGAGTTGGAGAATTATATTTATTTGCTCCTTCTAATACCACCTCTATTAAATACTGGTATAGTAGCTGCCAAATGTACAGTGGTAGTAATGCATCAGATAATTCTTTTTCGGGCGGCGCCTTTGAAACTACAAGTGCGATAGATGAAATATCTTTTCGATTTGCATCTGGAAATATAGTTGCCGGCACAGTAAAAATGTATGGAATAAGTAAATCATGAGCTCGTTAATAACTAAAACAATAGAACCTCAAACAGGAACTACCGTTACATTAGGAGCGGCAGGAGATACAGTTGATATTGCAGCTAGTCAACTTAAAACAAATACAGTAAAAGATGCTGGTGGGAATACACTGTTTACTTCCGATGGGGCAGGCACACTTTCAAGTGTCAATTCTGGACTAGCAGGATCTATGGTTTTTATTTCATCTGTAGATGGTTCTGGAGCGTCATATATAGATTTTACGAGTGGGATTGATTCTACCTATGATGAATATGTTTTTATTACTGTGAATGTAAATCCTAATACTGATGGCGGGGGTGGTTGGAGATTTCAAGCAGATGTTTCTGGCGGAACAAGTTATGCTCAAACTATGACCACTACAAACTTTACTGCATATCATACACCAACTGGTTCTCACAATAATCTATCTTGGCAAGGTGGCAGTGCACAAGGACAAGGTACTGGCTTTCAACCTTTAACCGAGGGTGTTAGTGGTGATTCAGATCATTCTGCTAGTGGGATTCTTCATGTATTTGCTCCATCTTCTACTACCTATGTCAAGAATTTTTATTCAACTTTTATTTCCACTTCAGATTGGAACGAGGCCTACACTCGACAAACTGTAGGTGGATATTTTAATACAACTTCTGCACTTACTAACTTTAGGTTTAAGTTTAATACTGGTACTATAGATACTGGAACAGTCTACCTTTACGGTATAAGCTAATGAGTACAGTAAAAGCAAATACACTACAGCCACCTAGTCTCACTCAAGATTTAACTATCGGAAGTGCAAGTGATACCGTTACGCTTCCTGGTAATGATATACAGGTAAATACTGTAGCTGATAGTGGTGGTAATAATATTATTGCTTCTGATGGTTCTGGTTCACTTACAGTCAATTCAGCATTTCAAGGTTCCTTTACATTATTGGCAACTCATGAACCTTCTAATGTTTCAGAATTAGAAATTACTACAAATTTAACGGATGCTTATGGTTTTTATCTTTTCTATTTTGAAAATGTAGTTCCTTCTACTGATGCGGCGTTTAGATTTCAAGTTAATAGTGGTACAAATATAGTTAGTACTTTATATAGAACAGGTCATGGAACATCAGACGGTAGCACAGAATTATCTTTGGAGGCTGGTGGACAAAATACTCAAAAGAATGTGACTAGTAACCAATCACTTACTTACGCTACTAGCGGAGGATCATCGGAAGATAATTTAGTTGGAGAAATGTGGTTCTTTAATCCTGCAGGTACTACTAATTATAAGGGATGGACGTCAAGATTTTTTACTTTTGGTGGTAGTACTTATTGGCTCGACAATTTGGCCGGCGGTCAATTTAGAACAACCTCAGCTATAACTAGTATTAAGTTTGTATTTTCCAGTGGAAATATAGTATCGGGTAAAATTAAACACTACGGATTTAAAGAATAATGAGTATAATTAAGGCAAAATTTGTAGAACCGGTTAGTGGTTCAAATGTTAATCTCGGAGGAGCAGGAGATACGATATCTATTTCAAGCACAAAACTAAAAACAAATACGTGGCAAGATGCCGGTGGAAATGTTCTATGGACATCTGATGGTGCTGGAACTGTGTCAAGTGTTAATGCTGGATTATCTGGATCTGGACCTACGTTTATTCAAAAACAAACTGCGAGTGGTGTAGGATCGGTTAACTTTGAAACAGGAATTGATTCCACCTACGATGAATACTTGTTTGTATGGACAGATGTATATGTAAGCACTGATACAGCATATTTACGTTTTACACCCAGTACTGCATCGGGAGCTTATGGAGATGAAGATGGATTAGGTACATTTTATACTGCTTATTCTTATTATGATTGGTCTACTAGTTCAGGTTTAGATTATGATACCAGTAGAGATTTTAATGGAACTGGATCTGTTTTATTATCAACACACATGGATAATGCAGCTACATCTGGTGCAGGAGGTTGGTTGAAATTTTATAGGCCTTCTTCTACGACTTATGTTAAAAATTTTATAGCAGAAAATACAACTCCATATTATCTTCCAACTAGTAATGTAGTCGCTTATATATCTGGATTTTTTAATACAACTGATGCCATAACAAAACTTCAGTTTAATACTGATACCGGTAATCTTACTGGAACTTTTTGGTTGTACGGAATAAAATAATGGCATCAACACTTCAAACAAATACAATTGAACCTCAGAGTGGAACTGATTTAACTGTTGGTACCAGCGGTACTAATACAGTATTGGCGGGTAATGTTATTAAGTCTAACGTCCTTAAGGATGCAGGTGGGAATGCTATCCTTACCTCAGATGGTTCTGGTAATCTGTCAGGAGTTAATTCGGCATTCGGTGCTTCTACAGTATTGTTAAGTACCCAAACTGTTACAAGTAGTACTACAACTATTACTTTTAGTTCTTCATTAATCACGAGCGACTATAATCATTATATTTTTAAATTTTATAATGTTCAAACTGCGGGTAATGCTGGTGGTGCAGATTTTGCATTTAATGTATCTACAGATAACGGTAGTACTTATGCGGTAACTAAAACTAGTACAGTTTTTCGTTCATGGCACAGTAATGCTGATACTACGGGATTGGCTTATAATACAGGAAAAGATTTATGGAATAGTACAGATAATCAAAAAGTAATGATTGCAATGGAAACTGCTGCTAATGTGGCCAGTGCAGCAGGAGATGGAGAATTACATCTTTTTAGTGTATCCAATACTTCAGTTTGGAAACAGTTTTATGCAACTAGTCAGCAAAGACAGAATGGTGACTATTCTGAAGTAATGTATACTGGTGGATCTTGTGAAACTGCATCGGCTATTAATTGTGTTAAATTTGAAATGGATGGTTCCACTATTGATAAAGCTATTATAAAGTGTTATGGAGTTAAATAAATGAGCACAATAAAAGCCGATACGGTTCAACCGAAAGATTTTGCAACTGACATTACGTTAGGAGCTTCTGGTGATACGGTTACATTGCCAGGTAATGATCTTCGAGTAAACACAGTCGCTGACAAAGGTGGAAACACTCTTTGGACTTCTGATGGTTCTGGTACTCTTTCTAGTGTCAATGCGGGACTGAAAGGTAATCTATCTTTACTTACTACTAATACTTTTACAAATACAGTTTCATCTTCATTTACAACAAAGATTGATTCTACCTATGATGTTTATATTTTTAAGCTTACAGACATACACAATGATGTAGATGGTGATAATTTTGCTTTTAATTGTAGTATAGATGGTGGATCAAACTATAATGTTACAAAGACAACTACTTATTTTAGAGCGCAGCATTATGAAAATGATGGGGCAGCCGGATTATCATATTTAACTAACAGAGATAGGGCGCAATCTACAGCAGCTCAATGGTTAGCTGAATCAATGGGTAATGCGGCTAACAAAAGTTTGTCTGGAGAACTTTATTTATTTAATCCTTCCTCAACCACCTTTGTAAAGCATTTTTATGCTACTACAGTAGATAGATCGAATAATGATTACTGCCATAACGCCTTTATTGCTGGATATTTCAATACAACCAGTGCTATTAATGCAATATCTTTTTTTTCTGATGGTGGTTCCCCTGCCATTGACGGCACCATAAAAATGTATGGATTACTATAATGAGCACATTAAAATCAAACGTCATAGAACCGGCAACAGGCACCACACTATCTTTAGGAGCTGTTGGGGATAATGTAACTGTTAGTGCAGATTCAATACAGACCAATCTCTATAAAGATGCTGGTGGGAATACAATTTTTCAATCTGATGGTGCGGGAACACTATCTAATGTTAATAGTGGAATAAAAGGTGCAGGCCCTCATTTGATTCTAAGTCAAACAGCAAGTGCTAGTTCATCTATTTCATTTACATCTGACATAGATTCTACCTATGACAAGTATATGTTTGTGTTTGTGAATATAAATCCGGCTACAAACGATACTCTTTTCCAGTTTAATGTTAGTGATGATACGTCCAGTTGGGTCTATGATTTAACAAAAACAACATTATATTTTCGTGCGGTGCATACAGAGGACGACTCTACAGCTACCCTTGCTTATGATACTGGGAGTGATTTAGCACAGGGAACTGGATATCAAAATTTAGGTGCTGGACTAGGTAATGGAGCGGATGAAAGTTTGTCGGGAATTCTTTATCTTTATGCTCCTTCTAGCACAACTTATATAAAGAACTTCTGGTCTACAACAAGTTTTTATGGTCAGCAAAATGCTGAATATAATAATTATATTGGAGGTTATGTAAATGTAACAGCGGCAGTAACAGCTATAGATTTTAAAATGAATAGTGGGAATATAGCTTCAGGAACAATTAAAATGTACGGGTGCATATAAATGGCTACTTTAAAAACTAATTTAATAGAACCAGAAGGTGCAACTACGACTTTAACCGTAGGTGAATCTGGTGGAGACTTGGTAATAGGTGCGGATTCTATAAACAACAATGTATTGAAAGATGCCGGTGGGAATGCTATATGGACATCTGATGGTTCAGGAACTTTATCTGGTATCAATTCGGGATTCGGAAGTTCTCAGGTATTAATACAAACACAAGTTGCATCTGATTCCGCATCAATAGATTTTACAACTGGGATTGACAGTACCTATAAAGAATATGTGTTTGAGTTTATCACTATACGGCCTGAATCAGATAATTATGACATAGCTTTTCAGTGCAATGTCTCTGGTCAATCTGGTTTCGATGAAACTATGACTACTACTGTTATCGCAGCTTATAATAATGAAGCCGGTACTGATCCTTATTTGTACTATAACGCTAATGCAGACCAGGCTCAAGGAACAGCATACCAAACACTAGCTAGAAGTCGAAGTGATGATGCAGATCATAGTTCTTCTGGAGAATTACATTTATTTAATCCAGCCTCTACAACCTATATAAAGAATTGGTATTCTGTAGTTACAGGAAGTCGTACAAATAATTATGCTTGGACAAATTTGGTTGCTGGATATTTTAATACGGCCAGTGCAATAGATGAAGTATCCTTCAAAATGAAAACAGACAATATAGCAGCAGGAACAATAAAGATGTACGGAATTAAATAGATTAACGAGTATAAATAATAGAGATAACACAATTAATGGAGTAATGAACAATGCCTAGATTTAAAATGGTTGATGGTGTATCCATCCAACTTACGGCAGATGAAGAAACTGCAAGAGACAACGAGGAAGCTGCATGGGCCGCTGGTGAAGATGGCCGAGCACTTGCTTCTATGCGAGCAGATCGCAATCGTCGATTAGCTGATACAGATTGGTATGGTGTATCTGACCTAACCATGTCAGCAGATATGACCACATATCGTCAAAACTTGCGTGACCTTCCTGCAGGTAAGACAACCAAAGCTCATGTAGATGCGATTACATGGCCGACAAAACCAGCAGCATAATAAACTATGAGCTCTTATATTGGTAAAGAACCCGCTTACGGGGTTTTCTCAAAACAAGCAGAGACTGGTGATGGTTCAACGACTGCTTATACGTTGAACTACACAACGGCAGATGCTACACAATTAATAGTTTCTGTAGGTGGTGTTTTACAGGAACCAAGAATAGCTTATACAATTAATGCTGCCGGCAATACTTTAACCTTTACAGAAGCTCCTGGCAATACGTCTAGTATTTGGATTATTTGGTTAGGTAGACAACTTACTGGTCCGCGTGTTACTGCTGATGCTATTACTTCACAAGTAGCATTAGGAACAAGTCCTGCGGCTGCTGATACTTTCTTAATGTATGATGATAATGTCGGCGACCTTAAGAAAGTAGCATACAGTGATCTTGAATCCGATACAGCCAATATGCCAGCTAATACTGTTAAGGTTAGAGATGCTGCTACAACAGGTGTACCCTCTAATAAAACAGTAACGGACACACAGATTCTTATAGGTGACGGTACTGGATTTACAGCAGCTGCATTGTCTGGTGATATTACTATGTCTAATGCTGGTGTAACGGCGATTGGAACTGACAAAGTAATTACTGCCATGATATTAGATGATAATATTACTACTGCTAAGATTGCAGCAAGTGCGATTGGTACTACAGAAATTAATAATAATGCAGTCGATGGTACTAAGATTGCCATGGGATCTGATGCCGCAGGTGATGTTTTATTCTACGGTGGCACCGACTATGGTCGTTTAGGAATAGGCACAGCTGGTCAGGGTTTGAAGGTCAATGGTGGAGCAACTGCACCTGAATGGGGTACAGTAGGAGATGCTTCATTAGGTTCAGCTCAAGAATGGACAGCACAACAGAATTTCAATAATACTGCACTCACCTTTGATGCTACACAAGATTGGGCACTTAGCGCTAATCAAGTAGCCACACTAACACTCACGGCAAATACAACTTTTGATGCACCCACCCAAATGGTTGATGGTGCTTTTTATTCTCTTATTATTATTCAAGATGGGACTGGTGGTTGGACGGCATCTTGGAATGCAGTATTCAAGTGGGCAGCTGGAACTGCACCCACACTAACCACAACGGCAGCCGCTAAAGATATATTTGTGTGGAGAAGTGATGGCTCAAATATGTACGAGGTCGGTCGCCAACTGAATGTGAGTTAATCTGCTATGACAGGTTTATTAAGTGTAGCGGGCTCCACACCATCCGATAGTGGTTTTGAATTAAAGTCTTGTAGGTTTGTCCAATCAAGTACAGATACAACTAGTCTAACTAAGACATTTGGTTCTGCCGGGAATAGGAAGACTTGGACTTTTAGTTGCTGGTATAAGCCGGGCTTAATAGATGCCTCAAGTAAGGTAATACTCTCTGCTTCAGCGGAGGTTTTTGAATATAGGTTGGCTGGAGATGTTCTACAGATTTGGAATGGTACTACTTCACCCAATGATGTAGTTTTTACAACAACAGCGAAGTACCGGGATGCATCATCTTGGTATCATTTTGTTTTAGCGGTTGATACCAGTCAAGAGGCCACTACCGATAGAGTTAAAGTATATGTAAATGGTGAACAACCTGTTCTGTCTACATACAATGCCCCTAACCAAAATACAGAATGGGAGGTCAACAATAATGTAGTGCATAATATAGGTAAGTTCAAGCGCTCAAACCCTGCAAATCCTGAAGAACCCTTTGATGGTTACTTGGCTGAGGTATATTTTATAGATGGCCAACAACTAACCCCAGCATCCTTTGGTGAAACTAATGAACTTACAAACCAGTGGCAACCAAAAAACCCAACAGACGTAAAAGCGGGTGTCGCATTTGGATTTAATGGTTTTTATCTGCCGTTATCTAATGATGCGTTGGCTACTAGTTTTACAGATAGTGCTGAAGGTCGTGCTGTAACTATACTAGGTAACACACATACTGACACATCGCAAAAGAAAATAGGAACTGCATCATTACAGTTTGATGGAACGGGTGATGGATTGATATTCACTTATGCTGTTGGTAATGCTTTTATATCATCTACGGCTAATACTCCTGTTGGCACTGATAGTTGGACTCTTGAAGCTTGGTTATATTGGGATGGTACTGCTGACGGAATCTTTATGGAGCAAGGTGATAGTGCCCAAAGAGCCTTACAATTTTGGGTGCAAGCTGACGGTGATATTCAGATATATCTATCAGACTCTGATGGTAGTTGGAACTATAATCAAGTCTCTGCCTCAACATTATCATCTGATACTTGGACACACGTTGCCCTTGTAAAACTGGTGGATAGGATTTACCTCTTTAAAGATGGTGTTTTAGACGGAACAATAAACGGTACACAAACCCAAGCTGGCATTAATGATTCTGAGCTGCCTTTTCATATTGGCATTTATCAGGCGAGCAATGGTACTTATAGTTCTAGTTGGCCAGGTTATATGGACGAAATTCGTATATCCAGTGTTGCACGGTATACTGCAACCTTTACTGATTTTGGTCAAGGTGGAGGAACTATTTCTAGTCCAACGGCCTTTACTTCTGATGCTGCTACAAACCTTTTACTACATTGTGATGGAGCTAATGATGGAACTGTTATTACAGATAGTAGTACTAAAGGAAGACATATCATAACTTCTGGCGGCGATGCAGACAATGTAAGAATAAGTGATTCACCATTTGAAGCTCTCAATGATGCTCATGTTATAGGACCGAAACTCGGATCGTCTGCAATATCGTTTGATGGTTCAGCTGCGCCTGCAGACGGCTATCTATCAATGCCCGATTCATCCGATTTTAATTTCGGCACTGGTGATTTTACCATTGAAGGATTTTTTAATTTTACTGACCTTGAAACGGGCCATGGTGGATCCCCATCAGTTATGGGTCAGAGAGCATCTGGAACAAGTAGGTGGAGTATCTATCAGAGCCGTAGCAACTTAGCTTTTTATTCAGCAAACGGTGGTGATGAAACTGTTGATATGGATAGTAGTGATCTTGTTGTAAATAAATGGTATCACATGGCTTTGGTCCGTGATGGAAATGTTTTTTCATGGTACATAGATGGTGTGTTTGACAAGAGTTATACAGATTCGATTACACTACCAGATGTTGGTGCGACAATGTATATTGGGTATAACGGTGATAGTAGTTATGGTGAATTCGAGGGGTACATGGACGAAATTAGGATATCCAATGTTGCTCGCTATACTGCTGATTTTACCCCACCCACAGAAGAATTTACATCGGACGCTAATACAAAATTATTAATTCATAGTAATGCGGCTATGAGTTCTACTACATTTACAGACAGTAGTTCTTCTGCTCATACAATTACAGCAACTGGAGATGTAAAGCACGTTGCACCAAAGATTGGAGTTGGTATGTGGCATGGAATTCCAGGACTTTCTGGCGCACAGGATTCTATAAAAACTCCTTTAATTTCAAAAGGTAGATTTGATGTATTTCAAAATGGAAGTGATTGGACTCTTGAGGCTTGGATTTGTTGTAATGCTGTTCCAACGGGTTCTGATTATTTCTTTTTTGTTTCTGGTTATCAAGACGATGATAATAAATGGGGAGTGGCATATAGCCAGGCCGCTGGTGAAAAATTATACTGGTATGCGAGATTCGGTGGATCTACGGTAGTCGCTGCTTATTCTGGTGATGATGGTGTTATTAGTGATACTGATTGGCATCATGTAGCATTTACTAAAACTGGTGGTAGTACTTATACCTTAAAGATATATTTAGACGGTACAGAAGTACAGTCGTCCACTGATACAAATGAAGATACTTTAGCTGGAGATATGTATATCGGTTCTATACATAGTACTTCAGGAGGGTTTCCTGGTTTTATGGACGAGGTAAGGATCTCCAATACAGTACGCTATACTGGTACTTTCACCCCATCAACAACGGCCTTCAAGGATGATAAAGATACAGTAGTACTCTTACACATGGACGGTGGTGGAAATATTGTAGATGGTGTACCTACGGCTGCGGGTCAAGGTAATTACTTTTGGAATGATTCTACTAATGCAATCTTTTATGATAGTGAAGGAGTACCAACGAATAAATCTCTTATAGAATGGGATGGTAGTGGAGATTATATCTCAGTACCGGGAAATTCAGATTGGAGATTTACTGGAGAATTTACTATAGAAATGTGGGCCAATTCAATAACGGCTGAGGGTTTCTATTCTGCTTCTAACATTATGGCAATTTATGGTGGCGGTGGTGGCGGCGGTAAGAATTCTTGGCAGTTATTTGTTATGGGAAGTAGTAACCCTAAAAATATAACTTTCTATTGTTCTGCTGACGGCAATAACTGGACAACGATAGATGAAGATGTAGTTTTGAATAACGGTAAATGGTATCATCTTGCAGTAACTAGGGATAGTTCTAATGTGGTTCATTTGTGGGTTAATGGAACAGAATTAGGATCAGGTACATCTTTTGTTGGAACTATGGCTACACCATCTAGTTATGACTTAGTATCGTTTGGTGCTAGAACAGATACTGGTGCAAATCCATATGATGGTACCATGGACCAAATTCGTATTTCTGATACGGCTAGGTATACTTCAACTTTCACTCCATCCACAACTCCATTTACTACGGATGCAAATACCAAACTACTGATACAATCAGATTTCAGTGAAGGTGGACTTGGAGGAGACCATTCAGGCAACTACAATTATTTCACACCGACTAATTTGACAGCTTCGGATATGATGGAAGATAATCCTTTGAATAATTTTTGTACTTTGAATCCGAACGACAGAGGGGTAAGTTCAAAAGCATCTTTATCAGAGGGTAATCTAAAGGATACCTCTACAGGCACAGCTTGGACTGTTGCTGGGGTACGAGGTAGCTTTGGAGTATCGTCGGGAAAATGGTATTGGGAAGTCCTAAAAACGACAACAAATAGCTATTCAATGTATGGGGTGGCTAATGCGGATTGCTCCTATAGTGAAGATTTTGGTACTCCCAGTAATAGCTGGACTGCCATATCGGAAACAGGAAAGAAGTTTGGGGATGGAACAGGTGGTTCTGGAACATCTTACATGGCAACTTGGACTAATGGGGATATTATTGGTATTGCGTTAAACTGTGATGATGGAGAGCTAACATTTTATAAAAATAATGTTACTCAAGGTGTAGCCTTTACTTCATTAGCTGGTAAGGAATTATTCCCATACCTGAGCCTGTATGATACTAGCGATTCCGCAACAGTTAATTTTGGTAGCGACAGTTCATTCGCTGGAGCAACAACATCACAAGGCTATCAGGACGGTAATGACAAAGGCGATTTCTATTATGCTCCGCCTGCTGGGTTCCTTGCGCTCTGTACGGATAATTTAGCGACCCCACTTATTGCTTTGCCGGGGGAATATTTTAATACAATAATCTGGAGTGGCGCACAATCTGGATCATCGGCTCCTGATAGGGCGATGACAGGAGTTGGTTTCCAACCAGATATGGTTTTCGGGAAGACCAGAAGTAATGCCAACCAAGGTCAACTAGTATATGCTGGGTCTACCTCTACTATACAAGACCAGTTAATACCTGATATGCCGAATCAGGCTGGCTATAGTAATGGTAGCGGTATTGTTAAAACGCTAGATTCTGATGGGTTTACTACAGGTGCGGGTGGATCAGGTGTAATAAACTGGGATGAGTCAGGAAGAACTTATGTAGCGTGGAACTGGAAAGAGTCTGCTACAGCCGGATTTGATATTGTGTCCTACACAGGAAATGGATCAGCTAGAACAATATCTCATTCGTTGGGTGTTGTTCCTGATTTGATAATCATAAAGGGTAGGGATGTTACTGAAGATTGGCTTGTCGGCTCTGCTCCACAAGTGCTTGGCTCTGGCAGGATGTATCTAAGTACAACTGCTCCTGATAGCACCTCTTACGCTGCATCGTTATGGAACTCAACCGCTGCGACATCATCTGTATTTAGTGTTGGAGATAGTGCTGTAGTAAACACAAATACCAAATCATATGTTGCATTTCTTTGGTCAAGCATCGAAGGCTACTCAAGGGTAGGTAGCTACGAGGGCAATGGGAATGGGGATGGCCCGTTTATCTATACCGGTTTTGCTCCTGCTATGATAATTATCAAAAATATGGATGATACTCAAGATTGGAGTATTTGGGATAACAAAAGGCCTGGGTATAATGTAATCAACCAATACTTAAAACCAAACGATACTGCATCAACAAGTTCAGCAACTTCACTGGATATGTTATCCAATGGATTTAGGTGTAGGGGTACAAGTGATATTAATAATAATAACGTGACAATGATATACATGGCCTTTGCCGAAAGTCCATTTAAGACATCTAATGCTCGATAGGAACGTATAAATAGTATAAAGAAACATGGTACAACATAGGAGAAGAAAAAATGTGGTACGTTGATAGCGTAGGTTTAGTCAAGACACCAAGAGGATTGACAATAGATGGGATACAACATCCCCGAAATATTTTTACACACTGGACGAAAGCCGAACTGGCTGCCGTTGGTATTAAACCAGCAAGTATTACTGCTGTAGATTCACGATACAAAAACACAGGTGCCTTAACATGGAATACATCTGGTGAAGAAGCAGTTGGTACATATGCAACTACTGATAAAGATGTTGCTAGTCTTAAAACAGAAATGAAGGCATCAGTTAATTCTCAGGCGGCATCTATTCTTGCTCAAACAGATTGGATGAGTATTCGTGCGGCAGATGGTGGTACGGCCGTTCCTGCTGATTGGGCAACTTATCGCACAGCAGTACGAACAACTGCTAATGCAAAAGAAACAGAGATTGCTGCTCTTGCTGATATAGCTGCTATCAAGTTATATGAAGCACACCCCGTAACATACACACACAAGACAGGAACAACTGATGCGGAAGGTGTTACTACTTACGGTGCACCGAATATCGTAACAAACACAACAGTAAACAAAGTGTCTTGGACAGAATTAGGTAGTCATGCAGATTCTTGGCCGACTGCGCCTGATCATACTGCTGATCCGAGTTTTGTTAGTGTGGCGAACACATAATAAATAGTAAAAAGAGAATAAACAAATGGCACTTACAAAAATACAAACAACTGCAATAGAAGATTTGGCAATAACTTCAGCTAAGTTAAATGCAAAGGCGGTTACTACGGCTAAAATGGCTGATGGCACCGATGGACAACTTTTTACTTGGGATGCATCTGCTGTTATAGCAACAGTACCTACTGGTACAGCAACTCAAGTACTAACAAGTAACGGAGCTGGAGCAGAACCAACATTTCAAGCAGTTGTATCAGATGCAGCTGCAATGGCACTCGCATTAGGATAGGAGATAAGATATGGCAAATGCATTTAAAAATGCCGGCGCAGCATTACCAAATACGAATAGGACTACAATATATACTGCTCCTGGATCTACAGCATCTATATTACACGCCATCTATCTTTCAAATGTAGATGGATCTAATAGTGTAAATGCGACAGTAGAAGCAACAATAGATGGGGGATCAACATATATAAAGATTGCAAATCTTCTTCCAATACCTGCTCAAAGTACATTGGTATTAGATAAACCAGTGAACTTGGAAACAGGAGATATATTGGCTGTTACTGCTTCGGCCGGTGGCGATTTAGAAGTTTTTTGTTCAGTACTTGAGGTAACATAATATGCCATATATGGGCATCCAAGACATGAAGGAATCCGAGATCAAACGAGGCTCGGGAACTGGAGATGGTTCTACTGTAGCATATGCTATCGGATGGACTCCTCCTTCAGAGCAGTCTATGTTCATTACCATCAACGGTGTAACACAGCAAGATGCTGCTTATACTATTTCTGGTTCTACTTTAACCTTTGCTGCAGCTCCTGCTTCGGCAGATGCGATTGAGTGGAGAGGAATTCAAAGTGCTGGTACAATAATTACACCAGCAGATGGTTCAGTACAAGAAGCAAAGTTAGGAGACTATGCCGTGACGGGTGCCAAGTATGGTTCACCTATTTTTGTAGATACTTCTACAGACTACTTTGGTATAGCCGCAGCATCTTTCACACCAGATGCCCAGTTGCACATTACTAAATCTTCACTAGCAGAGGTGGGCACTGTTTCTTATAACGCAACAACTACTTTAGATTTAAAGGCTAATCAGAACTTTGTTATTACTCTCACGGGTAATGTTACTTTTGCTAATCCGTCAACTGCTGTTGCAGGTATGGGTGGTTGTATTTTTATCGTCCAAGATGGTACCGGAAGTCGAACAGCATCATGGAATGGTTACTGGAAATGGATCGGTGGGACAGCTCCAACATTAACTACAACCGCGGCCGCAATAGATAGAGTAGATTACATAGTCAAGTCATCTACGGAGATACAAGCAGTCGCTTCATTGGATGTAAAATAAAATGGGCGTAATGGATTATCGTGTCCGTGCTGGTGCATCTTCTCAGGTCTTTGATTATAGTATTCCGTATTCTGGTCGGTTTAATAATGATGATTCTGCTTATATGAGTAGAACACCTACTGCTGGCAACCAAAAAACTTGGACTTGGAGTGGTTGGATTAAACGAGGGAACATCGCCAGCAATATGACGTTCTTTAGCTCTGATGATGGGAGTTCAAGTAATCGTACAGCCATAGGTTGGTCTGGGAGTGAACAATGGGAAGTGGCTATGATTTCGAGTAGTCAGACCAATGCGGTATGGGCAACTTCAGAAGTAGCCCGGGATGTATCGGCTTGGTATCATTTCGTTTGTGCATTGGATACCACGGACTCGACAGCCGCCGATAGACTAAAGTTTTATATCAACGGCGTAAGAATAACAGATTTCGCTCTTAACCCTGCAATTGACCTTGATGGCGATTACGATATGAATAGTGCGGGGGGTGTAATGGTTGTTGGTCGTAGAGATTATAATACTGACCGATATTTTGATGGTTACCTAGCCGAAGTTAATTTTATAGATGGTCAGCAACTTACACCAGCATCCTTTGGTGAATTAGATTCAAATAGTAACCAGTGGAGGGCTAAATCATTTTCAGGTACTTATGGAACAAATGGATTTTATTTAAAGTTCCAAGATGGTGGAATGATAACTTATGATCGAACATCAGAAATTACAGTCACCAGTTCGTTTGTTTGGGTATATAGTAGTTCGGGTAATACTGATGGAGAAGATTTAGTCAATGGAATTCT
>VTLG01002693.1_pt1 | contig 20598 bp, 34 predicted proteins | sample 4694571 | NCBI WGS metagenome assembly VTLG01 (sample SAMN12604809, study PRJNA352737) | marine metagenome | biome: ENVO:00000447; feature: ENVO:00000209|ENVO:00000569|ENVO:01000036; material: ENVO:00002151; isolation source: viral sequences binned using virsorter ... | reverse complement strand
ACAACTACAGTAGATAGAACTCCCTCTACAGCGTCTGCCCCAAGCGTTGTCATCAATAATCAAGATGTCTGTAGTTTTGCTGCTAGTGCTGCATTACAAACCCAAATATTAGGTTTAGCAGGTGGTGGTGCTATTAGAGATTTAAATTGTGAACGATTAAAATTAAGTCGAGCATTATTCCGTATGGGCATGAAAGTAGGTGCAGTTGCCATGTTATGTCAAGACGCTAGAATTTTTCAAGCGATGGAAATGGCAGGTACACCTTGTCCATATATGGGTAAAATAGGATTAGAAGCAGCTCAAGAATGGGCGAATAATCCAGAAAAAAGACCAGATTATGACGAGTGGTTAAAAGTAAATGATGTAAAAGAGGAGGAGTTTTTAAGCGATGACACGACTGCTTTTGGCATTTTTAGTGTACTTTTCTTATTGTTACTACTCTAATGCACAGTTATTAGAAGAAGGTTCAACAACAACTACAGAAATAGAACAACAAGGCGATGTAGAAGAAATTACAGAAACAACTGTAACGATTGAACATAAAGATACTGGTGATGTATTAGATGGCGATACAGGTGTCGTACAGAGTAGATACGAGGGTGATGCTGATGTAGATTGGGGTGGGGCAGGATCGGTGTATTCGCATACAAGTTGTACTGATGCAGCAAGTGGTTTTCCTGCAACTGGTACAGATGGTCGTACTTCAGCTTGTGGTCATGCTAGAACAAACAGTTTAACAACTTGGCGACAATATGTTGACCTTAATTCTTTTGGTATTGAAGAAGGCGGAGAAGTTAATTATGAATTTCTTTTTGCTTTTCCAGATAGCATGTATCAAAATTCTGGGCAAACTGCTTATGTTCAAACTAAAGGATATAATGATAATGTATTACAATGGGAAACAGGATTGGTAACGATAGACAAAACAACTTTTACACAAAATCCTTATAACTATAATAATAATACGAATTGGGTGAATACAGTTACTGGTAGTCATGATTTTGCTAATGAGTTAGATAAAGTCTATATAGAAATTGGCGGTTATGGAGAATATTTCTGGGACGAGTTTCAATATAATGTTGTTTATAATCATATCACAACAACAGTAGAAACTTGGATGCAGATAGCACAACAAGAACAAGATACAACAACAACTTTAGATATTATGAACACTTATAATCCTATAGATACTTTTGAAGATACCTCAACACCAGTAGAAGAAGTGCAAGATTTAGTAGAAGTTATTGAAATGCCAGATTTACCAGATATGACAATGAATTTAGGTGAACCAATGGTAGAGATAGTACCTATTGAAGAAACTATGCCTATAGAAACAACATTTGAAGATACTACTGTTTCTTTTGAACCAGTTATAACTATGGAAGCAGTTACAGAAGAAATAGCAGAAGTTATGAATTTACCAGAAATATCTGAACCCATAGAACCTATGGCAACAGAAACAAATAATGATCCAATAGAAATGCCAGAAATAGCTCAACAAGAACCAGAGTCAATAGAGGTAGAATCACAGCCAGAACCAGAAATAGTGGCAAATACACCTGAAGAACCAGTAAATGAGGATATAGAAACGCCCTCAGAAGCTCCTACAGAGCCAGTAGAGGAGGTTGAGGATAGTAACCCTACCACAGAAACAGCGTCTAATGACGAGCCAGTAGAAGAAACTAAAGAAGAACCAAAGGAAGTAGTTGAGGAACAATCTGAGCCAGAACCTCAAGAAAAAGAAGTAGCACAAAATGAACCAGAAGAAAAAGAAGTAGTCGAAGAAAAGCCAAAAGAAGAAGTTAAGGAAGAAACAAAAGAGGAAGTTAAAGAAACAAAAACAACAGAAAATAAAACAGAAGATAAAAAACAAGAAGCAAAGCAAGAAAAAGCCAAAGAAATTATGCAAAGTTTTGATAGTCAATATGATGCCGTGGCACAATTAACAACATTAGCATTGGTTAATGCTTTAGGTGCAGACATTACAACATACCAACAAGTGCCAACACAAGTGCAACCAACGTGGTATGAATCAAAAGAAATATATGCAAATACTATATTACAAGACCCATTAGGTGTATACTATGGCGTCAGAGATAGTTTAATGTTTGAGCAAATGATAGGAGCACAGTACAATGAGTGAGTTACCTTTACCTAATAAAAAATATAATATTATAAATATGAAAGAAATTGTGCAATGAAAAAATCAAGTGCATTAGCGTATGTTGGTCATAATGCTAATGATAATCGAGAAAAAGATGACTTTTACCCTACACCTGAAAATGCAACACAAGCGTTATTAGACAGACAAAAGTTTGAAGGTGATATTTGGGAATGTGCTTGCGGTAATGGTGCAATGTCTAAAGTTATGATTGATAATGGTTATACAGTAAAAAGCACAGATTTAATAGATAGAGGATATGGCGAGACTAATATTGATTTTTTATTGTCTTATGACAAAGTAGATAACATAGTTACTAATCCACCATTTAATTTAGCAACAGAATTTACAACACACGCTTTTACATTAGCTAGAAAAAAAGTTGTTATGCTTTCTAAGATTTCTTATTTAGAAGGCATCAAAAGACGAGAAGTTATATTTAATCAAAAAAAATTAGAAAAAGTTTTAATTTTTAGTAGGCGTGTTCCATTTAAAAAAGAATCTACACAAAAATTAGCAAGCGGTTTAATGGCGTTTGGTTGGTTTATTTATGATGTAAATTATGATGGTTTACCTACAATAGACTGGATTTAAAATTATTAAGGAATGAAATATGAGTAACGAGTTAGAATTTGCAGGAATTAAATTTAGAGGTGGGAAATTAGTAGGTATTTTAATAGCATTGTCAACATTAGTTGGTGGTGCTTATGGTGCATTTGAAGTGTATAAAGATTACATGGACATGAAAGAAGTTATAAAATCTTATGAGCCACCAGATTTATCTGGTTATGAAAGTCGTTTAAATGTATTTGAAGAAAAGATAACTAATTTAGAAACAGTATTAAATGATAAAATATCTGGCATGGATAATACTTTAGAAACTAAAATTGCCAATATGGAACAAATTTTACAATCGGAAATATCTACTGCTATGGAATTAGTAACAGCAGCACAAGGTGATGCCAGAGATATTCGTAATGAACTGCGTAAAGATATGAATGAGTTGTTAGATCAAATAAGTTCAGTTGATAAAAGGTCAAGAACTACCGAACAAGAAATACGAGGTAGTCAACGTACAGCAGAAAATGATGTCAGAACTTTAATACAACATGCAGAAGATAGGTTTGACGGAAAACGAACTGCTATAGAATCTGATGCTAATAGACGTAATGAAGCTATAGATGTTAAGTTAAAAGAGTTAGAAGAACGCTTAATTAAAATCTTAGAAAGAGCATTAAACAATCCTTTAGCTGGTCAATAATTGTTTCACATGAAACATTGCTTTATTTTAACATTGTGTTTAAGATGGTAGTAACTTAATAATTGTTTTAATTAAAGCGTATTAGTTAGTGCTAGTGCGCTTTTTTAATGTTCCTAAATGCCATTTTTGGTCATAAGCATAGTTAGTTAATCTTAGTTCTAACCAAAATTGATTATCACTATGCGGTTTATCATTAGGGTGTAATCTATAATGACACCAATGAGAAACTGAATGGGTTAAACCTTTTAACCCTTGATAACCATTAGTTCGTTTAGGATTAATTACCCAAGCACGCTTAGAACGCCTATACCAAGTGTGTCTATTACCACTTGTTATAAGTATTTTCTTTTTCCAACCTTTTTTCATTGCTTTAAAATATAATCTTTTAAAAGCACTAATAAGTTCTTGATCGGATAAAAGGATTGTGCCTTCTTCTTTGGCTTTGTCCCAAATTGAGTTAATACGATTGTATTCGTTTGTTGCTACCATAGCAATCTCCGTTTCTCCTATGCAACTGGCATAGGGCAGAGTTACTACCAACTCAAACACAATATTTATTTACAATGTCAAACAGCATAAAGCATACTTATCGCTTTGTTTAAACCATTATAACATATTGGGTTTTGAGAAATGGCAGATTTCAGCCATTTTTAGCTATTTTTGGTAAATAAATGGCGGTTTTCTGCGGTTTAAAAAAAAATTATTTTTTTCTTGACACCAGAAATCTGCGGTTTATCCGTATATATCTTTGCGATTTGACTGATAGGCTTGTTGCTTATCAACACTTTCAAAGCAACCATTATCCAAATTCATTTTTATAGGCATAACTCTCGGATACCCTAATTCTTCATATCGGCATTTGCAAACAATAAGTTTTGCGTCTGTTGTTCTATTACCTTCTTCATCTTCAAACTTTTCTCTCCATAAACTAAAGATGTGATCTGGTTTATTAAACCAATGAGCTGAACCTGCTATACTATAAGCCGTAGGTGCTGCATTATGTACCTTTAACTCACTTGGCTTAGATGGGTGAGCCAAAATCATTATGTGAATATCTAACACCTTTGCCAATGTTGTTAAGTCATCTAAACATTTGCCTATCCAATTTGTTTCTGATCCTCTCGTCATATCTGGCATCTCTATTTTATTAAAAGGATCAAACATAAATGCTTCAATACCGAATCGTGCTTTCATATCTTTTATTTTTTCACATACCCATTCAAATTCTGGTGCATTTTGTGGGTGATTAAGAAAATGAAAAGTATCTCTTATCCAATAATCCGCAGAATTTAATTCTTCTTCCGACATATCTCGTTCTTGTTTACCATGATAAAATGTTCGTAAATTTCTTCTCACATAAGGTTTAACTCTTGTTTCTCCAGAAAATATACCAACCTGTATTTTATATTCTTTTGCTATTTGAGCCCATATTTGTTGAGCAAAAGTGGTTTTACCATGCCCAGGATAACCAGTCATAACACTTACCATGCCACCCCCTATCATAACTTTATTCTCCCACCCATCAAAGCAAGGACTCCATAATTTAGGTGGCGAGGGTTCTGGTATTTCATCTAATGAATATACACCTTCAATCGGAAATGGTTGTAATGTTTCATTAATTAACCATTGTAATTGGTCTTTACCTACTTTCTGCATATATTCATTAACATCTTTAACATCACTAGAAAATTCCACAAACTTACACCGACCATGCCCAAAAATAGATGCTAAATCACTTCGTAGGTTACGACCTGGATCATCATTATCGGTCAATAACACAAAACAATTTGCTTTATCTAACCCTTCCGCTAATGCGTCTAATACATATTGGTATCTTTTAGTATTGTGAGCTTCTTCCGTAGGAGTAGCTGGAGCACCACCTGGCACACTTAAAACACTATTAATAGAAAAACCAGACTCTATTAAAGAACATAAATCCATTTCTCCTTCTGTAATATATACAGTATCAAGGTTTTTAGAATTTAAAACATTACCTAAATTATAGAATTGTTGTTTTCCACCAGTCTGTTGCTTAAATGCTTTTTCTTGTATAGCTCTTGCTTTATAATTAACTCTTTCGCCTTTGCTATTATAATAGCCAAAGACTAATGATTCGAGTTTTCTATCACCAAACTGTGCCGAACCGCTTTCGCACTTCATTTCTGTTAGTGTTTTTTGACTTATCCCCCTCTTTTCTGCGAATTGTATTACGTTGTTTGTAAGTTTCTTCATAGAATTCCACTCCTTTTATGTTGCAATGATGACAAAAATATACAACAGAATCAGATTGTAAAGTAACTGATAATGGTGTATCTCGTTTATTCTTTGTTCTTTCGTGTTGGCAATTAGGGCAAGAATACTTGCCACTTCTTTTTAATCCTAATACAAATTTTCTATCAAGACTCATGTTATTTCCAAATCATCTATTTCTCTAACAAAAATAGGAGTTTCTTCTCCTACCCATGCTCCTACAACATTAAAATCAAAATAATCTCTAGCTTCTTCCTCTGTCATATTTTGATTTATTAATATCTTAATACATTTATTAACGTCATAAACAATTATATCTGGTTTGCCACATCTACTACCAATACCAATAATTGCATCATCAAAACCATCTGCTTTAAGCACATTAATCCCCTAGTAACTTATATTCAGCAACCTTTACTTTTTTACCAAATTTATTCTTAACCATTTTATAAGTTGTTTCAATGTGAATATCATCACCTCTTAAATCAAATATTCTTGCCGATAATCGCATACAACCAAAGTTTTCATATGCTTGTTTAGGGTCAATCTTACCATGTTCTTTTAAATGTTCTAAAATCATATCATTTTGTTTCTGTGTCATTATCTTTACTCCCCTTTAATTGTTCTACTTGTTGATGTAAGTCTGTTATTGTTTTCATTAAACTTAAAAGCATATCATATTCAAGGTAGCACTTAGGACTACCATGATCTCGTTCTACTAATAAGAAATCTGCCCCTTGTTTAGCTTTATCTCCAGTTCGCCAACCATGTTTCCATTTCTTACATTCAATAATATACCTTTCCCCAGTTGGTGATACAACATAGACATCATTAGGAAAATCTCTAAATATGCCACTTCCAGGCTGTTTTCTAGCTTCCCAACCACTATCTTTATTTATTGTATCAACAATCTTTTTCTCAAATTTAGAACCTTTAGCTTTAGCACTTCTTGCACTTAAAACCATATCATTCTCCATATCTTTGTTTGCAATAATAACACCACAAACTTTTAAAATCATAATACAAATATTTTGTATTACAGTTTTTGCATACTATTACTTTTGCTTTAGAATGGGATTTTGTCATCTGGCATCTCACTCATTGCTTGGTTATCTAAATCTTGTGTCTGTTGAAGGTGTTTAAATGCACCGCTTGATCCTCTACTATAATTTAATAATAACCATTGTAATTTCTGGTCTGGTGTCCAATCTGGGTATCTATTTACACATGCTTGTAGTATAATCGCCCAATCTCTGCCTTGTAACTCCGCAACATCATGTCCACCTGCTGTTCCTTCTTCTACATAATTAGTAGCAGGTGCTTGTGGTGGTGTTGGAGCAGCAGTTGGTGTAGGTTGTGGACTAGGTGCTATATTATCGTCATTAACTACTGTAAATCTATTTATATGATTATTATTATAATTATCTACCCAAACATCTATATCAACAACCATACCTTTATCTAAATCACTAGGTCTATTTTCTGGCTTACAAAAAAATGTTCTAGCGTCTGTACTTATAATTTTATAGCTAGTTCTACCTCTTATTTGTCTAGTTGGATCTGCTTTTATAGGGTTTTGTACTTCTTTAATTGTAATCTGCATATTTAACTCCTTATTTGGTGTAGAGAGGAAGGAGTGAGCTAACTCTCTACATAAAAATAAAACCTCACTCGTTTATTGTTTCCATTCATCTGCATAATCATGGAAATAATTATTTAAATTAATAATCTGTAAGAAAATGCTTTTATCTCTTGTATAGTTTTTAGTGTCATAAGTTCGTGTCATTATATCCGCATTATCTCTGTCAATCATTACTATCATTCTGGGAAATGCATTACCCCCTTGATCTTCTAGTAGGCACTCCATATATGCCAATAATTGTAATGGAAACTTACTAGACATATCCGGTAATCGTTTATAATTAGCAATAGAGCCAGTTTTCCAATCTAATAACACTCGCCCTCTGCCATCATTTAAAATACATTCTAAGTCATATTTACCACTATAATTATGTTCTTTATTATAAACCAATACTTCACTCGATAAGACTTTTTCTACATTAGCATCAAACCAATCAATTCCAGCTTTCTGCATTTTAGCTATATTTTCATCTGTATCATATGTTGGTTGTATGCCCTTCGCATAATTTTCTAATGTTGCATGAACTATTGTCCCTCTCTCTGCCGATTTAGTCCAAACATCAGCCGATTTTTTACTTATATCTTTAATAAAAGATTCAGCATCTTTTTTATATTGCCATGAATACTGTTTATTAAGTTCTATTTCTTTCATAAATACCTCTCTTAAACCCTTACGAGCCGACATTGCACCGATATTAAATGAACCTAGTATGCTAAAATGCGAAGTAACAGATCGTACTTCTATAATTTCTCCGTCATTTTTAATAAATTGATATTTATGATTAGGTTCATCAAAAGTTAATGTTCCGTCAGCAAATACTCTTTTTTCTAATTCCATTTTATTTCCTATTATTTTTTATTTCTTTTAAATGTTTAAAAGGTTTATTTTCCTTCATTAAAAACCAAAAACCACAATCATATTGTAATAAACATATCAATTTATAATAACCACCACTCATTTTACCTTTACCACTTTCCCACCTAGCGACACTAGGTTTACTTGCGCCTAATAATCTAGCAAATTGTTCTTGAGTAAATTTTAAAGGCAAACTATTTCTAACTTCTTTAAGTGTTCTATATTTAGTTTCCATTATATTTCCTTAATGTAATGTAATATTATATTGTGATTTTCTTAATAATTCTGATAGTTTTTGCGTCCATATCGCTTTAAACTCTGGACATCTTGCGTCATTTCTCGCATTTATTAAATTATAAATACGTCTATTTAATTGTGAATTTACTTCTATAATCATTCTACTTTCTCCTTATCTAAACAAGTATTACACATAACAGAATTGTCTGGTAATCCCCACATTTCACCTTGAAAAAATGAACACTCATCTTCATAATGTTCTACATGATCACAGTAATCACATTCCATAGTTATATCTTTATTCATTTTTCTAATCCTTTATCTTGATCAATTAATATTTTATCTATTAATGAATTACAGTCTTTTAAGACTTCTAATAACTCATTGCTCCAAGTCTTGTCATTTTGCAGCTTGTAAGTCAGTAATGCTTTAATAGAGCCAATTCTATGCCCTAGTAATACGTCATCTAACCCTTCAAAATTTGCCATTATAACCCCTTCTTTCTTTTATTTAATAACTTATAATATCGCACTAAATTATTTCTATCGTATGGGTGGTATTTATCTCTATCTAAATCAACATGATAATTTGGATAGTCATTCTCTATTATATTTATTTTTGTTTGTATTTCTGATATACTTAATTTTTTAACCATTATACATTCTCCTCATTTAAAGAAGGTGTTACAAGTTCAACATTAAATTCTTCTGCACCTTCAGGTTCATTTCCCTCTTTAATTCTTTGCTTGTTGTGTACCTTTAACCATTTTTTAAAATTGTCAGTAGTATCTTCATAATATGGCTCTACTCCATCATAAATGCCATTATAAAAAATATTATATAGTTTAATCATTATAACCCCCTTTAATTGTTAAAATATGTTTCCCAAAATTCTTCTTTGGAAATGTTTAATTGTTTTGCCAATTTATCCAATTCAATATATATCTGGTCAAATTGGTCATCAGTTTTAGACCTTGCCAATAAGAAATTATGCTCATTAACAAGGTCATTTATTTGTTTAGTTATTGTTTTATTAATCTTCATTCTCCTCCCTAATAACACTTCTAATATCATCATTTGTAATCTTAAACTTTTTTATAGCCCTATCTTCTACCTCATCTTCATTTTTTGCATTAATTGTTTTAACAAATAATTCGTTATTTATTGAATAGGCCACATGATACTTTGCCATTTTATCTTTATGTTTCTTTATTATGCCTTCTTCTTCAAGTTCTTTTAAAGCTTTTAAAAATTCTTCTGGATAGTCTTTATCTTTATCTCTCATCTTCCTTATCCTCTAAATTAGTTTTAAAATATTCTTGCATAATTACAGTTATAACGGCTCTATATTCTTTCTGATTACCTTTAAACTGTTTTATCATAAGAGAACCTATAATCTCATTAAGGTGTTTTATATCGTCATTATCTAATATAACTTGCATTATGCTACCTTCATTTCTGTCAATATATGAACTGCGGATTCTGCATTAGGTGTAAATAAATATCTTTTCTTACTTAAATCATTATCATTATTTACAGAAAATTCATTTAGCCACATAGACAATTCAAAATTATTCATAGGTTTAATAGTTTGCTTTTTTAAGTCGATAACATGTATACAGTTATCTTTATTTTGTTTTTTAGTCATAATTCACTCCTTATTATTTAATTAATAAAATCCTCTTAATAGAGGGTAAATCGCACCATATAAGCTATAATGCGATTTCCTCTCCATTATAAGTAACTGTAGTAATTAAAGGCACTCATTAGAACATAATAAGCGATTAACACACTATTAATGCTCCATATAACTATCATCATGCTTTTTAATATATCCATTGTTTAAATCTCCTCTTTAATTATAAAAAAATCTTGTTCTTGGCCATTTAAAACATTTTCATATTTTGTGCCTTTTCTGCCATGTAACCCTATGCAATGGTCATTTAAATTGCACCATATAAGGTATTGATTAGATTTATCTTTTATTACTTGGTATGCTTTACTTTTCCAATAAACATTTATATCCAATGCTATAGCTTTTTTAATTTGTTTAATATTCATTGTTTAAACTCCCTCTTTTATTTCTTTTAATTCTTGAATTGCACTTTTTAAAACGATTTGTGCATTTTCTGGTTTATAATTTCCATGTATATCATGAATAAGTCCAGAAAATGTAAGCACTCCATAAATAGAACTTGGTGGCTCTACCCATTTTGTAGGATCGTTTTTTACGTCTTCTACTGTATAATTACTATTAGGTAAGTATTCCCAAAATAAGTAACCATTACCTTGCCACAGTTTTAAGTTATGTTTTTTACAATAATTATTATTAAAACCTCTTATATTCATTTTACGCATTATTTTCACTCCTATATTAAAGGATAGCTATAAACTATCCTTATTTATTATTAAATGTTGTTAGCTGTATTATATCCAATAACAAAGCCTAATAATTCCTCTTTGCTATTAAATCTTTTTAAATCTCTACAATATTGATTATATCCAACATTAATAGAATATGTATTAAAAGAAATTCCATTTTCTTTTATTTCTTTTTTATCTATGTAAGGATAACCATTTTCTATTATATGTTTAGTAAATTTATAACATTGATTTGCATAATAATATTTATTATCGCCTTGCAATCTGAAATTAATATTCTTTTTATTTTCTTTAAATCTTTTTTCATTTTCTAAATGATATTTATTAGTTCTAGTTTCTAAATCTTTTATTATTTCTGTTGTATTAGTATTCATTTTCTTTCACTCCTTATTATTGTTATTAATTAATGTTATAAGTATATTTGCAAATTGCATACACACAGTCAAGTAATATTTTCAATTTGCATATTATTTATTTTAAGAGTATAAGATTATAACAGTAAACAAAGGAAAAATAACCATGCAAATATTAAAAGAAATCTTAAAAGAAAATAAAATAAATCAAGTACAGCTGGCTAATGATTTAAATATATCTGTTTCATTACTTTCAAACATAATCAATAATAAGAGAAATATTTCTGTGAATTTAGCAAACAAATTGCATAAAAAATATAATATAGATTATGCCATTCTATTATCCAGGAGCAACGCCAATGAATAAAGATTTATATTATTATCCATTTTATCCTAAACAATGGGCGATCAAAACAAACATTTTAACACTTGAAGAGAAGGGAGCATATTTAGAGATAATTAATGCCATTTATATAAATGATGAAATAGAAATATTTGAGAAACATATACCCAATATCTTGGGCATCTCAAAAGGTAAAAAGTATTTCAAATTAATGGAATCATTAAAACCATTCTTAACAGTAACAAGTGAAAACCCTTTAAAGTATACACAATCTAAAATTAAGAAAATTCGTCTATCAGTTAACAAATCACTTGAGCAAAAATCATTCGCTGGAAAGCAATCTGCAAGAGCTAGAGCAAGGAATAGAGCTAAACAAGTTCAACAGCCGTTGAATAGCCGTATTAACGAGAACTCAACGAATAACAATATACAAAATACAAATATAGATAGATTTAGTACAATATCTAATGCAGATATATTAAATAATATGAGTTAAAGGCATTAATGGTTAAAAACTGTTTGATATTTTTAATAAGTGTTTCTCTCTTAATAAAAAAGAACTATTAAATACTTGGCATATCTATCACAGATAGCAAGTAAGGGTATGGGGTAGGGTATACCATACCAACCCACCCTAAAGCTAATCTATGGGCATTTATAAAGGTTATAGGCATTATAAACCTAAACTTAGTTCTAGTTTATTATATATTGGTATAAATAGCGGAAAGAAGGTACTCTCAGCTTTTTTGTTTTGAAAAATTTTTTTTCAAATCGGATTGGGGGTGGTGGTCGGTGTGGGGATAAAGCATTAATCCACCCATCAATATCACAATGATTTGTCTTGAGTAACTTGACGAAGGTATAAATATAAATATATTATAAAAAAAAACAAAAAGGTTTTGGTATGGAACATACTATAGAAATGATAAGCCCAAAAAATTTAATAGCATATAAAAACAATAGTAGAACACATAGCAAAGAGCAAATTAATCAAATAGAAAATAGCATTAAAGAGTTTGGGTTTACTAATCCTGTGCTGTTAGATAAAAATAATGAAATCATAGCAGGGCATGGTAGGGTGTTAGCATCTAAAAAAATGGGTATTAAAGAAGTGCCTTGTTTAAGGTTAAGTCATTTATCAGAAAAACAAAAGAAGGCGTATGTAATAGCGGATAACCAGTTGGCGTTAAATGCTGGGTGGGACGAAAATATATTATCTTTAGAAATAGGCGATTTATCAGATAATGATTTTGATATATCATTGTTAGGTTTTAATGATTTAGAACTTAATGGGTATTTATTAAAAGAGTTTGAAGGTTTAACCGATGAAGATGAAGTGCCAGAGCCACCTGTTGATCCTGTTACTAAATTAGGAAATATATGGCAATTAGGTAATCATAGATTAATGTGTGAAGATACTAATAACATTAATAGCATAAATAAATTGTTAAAAAACACTATTCCTAATGCAATAGTTACTGATCCACCTTACGGAATAGGTATTGATGGGCAAAAAAAAAGAATTACTAATAATCCTAAACACAATAGAAAATATCACGAATTTAGAAACTGGGATAATAAAAGACCAGAAAAAGATATTTTTAATTACATTTTATCTTTAAATGTTCCTACAGTTATATGGGGGGGAAACTATTTTGCTGATTTATTAACACCTACAAGAGGTTGGATATACTGGAGCAAAGGACAAGATGGTTTATCTATGTCAGATGGAGAACTAGCTTGGACTACAGAAAACAAACCTTTAAGGAGTAAAACAGTAAATAGAAATGCTTTAAAAGGTAGTGTTCACCCAACTCAAAAACCAGTAGATATAATAAATTTTTCTATTAATTATTTAAAAGTACCAGAAAAAGGGTCTGTTTTAGATTTATTTGGGGGCAGTGGAACTACCTTGATATGTTGTGAAAAATCAAATAAAACAAGTTATTTAATGGAACTAGACCCTAAATATTGTGATGTCATAATTAAAAGATGGGAAAATTTTACAGGTAAAAAAGCGGAGTTATTAAATGAATAAAGATTTAGGTGGTCGCCCTAATTTCAAACCAACCCCAGAGCAAGAGAAAGTATGTTCGTTGGGAGTAGGATTTGGGTTAACCCATGAGCAGATAGCAAAATTAGTAGGGTGTAGTGCTAAGACTTTGAGGAAACATTTTCAACACGCATTAGAAACTGGCAAAGAACGATTAACTATGAATATAGGTAGTCAGTTGTATAAGAAAGCTATGAATGGCGATACAATATCGGCTATATTTTTGGCAAAGACTAAGGGGGGATTTCAAGAGAAGGTGGAACATGAGGGAATACCTAATCAGATAAGTGTAAGTTTTTCATTAGACCCACCGAAGGAAATGAAGGTCGTTGAAGGGAAAGTAGAAAATAAAAGGATTGAGTAGTGCATATTACAATACCTTATACGCCTAGACCATTACAGGCAAAACTGCATCAGAATAATAAAAGATTTAAAATCTGTGTATCGCATAGACGTTGGGGAAAGTCTGTGTATGCGGTTACCGAGTTGTTACGAAAAGCATTAGAATTAAAAACAGAACGTAGTGATGGACGTTATGCATATATTGCTCCGTATTACAGACAAGCAAAAGCGGTAGCGTGGGATTATCTTGTATATTATACAAAAGGTATTCCTGGCACTAAAATAAATCAATCGGAATTACGAGTAGATTTAATTAATGGTAGTCGAATACGATTGTATGGAGCTGGAGATGACCCAGATGCGTTGCGTGGTATTTATCTTGATGGCGTAATACTTGATGAATATGCGGATATGAGTCCGAGAGTATGGTCAGAAGTTGTTAGACCAGCTTTAGTAGATAGAAAAGGATGGGCAATATTTATTGGCACACCGAAAGGACGTAACCAATTTTGGCGATTATATGAAGATGCAAAACATGATCCAGATTGGTACAGAGTTATTTATAAAGCATCAGAAACAAAAGTTGTAGACCCTAAAGAATTAGAAGCAGCAAAACAACAAATGGGTGAAGATGAATATATGCAAGAGTTTGAATGTAGTTGGGCTGCGGCTATCAAAGGTTCTTATTATGGTAATTTAATTATTGATGCAGAACAAGAAGGTCGTATTACAAAAATAGAATATGATGAAGCATTACCAGTTCATGTGGCATGGGATTTAGGAATATCGGATAGTTGTGCATTATGGTTTTTCCAAGTAACTATGGGAGAAATACGAGTTATTGATTATTATGAAAGTGGTGGGGTTGGATTAGATCATTATGTTAAAATGATGGAAGAATTGCCTTATAGTTATTATGGCGATGATTATTTACCCCATGATGCCAAAGTACGAGAATTAGGAACAGGGAGGACGAGGGCAGAAACTTTAATAAATATGGGTAGACGCCCTCGTATTGTGCCAAGCCATAAAGTTGATGATGGCATAAATGCTGTACGATTATTATTACAACATTGTTATTTTGACCAAGAAAAATGCGAAGATGGACTTAATGCGTTAAGAAATTACCAAAGAGATTGGGACGATATAAAACGAGTATTTAAAAGAACACCTTTGCATAATTGGGCATCACACGCATCAGATAGCTTTAGATATTTAGCTATGGCATACAAAAATATACAACCTAAACCAAAACAAAAAGACCCTTTAGATGATTTAAATAAAAAACCAACGCTTGACGAAATGGTACAAATGCACTTAAAGTTAGAAAAAAAGAAAAGACAATTAAGAATATAATGAAAAAAATTGAAAAATATGATGGCAATTTTAAAAATATGGATTATACTTTTTATCAAATGTCAAGACAAAGTATAAAAAAAAATAAAATTGGTAAAAAACAAAAAGAAAAAAACACATGGCAGAAAACGAAACAAGAGATGAAATAGAAGTTTCGCAAGGAACATCAAAGTATTGGCAAATGGAATTAGATGCCGCAGATGCCGCAGAAGATGATTGGCGTAGGCGAGGACATCAAGTAGTAGAACGCTATAGAGATGAACGCAATGTAAATGTTCTAACAGATTATGATAAAAAATTTAATATATTATGGAGTAATACAGAAACTCTAAAAGGTGCATTATTTGCTAAAATGGCAAAACCAGATGTGCGTAGACGTTTTCCAGATGGCAACCCTATAACACGCCAAATATCTAAAGTTATAGAAAGAGTTTTAGATTATGGCATGGATATATATGATGAAAAGAAAACAGTACAATCAGCATTAGAAGATTATTTATTACCTGGTCGTGGTGTTGTTTGGGTAGTATATGATCCAGTTTTTGTTAAAGAAACAGTACAAACAGAATCAATTAATGAATTTGGTGAAGTTGTTATTACAGAAGTAGAAGAAGAAAGAGTGGCAGAACAACGCTGTTATTTTGAATATGTGCATTGGGAAGATTACAGAGAAAATGTTGCAAAAAGACCAGAAGATGTATCATGGAAAGCTCGTAGGCATTTATGGACAAGAGACGAATTAGACGAAAGAGGATTTGATGACGCTTATGATATTCCGTTAAATTGGAGTCCAGATAGCGAAGAAGAAGATTATGATGAAGTTTTTAAAAGAGCAGAAATATGGGAAATCTGGGACAAAACAAAATTAAAAAGATATTATGTATCAAAAGGTTACCCAAAAATTTTAATGGAAACAGACGATCCTTATGGGTTAGAACATTTTTTTCCTACACCTACTCCCCTTGTTGCAGTACGCACTAATGATACAAATGTGCCAATACCAGAATACACATTATATCAAGACCAAGCTGATGAATTAGATCGTGTTACAACTCGTATTGCTAATTTAATTGAAGGATTAAAAAGGCGTGGAGTATATGATGCTTCTGTACCAGAATTATCACATTTAGCAGAAGCAGGTGATAATGATTTTGTTCCTAGTGAAAATTTTACGCAATTAGCACAAAAAGGAGGGTTAGCTGCGGTTTTTCAACAAGAAGATATTACACCAATAAGCACAGTTTTACAGGGATTATACACACAAAGACAACAAATATTAGAAACAATATACGAAGTAACAGGTATATCCGATTTAATTAGAGGGTCTACAAAAGCTAGTGAAACTGCTACTGCTCAACAATTAAAAGCTCGTTTTGGCAGTATGCGTATGCGTAAAAGACAAGAAGATATAGAAACATATATTCGTGATTTATTTAGAATAAAAGCGGAAATAGTAGCAGAACATTACGAACCTGAAATATTGCAAAATATTACAGGATTGCAAGTAATGCCTGAAATGATACAAATTATGCGAGATGATAAATTGCGTAGTTATTCTATAGATGTAGAAACAGACTCTACTGTTTTTATGGACGAAGAAGAAGAAAAACGTACTCGTATAGAATTTTTAAATACTATGGGAAGTTATTTGGAAAGAGCAGTACAGATTGCTACAGCTAATCCGTTATTAACACCTATTGCTTTTCAATCTTTACGATTTTTAGTTGGAGCTTGGAAAGTAGGTAGAGATTTTGAAGATACAATAGATATGACAGAACAACAAATAACACAACAAGCACAGCAAGCAATGCAAGCTCCGCCACAACCTTCGCCAGAAGAAATGATGACAAAAGAAAAAGTACAAGCAGAACTAATGAAAGAGCAAATGAAACAACAAGGTAAAATGGCGGATATACAATCTAAAGAAAGAGCTACATTAACAAAAATAGCAAGTGAAGAACAGCAATCAAGAGAACGCACAGAAGCAAAAGAAAGATTAGCTTTAATGGAAGCTGATTTAAAAGTAGCAGAGAAATTGCAATGAGTTACAGAGAAAATTATGATGACATAGAATGGGGAAATACTGAGATTCCTAAAAAAAATAAAAAATATAATGGAAAATCACATCAAGTTATGTCTGATATACAAGAGTTTGTGAGCCCAATAGACAGATCAGTTATAGGTAGCCGATCTCAGTTAAGGGCACATGAAAGCCGACATGGTGTAAAACAAATAGGCAACGATTGGGCAGGAAAAGCACAGACGAATAGTGCAAAACCTGAAAATTGGGGTTAATAATGCTAGAAAAGGAGCAAACTATGGCAGAAGAAAGCACTCCTGAAGTACAGGAATCAGCTACGGAAGCAACTACTCTTGACGCAATATTAGAGGGTAGTATTGGAGAAGTTTTAGACAAAGGTGAAGGTGATCCAGTTCCTTCAAAAGAAGAAACACAAACATCGTCTTTACCAGATATACCTAAAGAAGAAACCGAAACGGAAGCAGAGGGCTCGGAAGAACTTGACCAGAAAGCTACTGGCGAGGAAGAAGAAACACCTGATGAAGAAGTTTCAACTTCAGAAGAAACAACAGAAGAAGCAGAAGAAACAGAGGAATCGCAAGATACATCTTTGTCTGCTCCAGAAAATTGGAACTCTGAAGATCGTGAAATGTTTGATTCTCTACCTCTTAATGCAAAAGAAAGATTGCTAAAAAGAGAAAAAGAGATGACATCAGATTACACAAGAAAGACACAAGATTTAGCCACCCAACGTAAAGATTTAGAAGCATTACAAAAGGTTATAGAGCCAGCTAAACAAGCAATTCAAGCAACAGGAATTTCAGAAGCAGAGTATATTTCTCGATTGCTAGGAGCAGACCAAGCCCTCAGAGCTAACCCTAAAATGGCACTTCGACAACTTGCACAAGGATATGGAATTAATCTGGAGTCGTTAAATGAGAGTGAGGACTGGAATGATCCAGACCCACAATACGCCCAATTACAAAAACAACTACAAGAAGTACAAGGTGAACTCAATCAATTTAAGCAACATAATTTTCAAACAGCGAGAAATGAGACAGAAAACCAAATACAGGTATTTGCTGAAACTAAAGATGCTAATGGGAATTTAAAGCACCCACATTTTGATAAATTGCGTGTGAAAATGGGTAATTTAATAGATGCAGGAGAAGCTAAAGGAATGGAAGAAGCATATAATAAAGCATTAAGATTAGATGATGATTTGTATGAAGAAACCTTAAAAACCCAAAGAGCTCAAGCAAAAAAAGAGGAAGAAAAAAAGCGTAAACTTGCGGTAGAAAAAGCTCGTAAGGTAAAGCCAAAAACCTCTGCAAATCCACCTAGAGGTTCTGTAAAAACTTCCGATTTGGATAGTTTGTTGATGACAAATATTGAGGGAGCAGGGATAACTCGGTAATGTTTTTGTGGGGTAATAACAAATTATAGGAGGATATTATGGCATCGCCAAATAGCACTTATACAGAGATTGTTACTACTACTCTCGCTAATTACAGCAGAACGATGGCAGATAACATCACTAATAACAATGCTTTACTTCGATCAATACAGGAGAAAGGCAATAAAGTAGTCGCTGGTGGTAGAACTATTGTGCAAGAACTTGAATATGCAACAAATAGCACTACAAAATGGTATAGCGGTTACGAAGTATTAGACACATCAACAAGTAACGTATTTACAGCAGCCGAGTTTAATTATAAACAGTTAGCTGGAAATGTTGTTATTTCTGGATTAGAACAAGTTGAAAATTCAGGAAAAGAAGCTGTGTTTAATCTTTTAAAATCAAGAGTTAAAAATCTTGAAAAGTCATTAAAGAATACAATGGCTACTGCGTTATATGCAGACGGAACAGGCACAAGTGGTAAAGAATTAGGAGGGTTACAACTTCTAGTCCCTGGCACAGTAGGAAACACAGTTGGTGGGATTAACTCAACAACTTATTCTTTCTGGCAAAATCAAGTTTACGATTTTAGTACAGAAAGTGTTACACCTAGTGCTACTACAATACAAACTGCTATGAACACACTTTGGTTGGCAACAATTAGAGGTGCAGATAAACCAGATTGCATTGTAGCAGACAGCACTTATTTCCAATATTATTGGGCATCATTACAAACAAACCAAAGGTTTACAAGTGATGATAAAGCAAGTGCTGGGTTTATGAATTTAATGTTCATGGACGCACCTGTGTATTATGACGATCAATGTCCAGCAAGCAAAATGTATATGCTTAATACGGACTATTTATTCCTTAGACCTGCAAGTGGTAGAGAATTTTCTCCACTAGGGGAAAAGGCATCTGTTAACCAAGATGCAATGGTATTGCCAGTAGTTTGGGCAGGAAATATGACTGTTTCAAACAGAGCAAGACAAGGCATCATACAAGCATAATAAAGGAGTAAAATATTATGTCTTATATTACTGGAATGGACGTAACAGAAGTAAGTGATACTGCTACATTTGCACTTGGTCAAAAAGGCATAGATGTATCTGGAAATACTTTTAAATATGTCCAATATGATACTGGTGCAGGAAGTGTTGCAGCAGTAAGTGGACAAGTTGCTTATTACTACGCACCATCTGGTGCTTCTGCTGGTGCAGTAAATGTAGTAACTAGCGATTTATCTGACTCTAATGAGGTAGGTGGTGGTGTTTTACAATCTGCTCCAACAGACGGACAATATTGTTGGGTACAGATAGGTGGAACAGCTACTTTATCTATCGCTTTAACAGCAGGAGCTGATGGTGATCCATTAACTCCAACAGGTGCTGGTGATGGAACTTTAGATGTAACTGCGGCGGCAACTTCGCCTGTATGTGCATTTGCAATAGACGCATCAGCAAAAATAATAGCTTGCCAATTTGCAGGTTAATAACAAAAGGGAGAGAGGTTTTGCTTCTCTCCCTAATATTAGGAGAGATATAAATGGCTACACAATCTAATTTAAGAGCAAATTTTTATAAATCAGATAATGGGGTTGATTTAGTAGAATTAAAACTTATAGGCGACCCTAATACAGTTATTTACAGAGTAAAAGATAAAGAAGAACAGCTTAAAGAGCAATTTCCTAAAGAATATGCAGAATATTTTAAAGTAAAACCTGCAAAAAAAACGCCTAAAGCAACACCTTTAAATGTGTTAAAAGATTTAGGAAAAAGAAAAGAAGATGTATTAAAATTAGAAGGAATTAAATCTGTTGAAGAATTAGCAAGTTTATCTGATGGTGCGTGTCATGGTTTAGGCAAAGGTACTTTAGATTTACGAAAAATGGCAAAAGATTATTTAGCAGAAAAATATGATATACAAGCAGAACAGGTAGTAGGAT
>VTLG01000172.1_pt1 | contig 20598 bp, 32 predicted proteins | sample 4694571 | NCBI WGS metagenome assembly VTLG01 (sample SAMN12604809, study PRJNA352737) | marine metagenome | biome: ENVO:00000447; feature: ENVO:00000209|ENVO:00000569|ENVO:01000036; material: ENVO:00002151; isolation source: viral sequences binned using virsorter ... | reverse complement strand
TGTGGAAAATGCACTATATGGTCTTGGCTTGTATTCACCTTTTTTTGCTTTAGACCAATCTGCACTATAATAATAATTTCTTATTTCGCCATCTATCATTTTACCTGATCTTATGTATTGTGCGGGTATATGTAATATCTTTGCGATCTTGCTTCTATCCCTTGACCATATCACATTAACGTAACAACCACCAAATAGCTTTAAGTCCATTGCTAGGTCTTTTAATACATCATCATCAGAATTGTGTAATAATTCCGTTAAGCGTAAATAAGATTCTTTAGTGTCTGTATTATCATCTACATTTGTAGCCGCTAACCCTTCTCCATAAATCATAGCACCAATAGACTTAATTAATGCACCATTTATAGCACTACCTAAAAATAATTCTAGTAAATAATTAGGATATAAATTGTCCTCACCAAAACTAATCCATTCGTCTTTGGAATTTTCTATTAAGTGAGGAATGTTATAATGTGATAATTTTATTAAATCTAAATTCATATTATTCTAAAGTTAAATAAACACGTTGTGTGCCTGTTAGTATTGGTGCTACTGAAGGTGCTCCATATTCTTTATATGTAGGTGAAGCTGCGGCATCATTAGCAATAGCATTAACCAATCCTGTGTAAAGTAAATTTAAACCAAAAGAACTAAAATTTGTAGGAGAACTATTTTGGAATATACTTATGTCATAAAAGCCTAAAGGAAAAGTTGGTGTTCCTAATTTTATATGGCCTGTAGAAAGGTTAAATGTATCAGCATTTACATATAGAAAAAATCTTGTAGACCTAGCAGTCTCAGTTCCCCAACTTACAGGAGGAGTTGTAGTTATTACAGCATCTGTTTGTTGACTTGTTAAATATAACAATATGCCATTATCTGTATTAAAATCAGAAGTCAATTTATCTCTTAAATTTAATTCTATAATTTTTAATAAACTAAGGGCACCCTTTTCTGGACATATAAGTTGAATCATACTTCTTTATATGTTTTATTAAATTCTTCTGGATATTGATTTTTAAATATCTGTATTTGTTCTTCTGTCATAGCAGGTTTTATTTCATTACCTTCTCTAACCACCCAAGCCATCTTTCTTTTTCTTTTTTGGTTTATCTTCTATAAACAAAGTGTTTCTAACATTTTCTCTAAGATTTTCTATCTGTGGTTGTGATAAATCATCTAAAGGTAATTTTATTGAATCAATAGATTTACCTTCCCATTCTTTTTTAAGTTTCCAAGCCATAGTGTTTTATTATAAATATAAATATAAGGTAATTGTTTTTTAGTGTACAAAAAAAGGGGTAATAAAACCCCTTTCTTCTTTTAAATTGAGTAACGATTAAGTACCTTCTTCAATAGTTAATGCTGAATCATCAGTTAAACCATCAAATGGCCATCCCGTCTCAGCAGGTCCGTCAGTAGCTTTTAATTGAATTAAAGCATTATCTTCTTGCGCAGCCCACTCTATAGTATAACCACTCATATCACCTTTTGCAGTTCCTGTAACTACTGTACCACCCGTAACGTGACAACCATTGACTAGACCTAATAAAAATACATTATCCATAGAATCTTGTACAAATATCTGTGAACGTGTGTACGCCATAAGTCTTAACTCATTGGTCATATCGTGGTCAATCTTTTGAAGCGTAACACTAAGTGTTTGCTCAAAAAATGCAGTACCATTAGCATTGTCAGAATTAACATTCACAGTCATACTTGACAAATTAGGAATTAATGGGTACTTAAATACAATAGTTTTAGCTGCAACTTGCCCTGACCAAGTAGCAAACCCTGCCGTAGTCATTTCAGTATTAGCAATAGTAGCTACTTGTTCTATGTTACTATTATATGATTTACAGATATAAATAGCTTTTAAGCCACCTATTGCATCTTTACAATCTATTAATCGCCCTCTTGTAATATCACAAGCCATATCTTTTTATTTATTAAAGGTTAATAAAAGGGGAGTATATTACAACTCCCCATTTAAAGTATCTATTATGTCCAAACAGTTGAACCGTATACACCATCTGTCGCAACAGCAGTCTGTACACCGATAGCAAAATTCATTGTAACTCTTACGTTATCAGAACCATCATATTGATACGTAGGAATTAAACGTGCTTCAGTCCAATCCGTTGCAAGGTTTGTTCCGAATACTAAGTTCTCAGGATAAGTGAAAAGAATAGTATCGTTAAACATACCTGGACATCTGTAGATTGGGTATCCAAAGTAAGTAGCTGTATCAGCTTTTGCATCAAATCCTAATCCTGAAATTTGTCCTTGATTAGAACCCGCAGCAGCTAATGCTTGAATGTAGAAACCATAAGTTTTATTGTTCATATAGAAACCAACACCAGGTTTAGTTAGCATTCCTGAATGATTAGCAGCAGCCGAATCATAAACAGCAGCCATGTCAGTTAAGATATCAGCAGCAGCTAAAGCATCAGCAAAGTCTACTTCACTAAAATCTTTACAAGCAGAAGCATCTGCACCCGCTTCATCTTGCGTTCCATCATCAGATAAGAAACCAACTCCAAAAGGAGCAGCACCTTGCCAGATTCCTATTTCTAATTGAGCAGCAGCTTTACCTGCAATTACTTGTAATAAGAAGTCAGAAAAAGACTGTGGTAAATTACCATTTCTATCCATTCCTTGCCCCATCCAAGTTGGGAAAATTGTTCCTCTACAAATTTCTTCGTTAACTTTAAGGTCAGTAAGAGATAATACTTGCTCAGAAGTAGAAGTATCATTTCCACTTGAAAAACTACAACCTGCCGCAACAATAGGATTTGCACAAGCTATATTATTAATTACTGCACTTTTTGTTAGACCATCTAATACTCTAACATAACCTTTAGCAACTGTGTCAGGACTTCTCAAGGCAGCAGTCACATAAGGCATTGCGTGGACACCTGCATATGTATCACCATTTACAGTAATGTCAAATTCACGTCTTTTTGATAATTGAATTTTATTCGCCATTTTTTTAAATTATTTATTGTTAATGTAATATGCTGTCCTTTCACTTACAGACAGTTTGTTTAAATCAACAGTAGCACTAAATTGTTCGCCTTCAGGATTGTAGTTAATACCTTCCGTTGCAGGTTCGCCACTTAGTTCTGTGATTTTACTTTTTAATTCTTCAACCTGTGTCATAAGTTCACTTATAACTTCGGCTGACATTTCAGTTTTATCTTCTTCTGTTTCTTCAGAAACTTCTTCAGATAATTCAGCAGATGCTTCTACTTTGTCTGCTTTTAAATCAGCTACGGCATCTTCTAGGTTTTTAATTCTTATTTCCATTCCTTTCCAATCAGCAACATCAGCTTCTTCAGCTAATTCTTCTTCTTTAGATTCCTCAGATACTTCTTCAGAAAGTTCTTCTTCAGATGCTTCAACATCTTCTGCTTCTTTTTCTTCGCCTAAATCTAAGATTTCAGATGAATCACCAATTGTCATTTTATTTCCATTTTCCATAGTATAAGAACCTGCGGATAATGCTTCTGCTTCGCCATCGTCACCAATAGCAAATACTTTAGACCCAATCATAAATTGCTCATCTTCTGTAGCAATAGTACGACCATCATCTAATTTCATTTCAGCGTACATTTTTACGCTATAAGATTTAGCTTCGTTTTTCATTTTTATAAGATTTAAAATTTTTTCTAGTGTTCCCATAACATTAATAAATATAAAGGTGGTTAAATTGTTTACTTCTTTTAGCGTTTTACTGTTCTATTTTTGATAGCTGCACAGACTTTTGCAGCCGTTTCTTTGTTGCCATATTCTTTGATTTGATCTCGCATACAATCGTCCCACGAATACTTTAACATAGCTTTACGCTTTGCATAAGCAACATATTCTAACATCTTGTATTTTTTCTTTCTTTTCTTTTTTCCTGTTTTGGTATATAATTCTTCTTTCATTGTAGCAGAACTATGATCTTCGCAAGGCATAAATAATTTTGTGCCATCTACAGTATGAGGATGTGAACCCGTGCAACCTTTAAACATTTCAGCATATATTTCAGCTTCTTCTTTAGTTCTAAATAATGGTTCACCATCTAAAGCGCCCACAGGACTTAATTCGTTTTGTAAGATAACATCTTTTATTTTACCCATTAATACTTCATCAGGACATTCATCGCAAACCTCATCTAATATATCTACTTCTTTTGACGCTTCTATTAGCTTGTCTGTAAAATATCCTTCAATACTAAATCCTCTAACTTCTTTGTTTTTTATAGAATCCCAAATTTCAGGATTATTCTCAGCACTTACTTGTACAAACCACGTTCCGATTGGCAAATTCTTAAATCCATACATATTAGATTTGTCATATTTTTTATCTTCTTTTATCCAAGACTCTACGACAGTTAAACCTTGTATTGGTTCTTTATGCTCAAGCGTGTGATTATTGTTGTTTAAACTAGCCATAAATAGCTTCTGTGCTTGTTTAATAGTTTCTTTAGTAAAGAACACATCGTATTCTTCATTTGTTTCTTTGTCTAGTCTTGGTATCTTTTTATCGGGAATAAGTATTGCACCAATTAATTGTTTCTTTTCTTCATCTACTTTTGCAAGTGATAAAAAGTCATTATTGAAGAATACAAAATTTTCCTCAATTGCAGGGAATTTAACTACGCTGATTGCATCAACACCAAAGTGGTCCGCAGTTTCATCTATAATTAATTCTATAAGTTTTTTCTTTTTTGCCATAACACTAATAAATATAAAAGTTTAAATTTTGTTTACAATGTAGCTTGTATTTCTAATTCTTCTTGTAATGCTTGAGAATTACTAATATCATTTTCTACTACAAATGCTTGTACAGGTTGTATTGCAGAATCAAAGCCTTGTATAGATTCCATATTAGGTATCGCACCACCAATTCCATTAAATCCACTAGGTACTGATGGTTCGCCACCACTCGGTGCAGGATCATCAGAAACACCTGGCAATTTAGTTTGTACTATTTGTTTAACATTTGCCAAACCTGATACTATTGCACCTGCTGCTGCTATAGGTCCAAGTATAGGACCTGCACCTACAGGCGGCGGTGCTAGTGCTGCAGTAGCAGCAGAATAAGTATTAATTAAAGTCTGTGCTATCGCCAATGCTTTACCTGCTGCACTTTGTTCCCCTGCTAATTGTGCTAACGAACCTAATGTATTTGCTATTATATTACGTTTAGCATCTTGAGTAAGTTCTGTAATTTTTACTTCTGCTTCACCTGTTTCTTTTGCAACGACTGCAGTTTGTTTTATGCTATCGTTGTATTCTTGTTGTAAAGCATTTAGATTAGTTAATTGTTCAGACCTTTGGCTTGTGATTCTTTCTCGTAATTCTTCTAATGCTGTTTCTGCATCAACTAAAGCAACTTGCAAATCTACATTGTCTTTGTTTTGGTCTAATTCTAATTGTGCTAACGCTATACGCTTTTGTGCTAGTTCTTCTTCTTTAATAAATTGGTCATCTAATATCTGTGCTAAAGTATTATTAGCGTCTATCCGTTCTTGAATAGTTAAACTAATATCATCTCTTATTTGTCTTTGTAATTCTGCTTCTCTTTGATATTCTAAAATTAATCCTCTTTGCGTTGCTTCTGCTAACTTAACTTCATTTCTTAATCTTGTAACTGCAGCACCATAATCTTTTGCAGCTTTTATATTTTTAATTAATTGATCGGTTTGTTCTTTTAAATTTTTAGAAAAATTAGATTGTTCAATTGCAGTCATTCCTGTAGCCAATTGAACAAGACCTGTTCTAGCATCAGATAAACCTTGCTTTAAACCTTCTAAATCTCTACTAAATGCAGCTCTTATAACATCTCCTAATGCACCAAAAGTGTCTATTAGACCATTTATTCTGTCTGCTATATTTTGTTTAATAGTATTCCATAAATTAACTACTGCTTGTTGTGGATCTTGAAACGCTTTTATAATTGTTGACCCTAAATCTATAGCGCTATTGATAACTTTTTGAAATATAAAATTTACCGATTCTGTAGAAGTTGTAACTGTGTCCATGACAGCTTGGTTTCTACCTAATATATCTTTTAACTGAACAAATGCAGCAACAATAAGCCCTATTCCTATAGCTTTTAAAGATGTTCCTACTGCGGTTACAGAAGTATTTAATGTTCCAAATGATGCACTTGCTGCATCTGCTGCTTGGTCGGTTTGTTGTACTTCATTTTTTAACTCATCTACACTACTAATAGCTTGACCAACATCTGCTTTAATTTTAATTGTTTTTTCTGTAGCCATATATATTATCTAAAAAGTATTCTTACTATTTGTTTAAACATTCTTCTAAAACTTGTATGATATTCCTCAATACCATAAGCAAAGTCTAATTCTTTATTTTTATACTCTACTAATTGTAAGTGGTCAATAGAAGGTATTACAACCTTTGCCACGCTTTCTATGTATTTTTTTAATTCCATATTAAATAATCTCCATTTTGTAATTGTATTATTCTACCATTTTGATACAACGCCCAATTCTCATCAAAGGCTAATCGCATATTATTTACCACATTAACATCAAAGTCTACAGTCAATGACCATATCCTTTTGGTATCTGTTTGGTCATCATTTAAACCAAATCTTAATATTTCATTATTAACGTCAATATATAAAGTACACGTTGTAGGATTTGAACCTTCTCTAATACTAAAATCTTCACGCCCACCTGCAATTCCTAATTGTGTAGCAGTTCCACCCACAACTTTAAATGCAGTATAATATGCAAACGCTTCTGTAGTTCCTAAAGTATATGTAGCACTTGTGCCACCAACCACAGTAGCTATACCTTTTAATCTTATAACGATATTAACATCACTAGGCAATTTTAATGGCTGCCCATATTGATCGCCCTGTGCAAACGCATAGCTTCGTGTATTTCCTGTTGTATTTCCTGTTAGAATTAATCTATGTGACTCACCAAGTAGTTGTGGTGTATCTAAAGGTTTGGTTTTATATTTTATTACAATATCATCACCATAAGTAGGCATTAGTAACTTACTATATTTGTTAGTGTCTACACCTCTAACTAAAGGCATATTTCGACCACCTAAAATGCCACTAATCAATGATTTAGTTTGACCTGATGATAATATGGTACTTGCAGTATAAATGCTTTTTAGTAATAATGGCAGACTTCCTGCATTAGCTAGACAAGGATATTTATTACTAGAAGCAAAAGCATCATATTGATATAACACTTCCCCACCATTACAAATGCAACATTCAGGGTCAGCAAAAGCACCTTCATTATTAGCTATTAGTAAAGGGTCACAATCAGGGTCATCTTCAGGACACCATAAATAATATGTATTTACTAATAAATTACTTCCCGAAGCATCTGTACCTATAATATAATCACAACCTGTGCAATTTTCTCTAGTATCTAAAGACTTAATCAAAGTAACTTTTGTAGAAGCATTAGCACCTACTTCATAATTTTTAATATCTAAAATTCGCCAATAAGTATCTTTAATAAAAATTTCATCAGCAAAACTAAAATTAAATATATCTACTTCATCTAAATTTAGATGACATTCCATTATTCTTGCATTACTGCTATATATATTATCCAAATAAGGTTTCCAATAATAACCATATAATGTATTGTTAAACCAATTACCTAAATCATTAGTATAGTTAAATATAGTTAAATTGCCAACTAAAGGTGGTGTAGCGTTCCAATATAAAGACTTATTAGCAGTTGTTAATGTATATGATCCATTAGCAGTAGGTGTTATGTCAAAAGGTGTGCAAACAGGATATTGCGTAAAGCTATATGCGGTTACACTTGGTGCAGCATTATGCAGATAATATGTAACTGTATTACCTGTTGTGTCTATAACATTTGTAGGTGAACCATTATAATAAAATAATTTAGGTTTAGTAACTTTTTTTGAATTTTCAAATACACCATCTTTTTCTTCATAGCTAAATTCATATTGTACGGTCATATTGGATAAAAACGTACCATTCTGTTCGTTATCATCTTGATAAACTTGGCTATTAATAAATGGTGAAAATATACTTTGATTTTTAAATTCACCTGTAGCAAAATCATTGCCAATATCATCTATTTTAAGATGACCAAACACATTAACTTCAGGATATCTTTCTTTTATAGACTTGTTATATAAATCAACATCTTCTTGGTCAGAAAGTTTTACAGTCTTTTTTTGTAGTGATGTTGTATCTTTAACTACTATTTCTTTTGATAAATCTAATTTATCTGTCCAATACTTTATTTCACCGCTTCCAATAAAATCATTATAAGGTTCTATTATTAAATTTCCTTCATCATTTGCATCAGAAGATATTATTAAATTAAATCTTTGTATTATGTCTTTTAAAAAATCTTTTTGTGTTATTTCAGGATCAATACAAGCAGCTACATCTATTTCGCTACCATAAGTAGTAGCTGAAAAATTTATTATAATGTTATTATATATATTACCACAGCCAACATTATATAAAGTCAAACCACCCGAAGAATAAGATGCTAAATTTCCTAAATCCATTTTAGCAGTACCACCTGATTTTACAAAATTAAATGCTTCCATTGTTATACAAGCTGCACTACCTAATGGCATATTCTCTAAACTTAAAAAGTGTGTAGGCATATCAAATTGATTGCCACCTGTTGTTCCTATTAGGTTCATAGCATAATAAATTGTATCGTATGCTTCACCATATTCAGGTGTATTAGTAGCTGTATCAAATGGCACTAATTGAACTTTTAAAAAAATGTTTCCAGACTGACCTGCAGATACAACATTGTCAGCATCAATAATATGCTTAACGCTTACTTCTTCCATAGTAGCCGAAGATTTTGTAAAATAGTTATAAGTACTATTCCAAACATTATCAGGGTCATAAGGTTCGCTACAATTAGTTAAAGCAGTAGTTTGATTAGCAGGTACTATTATAGTTCCTGTACTTAAAGGTCCTGTGTCATCACTACTAAAGGTATGCCAAGAACTTGTGTTTGCTACATTCATAGTTCCTGTAAATGATGCAGAATTATCATTAACAGGTGAAACAGAACCTTCTAAATGGTTACAAGTTGTCATAAATAGCTTTCCGAAATACTGACTATTTAAAAAAGTAGAAGTATATGTAAAACCTGCCTTTGCAATTAATGTATCAAAAAGTGTTTTGATTTGTATTGATGGTCTAAATTGACTTATTGGAACAGAGTATTCCCAAGATGCTTTAGTTCCTATAGCATTTATTTCAGTTTGGTCTAATCTTAAATATCTTTTAACCGCATTTCCATCTTCATCAACTTCGTTTGGGTTATAGTAAAATTTATCTTCTGTAACAGAAATAGGATATACTATTTTAGATACACCTGCCGTAGAATCATACAAAGAAGCACCTGCGGTATTTTGTAAACTATTAGACCAAGAAGCAGCTAAATTTGTTTCATTAAAAGTGTGGTTATATTGGTTGTCATATTCTCCGTTATCTTTTTTAAAAATATCCTTTAACATTTTATCACCAATTATAGTAAACAAAGTAGAAGTAGATGACATTAATACAATTTCATATATTTCTGCTTTTTGATATACTGCTTTTAATTGTAATGATCCTTCAAATTGTGGCACAGTACCTACATATATTATGGCATCAAATTTTGTGGTGGTGTTAAAAACTAAAGTGTCTAAATTTACTTCATACCAATTTTGAAAGAAAGAATTATTATTATCAGTAAATGGCAACTTAAATGTTTGACTATAGCTACCTTTTCTTGTTTCAGGTTCTTTAATGTCAGAGAATTGAAAATTTAAAGAAACATTAGGTGCTTCTTGTAAATCTAATTCAAATTGCGTTTCTGTAGCAGAACTACTTGTAGCTTTTCTATATGCAACTAATCTTATATTTGACATTATGAATTTGTATTAAGTGGATTAGCATATTCTATATTAAGTGTATATTGAATTTTTATACCATCATTAGCAGTATTTTTTCTAACAAAACTTTTATCTGTAATTAATACAGGTTCAGTAAAATCTGTGTCTGCATTTTCTATTATTTCAACATTTGTAGATTTAATTAGTCCTTCTAATAAGTTTGCATCTTGTTCACTAATCCATTCAGTATTAATTGTTTCTTTAAGTATTGCATTAGTCTTTCTAACTTTTTTACCACGTTGTGTATTGTCATAAGAATACATACTACTATTAAAATTACCTATCATAGATTCATAAGTATTTTTATCTACTTCTACTGTTTGTGATGACTTCATTTTAAAATTAAAATAGTCATAAGCACCTAGACTATTACGCCATGCCAATCTTCGCATTTTATAACCTTTACAACTAGCAGACTGCTTAAAAAAATAATAAAAATCAGACATTGGATCAGATGAACCTGTTTCTACTGCTGTTACAGTATAATAAGCATAAGTAGGATATGCTGATGGCCTTGCACTTGTATTGACACTTTGTGCTTCTAAATTAGCAGGTCCACAACCAAAATAAATTAATCTTTCTACATCTGTATTTACTTGGCTTGTTCCTGTTAATGGAATTGCACCACCATTGGCATTTGTGTTGTCTATATATTGAGTAGCTAGTAAAGAATTTGCATAATTATAAAATTTAATCATTAATTTTGCACCCTTACTTGCAAAATCACCTTCACCATTTAAAAATGCAATAGTATGATAATCGTCTGATAAAACATAATTAATTCTTCTTTGTGTTGATGCTAAACCTGTAACAAGTGTTGTTCTTGTAAAATTAATAGTACTATCTTCTACATCACTTAAAAACTTCTTTGTAGCGCCATCTAATGAATAACTTGCAAATGCAGTAGATGTTTGAAAGTCAGCAGTACCTCTTGCAGTTTGTAATGGTAATGATGCTGCAATATATCTTTTTGTGTCATTTACAGTAGTGGTTGTGCTTTCTGTAGGTATTTCTGTTGCTGAACTACTAAACTGCTGATATGCTTTTACATATATAGTTTTTACTTGATTATAATTTAAGCTAAATGGTTTAGCTGCAACATTAGCACCAAGTTTATGTATTGATTTAGTAGTATCGTTTTGGTCTTGTCTTGTATCTTCTAATTGAGAATTAACAATAGACCTAACATCAAATATACCTATGACATTAGAAGTTCCTGTAGCATAACCATTTGGTCTTAATTTTATCTTACCCAATAATGTGCCAGAAGCATCATCAATTCTAATTTCTAAAACAAATTTAAAATAAAATAAAGAACTAATATCAGTTTGCTTTGTTGTGTATGGTATTAATGGTGTCCAATTAGTAATAACAGGTACAGTAGCAGTATCTGATATTGGTTCTTGTTCAAATGATATTGTTCCTAATGCCATAATTTATTTATGTTAATGATTGTTTTAAATTTAATTCTATATCGTCTGCTAATGCTTCTACAATAGCATCTGCCTGTCTTGTAAATTGTTGTGTAAATGGTTTGCTAAAGAATTGTGTTCTTTCTAACCCCCTTTGTGCTATTGCTCTACCAATTAAAAAAGCAGCAGTCTTTATATTGTTTTTAGTCTTTGCCATAAACTTGCCATCAGTACCTCTTAATCTTAATGGTTTGTTAGCTATCCATTTTTGTACTACACCTTTTGCTATGTTTTTTTTTCTAAACCTGAATGGACTTCCTTGTCCTCGCATTTTGCCCGAACCTTTAAATCCACCTGATCCTTTTACACCTTCATCTACAAACTGCCAATAATCTTCTGCTCTACCAAACTCAAATTCTAAAGTAACAGTATTTTGTTGAGCAGTAACTAAATAATCTAAATCTCTATATAAGTCATTAGATTTAGTTTGTTTTTTCTTTTTTTTAAGTATTGACCTACTTTCCTTGACAACATTATTGCCAAGAAATTGCATCGCTTGTATGGTTTTATCAAATTGCATTAACTATTAGGTACTATAGGCACAATACAAAGATTGTTCTGATTATTTACTTGCATACTAATTGTAGAGGACCAACCTGTTAAAAGATTATTAAAACGTGCAGTAAAAGGTTCTGCATTGATTGGTAAGTTTAAAACCACTTCACCATCTACCCAAGATGTAGAATACAAACTATGCTGAAATTCATTTATAACGTCTTGCATAATTTGTAGATTCTCACTTAGTGTATCTAACCTGCCTAATCTTTCTTTATTAGGTGCATCGCCCACTTCATCATTTATCATATCCAAAACGTAGATTGTAAAGTTATATGTCAATACACCTTTGTCAATTACTGCTGTGCCAGGTTCTGCATACAGAATAACATAATCAGTAGCACCAAGTTTATTAATGTCTACTTCATCTAAGAAACCACTATGAAAAGAATTAATCATATAATGCTTTTCTGCTATTGTTTCTAAATATCCTACTACGTTTCTAAAAGTTATCATAGTTGCTTTTTTGTTTATTATTGTAATCTTGAGAAAATGATAAATAAGTTAGCACCTCTAAGATTGGTAATCTTGTTATTTTTTCTATGTTTAATATATTGTTATTAGCTAAGGAATACAATACATTGTACCAACCCCATTTAGACTGCATTGTTATCCCCTTTGCAGTTTCTTCTCCTGTGCTACTAAATAATTGTGCGAAATCATCGCTAAGTCGCTTCCTAAAGTCAAAAAAAAACCTAACGAACTTAACGCTATATCCATTGGACAATCTTTAAATATTTCTTCTTTAAACTCATCAGGGTTGTATTCTTCTATACTATATCTATCTCCCCTCGAAAAATTTATTTTCCTATAAAGTATTGACATAATAATATGTAAATTTTCTACAGGTTCTTTACAATAGCTTTCTAAATCAATATATTCTCCTGTCGTAATGTTACTTAAATTAGGACAGAATCCATATTCTTCATCGTTAAATGTAAACACCTTTCTAAACTTTTCTTTTTTAGGTTCTGTATCAATCATTTTTTTGATAATAGCCATTATCTCTAATAAATCTTTATAAGGCATTTTCTTTACTATAAACGGTGTAGTGTTGCATAATAAAGACAAACTTTTTATTATCTTGTTTTTCTCACTTCCTTTTCCTTCTTGTATTTTAACATATTTTTGATACGTTCCTATTGTTATGTCAGACCAATTATCAGGTATTATTAATTTAACTTCCTTCATTACTAATAAATATAAAAGTTTATAATTCGTTTTTTTACAATATATAGTATTTACCGCTATGGTTAATACTTAGCTTATTTAAGCATAGATAACGCACCGCATCTACTAAGTGGTCATTTACTTTTACAGGTGCATTTAAGACATCACCATTTTTATCAGTTGCCCATTTGTAGCTACGAAATTCCTTAATAGCATTAAGACTATCCTTTGTAATGTTTAGCTTATATCTTCGCATTATATCAATTCCTAAGTGTATTCCTGCACCTTTCTTAGCAGGTTTTATATTAAATCCTTGTCTATATATTTCTTCAATACTTTTTGGCTCTGCGGAGTCAGCAACTATTTCTGTAGTCCTATCTATGCCCAGTTCTTTCATTTTGTTAGCAAGATCAGTATTAGTCAATCTTTTTTCATATAGCAATTCTCTAATATATAGACTATCATCTAATTGCCTTACTTCTACTAATGCAGTAGGACTATTAGTAAAACCAAAGTCTAAACCATAGCCAATTAATCTACCTTGCACATCATCTACCAAATTCCATTGTCTAAAAATCTGTGTACTAACACTACCAATTTCTCCCATTCCATAAACACGCCAATAATCTGGGTCTAAATCTTTTAATCTTTCAATCTCTGCTATTGTGTCTTTATCTAAAAATGGATTAGCTAAATATGTTGACTTTAAAAATGTGCAATCATCTCTAGTTATTACTTTTTCATATATCCAAGAATAAGGATCAGAAGGATTATAGTCTAAATATATCTTTTCTGTAGTTCTTAATATAAGCTGTTGCCAATCTTCATAATTAAATTCGTTTGCCTCGTTACACCACAGATAGTTTCTTTTTCTACCACGTATCTTGACAGGTTGATCTACACTAATAAATTCTAATAAATTACCATTCAGACTGTATGATAGTTCAGACTTATTATGATTAGCTTCATTGTATAATTCTAAATCTTTAAGAATAGAAATTACATCTCTATATGCTGTGCCTTTTAATGCAGGTAATGTCTTTCTACATATTGTAAATACTTTGCCTGTTTCTTCTAAGCATTTAACAATAAATAACTGACACAGCGAATAGGTCTTACTTGAACGGGTGCCCCCCTGTAAACACGTAATTCGAGTATTAGACCTATACGCCTTGTGGAATACATTAGTAGTTTTAATCTTTCCCTGTGTCAATTACTTGTATAGTTAAGTCTGTTAATGATTTGCCACCACTTGTAATATCTAGCTTTTCTGCATATCCTCTGTCGTTAGCTTTAGACTTTAGATAAAATATGATGCTTGTTTCTTTTCCAGAAGATATATTCTTTATTAATTGCCCTTCTACATAATCAATCTGTGCTTCTTTAATATCTTCTACTGCTTTAGCAAATTCAGCATCTTCTTTTAAGTATCTATAGTATGTGCTTCTGCTTATATTACCTGCCTTTTTACAAGCGTGATATATTAGTCCTTGCGTTTCTTGTAACGCTTTTAATAGTTTCTCTTTTTTATTCTGTGCCATTTGTATTATTTTATCTTAACATTATAACCTTTTTCTTTTAGGTCATTGTACAATTTTTTTGCCTTTACTAAATCATCTTCTTTGATAGTTATTGTAGCACTATCGTCTGTGTCCTCATCTATCTTGTCTATATTTAAGTCTAAGTCTATATGCTTAAAACCCCAATCAGTCAGTTCATCAATATCAAATTCATTAGCTAGAATATCCATATCAAAGTCACCTGTGTTTTTATTTAGTCTTATGTTTAATTCTTTTTCTTCTTCTTTGCTTAAATCTAATACTACACAATCTATTTCTGTATGCTTTAATTCTTTGCATATTTTTAGTCTTTGATGACCACCAATAATAGTCATATCTTTATTTACAACAATTGGTTCTACTAAAGAAAATTTAGATAGTGACTTTTTTAAATCATTATATTGCTTCGTGCTAATCTGTCTAGGATTATACGTTGCAGGTTTTAATTTATTTATTTTTATTAATTGTATTTTCATATTTCTTCAAGTATTCTAAATTATAATATATTTGCTGACATACCAATTCCAAATGCTTTATTTTGCAGAACATATTAAACATTGAATCGCTTTCAGCTTTTATATGGCATTCACGACATAACCCCATTAGATTCTCTATATAGTCTTTGGAATTTGAACCACCCATACCACGACCTTCTAAATGGTGTATATCAACTACTCTGTCCTGTTGGCACATTTCGCACATTATGAAGTCTGTTTCTCCATAATCAAAAAATGTCATATATACCTTAGTATGCTTTTTCAACTCTCTTTGGCATTTTATGTTGGTCATCACTTGGTAAATTCAATATAAAATCTCCTTCACAAAAGCAGCATCTACCTTTTTTAATTAAACTAACCCTTGTACAACTTATGCAGAATCTAAATATCTGTTTTACTTTATTCATTTTTGCAACTATTTTCATATACTGCTTTTAATTTCTTTAACGTTCCCTGTACACAACTGCCACAGCTAGAAGGTTTTTTATTAGCATTAAACACTTTATTATATAGCTTAACCATAATGCTTTGATCCGAACCTGTAATAGTTCCTTTAGTTCTACCCATTACATCTTCATAAATCTTTAATTCATCTTCTGTAAATTGTCTTGAATATGGATATAATTTATTAAGAGCTTCTTTGCGCTTTTCGCAACCACAATCATCGCCTAATATTTTTTTAGCTACCTTGTCAATTCCTGTAGCTTTAAATACTTTTTCTACTGAATCACCAAGTCCTTTACTTTTTGTCATCATTTAAACCTTTTAAAATTTTATCTTTTAATTTTACGTCATCAAGTATATTAAAAATTCTATTTAATATAACATTTATAGAATTTGTTATAATATTCATATAATGAGGTTGTTCAGCTAAAAAATATTCTTTGCCTTTTTCATCCTTAAATGATAAAACATTATCAGTTTTAAATTCTTCAGTTTTGCATTTTTTTAATGCTCTTAATATTCTTGTTTTTTTCATAATATAGCTGCTAATAATAATAATACTATTGTAAATGTAACAATGCCAACAAATATGTCAGCAATAATATCTTCTTTATCTCTCATTTTTTAAATAATTTTTTACGTTCTTAATTGCCTTGTAAATAGTGGCCCTGGATATTCTAGTAGCTTTAGCTAATGAATTTAAACTGTGCGAATCTCTATAGTATATTCTAAATAATTCTGCATCAAACCAATATAGGTCCTGAAGTTTATTCTCAATCCATTCTAATTTTTCTTCTACTTCTTTTTTGTCTTTTATAGTGTATGTAGTGTTATCGGCAGTAATGCTTTCTATTGTAGTTGTAGTGTGATATTCGTAATACTTATTGTATTTATAATAGTACCTGCTTGTTTTAGAATGATATTGATTTAGCATTACTCTAGCTATGTAGAATGTTAATTGTTTTTTCTTTATTATTTCATTTATTCTGTCCTGATCGCATTTATATAATTCTTCAATTACAAAACTAAATAAATCATTTTTGCCTTTTTCACCTGCTATATTATAAGACATATCTTTTAACTTATTATAATTCTCTATCAGGTATTTATTTAACATATTTTAATTATAGAAGGTATATTTAATTGCTTTAGTAAATTGTATTCTACATTAGATATTTTTCCAATTTCTACTTCTGCTATATTGTCAAATCTTTTTTGTAGTTTATTATAAATATAATTTTCTATGTTATCATTTTTTTTCAAATCTCGTAAAACAAAAGACATCTCTGCACCAGAATCAAACAAAATTGTAAACAATAGACTGTTAGTATCTACATAATCCCAATATAGTCTATCTTTTCTTGTATTAAAAAATGTCGGTTTTCTTTTCATTTTTAAAATTTAAATATATATCTATTATTTCAATTGCTTTATCTAAATTATTACAAGACATAGCCAAGTAACCTTTTTCTGTTAATTTATTTAACCAAGTTAATTGCTGAACTGATGGCTTGTTATAACCAATTTTTAATTCTATTGCTAATCCGTGATAACTTCCACGCGGTTCATATATAAACAAATCAGGAAAGCCACGTTTATATCCTGTTGCTTTTGCCTTATTTCTTTGACTGTGATACTTTTGATATTGTCCGCCCATAGAACCACAGTAAAGAACATTCTTTAAATCTAAGTATTGGCAGACTGCTTTTTGTAATTGGTATTCTTTCATCTATAAAATTTATATATTATATAACTAATAAATGGTGTAGAAAATAATAGTGTAATTATATTAATATGCGGTTCACCACATAAACCTAATATGTGCTTTATTATTTCCATCATTTCTTAATCCATTTAGCACCTGCGTTAGGATTGTATTCTGTAACATATCCAATAGCTTTTAAATGCTGCTCATATTCCTTCTGTGCAGAAGCATCAAGTCTTTTCATTAGTAAACTATCGTAATGGTCAGGAAAACGATTCTTTTGTTTATTAAAACCATTACTTGACCATCGCTTTAATCTTCTATCTATATCAAATGTCTTTTCCATTTCTGCTCTAAATTTACTTCCTGACTTATTCTTTTCGGTCCAATATAAAAAGAAGTCATTTTTATCACTATCACTAATATCCTCTATTGCGTGTATTGCGTTTTTAAACGCAACTATTCTATCTTCTATTTTACTTTTATTTACTTTATTAATACTCTTATTTACTTTACTAGCATTACGGTCGCTATGCGGTTGTAATACGTTCGTATTATTCCACCTTTTACTAACGCTTTCTTTTGCTTTTTTTGACTTTAAATTTATTTCTTCTATATGATTATTTAAACGCCTGGAATAAAAGCAACCATCTTCTATAACAAATAGATCAAAATCTTCTATTACTGCTTTTAATTTATCAGCATCACATTGTAAACCATAAGCTAATACCTCATATTGATTTGTGCATATTTTATTTTCTTCTGAGAATAACAATTCTAATACGGACCAAAAAATTCCATATCCTTCATAACCAAGATTTGCCCTTAGTTTTATTATTCTAATATCATTTCTTGCAGATGAATCGTGATTAAAGTATGTCTTTTTCATAGTAATTTATTTATGATAATGCCTGTGCTATATAGAAAAGTAAAAACATATAAAACAAGAATAACACAGGCACTATCGGAGTTAACTAAAACGGGGGATTACTCATTATAGTATTAAGATCTTCTTCAACAATAATGTCTTTTAATGCTAAAGTAGTAAAAAATTTGTCTTTCCATTGATTGCATTTAATGTAAAAATCAATTTTAGCATATTTATCTACCTTAATATCTTTTCTTCTAACATCAATTGCTGCTTTTCCAAATATCTCAAATTGATACTTATTTTCAAAATCTGTATCATCTATTATTGTAATAAACATCTTTTCAGCTTGATCGCCATTTTTTAGTGTTATCATTTCAGACTTTACGTCTATTATTTTACCTCGTATATTATACATATCTATTTATTTTATTAATTATTACTATTTTTAAAATCATCTGATTCCATTTCGCCAAATACATTATTTTCATAAAACCCTGCCAACTTTAAACAAGCTCTGGACATAGCACGTTTTTCTGCCATAGCTACAGGATATGAATTTTGATTATTCATTGGTGCAGCTTCGCCAAAAGTTTCTATTACTTTATCGCCCATTTTTGCAGTTGCTTTTATAATAATACACTTAGTGTCTGTAGAATTAAATATAAGTTCATATTTTATATCTATATTGTTTGCAGCTTGTATTTTATCAATACCACTTCTTGTAATGATAGTGTAAAATTTATGCTTAAAATAATCTTCATCAGTTAAATTATTTTCTATAAACAATCTATTAAGTATTTCTTGCTTATTCATATTAAAAAGGATTAATAAATTTAACAATATCCAAGTCTATTAAGTCACATAAGCGTTCTGCATCTGTTACTGTTAATTTACTTGGATTCTCTAACTTTTTTAATGTTGTAGGATAAGACCAATCTAATGCCTTAGCAACGTCCATTTTATTCATTTCTTTTACAGACATAGCAATTCTAATTACTTGTCTACGCATCATTCGTGAATTCATATATATTTATTTTAAATTAAAAGACAATTATAATAATTATATTTAACACTATATAAACTATCTGCTTATAGTTATTAACAATTTTAATGTTAATAAATAAAAACAAACGTTTATAAAAAGTAAAGATTGTTTTATATATATTTGTTTCATACAATTAAAACAAGTATAAATTTAAAACATATAACAATGACTGAATTTAAACCAATATATAATAAAGAAGAATTATTATTATTAGACAAAGACTTTTTAATTAAAGTAATTTTAAGACAGGAAATAGATATTCATAACTTAAACGAAGAAGTTAAGGCAACAATTAGAGAGTGGAAAGAATCATTAAAATCAAGATAATTATGAAAACAAGAATACTATTAATAATATGTGCAACCTATATAATAGGTAGATTTTTAACTACAATAATTTTTGGAATATGAAAGACTTTAATTTTAAAACAGGTACTCATAAACAGATTCTTTATGATTATCTATCATTAGGCAAATCAATTACAACTAGAGATGCTATGATTGATTTAGGAATTGCAGACCTTCAAGGTGTAATAAGAGATTTAAAAAAAGAAGGTGTATGTATTGAAACTAGAGATCAAAAAGTTAGTACTAGATACTATAAAGCTGACGGATCACCTAAATACGCTTACGTGCGTTCTTATAGACTTGAAACTATATTTGACAGAAACATACATACAAGCGTTTATAGGACCGCAGAGGATCAGGCAGAATGGGATATTAGTTCTGATGTGCCTGATGATGTTATAGAAGATATGGAAAAAAGACACCAGGAACATCATAGCGGGAATTGTTCTTATTTAGGAATAGACAAAGGAATGGTATCTGTCCTGCAAGACAGGTTAGAAAGAAACAAGTAAATATTACTTATTCTATTTAAGGGTTTTAATCAATTCTCTAAATCGCTTATTCATACCTTTAGTGTCATAAACTTTATTATAGTTTTTGTCATAGGTATAGTAGGCGTTTAGCTTGATCTCTTCACTATATATATTATCACTTTTACTCATAATTCCATTAATAAGTTAATTGGCAATTTACCATTTTTTAGCACAACTGCACAACCAATAGCAGGTTTCTTGCCGTGTTTAGCATATGCCATAGCATAACTTTCGTGGTCAATACCGCAACCAACTTGCATTCCAAATACTCTAAAATTCTGCCCTACATAGTGTTCACAATATGCTTGTGTATGCAAATGTCCTTGTACAGTATTCATCATATCTGCCCTGCATTTAGTTCTTGCAGTACCACCTTCGCCATGCAAAAATTGAACACCATCTTTAACATATCTTTCGACAAAATTCCATTTAGGCACTTCTAAGACTTCTTTGTAA
>VTLG01008906.1_pt1 | contig 20600 bp, 22 predicted proteins | sample 4694571 | NCBI WGS metagenome assembly VTLG01 (sample SAMN12604809, study PRJNA352737) | marine metagenome | biome: ENVO:00000447; feature: ENVO:00000209|ENVO:00000569|ENVO:01000036; material: ENVO:00002151; isolation source: viral sequences binned using virsorter ... | reverse complement strand
AATAGGTGTATTTAAAGGTAACGTCTGCAGTTAGATATTGTATGTCATTAGTGTCTACACTAAATGGTAAACTAGTAATTGCTACTGGGAATGCATCATATATCTTGACTACAGTTTGAGTGTTAAAACTACTGTTTAGTATTCTAAGAGTAAGATCTAACCTATCGTAATCACCACCTTTATGCTCCTTTGCTTTCATGGCATTAGCAAACTCTCTCCATTGTTCTGCTTTCTGAGGATAAGTTATACCTGTCATCCAATTATGAATGATAGAGTAGTTTCTCATGTCCTCATCAACTAGAAAACTTATAGTAAAATCTTCGTAGTTTAACTTATCACCTGATAGTTGAAAGTCATTATAAACAGTTGCTTGCTGTGGACCTTCCATTGATATGCCAGGTATATTCGCTTCATTACATTGGAATGATACCTCTTTAAAGAAAGGTATATCCAACTGGAATGCTACTGGTGCTAAAAAATTTGACATCAAAATATAAAGGAGTCCTCCCATAGTATTTAGACATAAAAAAAGAGACCCCGTAGGGTCTCTAGTAAAATATGTAATCCGAATTACATTAAGTTTGCAACAGATACTCTTCTGTAGTAAACGTTAGTACTGAGGTTACCAGCAGCACTAGGGTTAGAATCGGTAAGAGTTGAATCATATCCCTTAGCAAATGGGTTAAGAACTACGCCATAACGTGTCTTAAATCCGATGCGTGGCTGGAAGTCGTCTTGCCCGACGCTACGTACCATCTGTAGAGGTACATAAGGACAATAGAACAGACCAGCATCATAAGGAGATGAACCCTTGTATCCGATAACGTAGTACTGATTACCTGAGTTACCTGAAGAGTTTGTACCACCACGTGTGATAGTAGCATAAGGGTCGATGTACACTCTGTAGCGTCCGTTAAGGATACCAGCGAAAGTATTACCTGTCTCATCAACTTGTAGACGGTTGTTACCTTCGATTGCAGGAGCGTAATCAAGAGCACCAGCCATGGCAAGTGCAGAAGCAACGTCTGCAGAGCACATGATCATGTTGCCTTTTCCACGACGAGTTTCACGTGCGATTGCGTTTGCGTCTCTTTCGATTTGGAAAAGAAGTCCCTTGAATTTCTCAACTGACCAACGACCATTTGAGTCAACGTCTAGGTCGAAGATACCAGCAGTAGCAGTGTCATGCTGTGCACCACGTTTTGCAGATTTGTAAATTGTACGAACAATCTCTCTGTTGATTTCAGCAAGGATCTCAGATGAGAGGATGTTAGCCAATTCTGACTCAGCATCAAGACCGTGAATTGCACGTAAATCTTGAGCAAGTTCAATACTGTACTCTGCTTTCAAAGCACGTGACTTAGCAGTAACCGAGATCTTCTCGATACTGAAGCCCATCTCTCTGAAATCAGGAGCAGAACCGTCACTATCTAATGCTTCAGAGTCCTGTGTGGACATTGGAGCACCATTGTCATAGTAACTCTGTGAGGTAGCTTCGTTAGAACCAGCAGCAAATGCGTCGTTAAGAACAGCAGGGTTGTCACCAGTTAGTGTTGGGCCAGCACCAGATACGTCGTTAGCACCACCAGTACCTGACTGATTTGGGTTAACTTCGTTGAAGAATGCTTCAGCATTACTTGTACCAGGACCATCATAACGTGCTCTCATTGCAAAGATTAGTCCAGTAGGACCACTCATTGGTTGAACACCAGCAAGGTCATATGCGACCAAGTTAGGCATTGCACGTCTAATCAAAGAGATTAGAACAGGGTCGAAACCAGCAACTGACTGATCTCCAGATGAACTAAAACCAGGATTTCCTGTACCGCCTGGGTCTGTGTTCATTGTAGGAACTGCTTCAGATAGGATCTGACGTTCCTGATTAATTACTTTTTCTTGGTTCTCTAAGAGGATAGAGGTAACAGCTTTCTTGTAGTTATCTTCAATTTTTGGAAGATCACCGTGATCAAGAACAGGTGCCCACTTCTCTTGAAGAACCTTTGACATACCTAATGTCATTGTTTTTTTTCTCCGTAGATTAATAGGTTAATAATTTATTGCCATTGGGAGATTGCTTTTACATAAGCTGCCATAGGACCTTCTGCAGGTGCTGCGACATCTCCTGTAGCTACATCTTCCTTAGGTGTAGAAACTTTCTCTTTAGGGAAATAGTTTTCCTTGAGAGTATCTAGTTTCTCCTTAAAGGATTCCTCAGATTCAAACTCAACTGACTCAGCAAGTGAAGCAAGCTTCTCTGCCTGTGTCTGAGCTAGACCTTTGGATACTTCGGCAATTAATGACTCACGTGTGCGAGTATTAATTTGACCGTTGAGTGAGACGTTCTTTTCAATCTGCTCATTGAGCTTCTCTTCCATTTCATCAAGTTTGTTAGTCATCTCTTCAAGAACATCATATTTTTCTTCAGGGATTTGTACATAATTTTCTTCAAAAAGCTTCTTCATGCCATCCATGAAGGAGTTATACATTTCTAGTTTGATGCCTTTGTGGATTTCAATTTCATTTTCTTTTTTCCACTCTTCGGCAACATAAGAAAGGAACTTATCTGTTTTCTCTGAAAGTTCAGTTTTAGCTGCTTCCAATTCTTCAGATAATTTCTTTTCAAATTCTTCTTCTAACTTTTTCTTCTGCTCAGAGATCTTACTCTTGATAGCAGCTTCAAAGATAGTTTTTGTTTTTGCCTTGAATTCCTCAGAGAGTTCTTCGCCAGTTAAAAGAGCTTTAACATCGTCATCGACATTAATCTCCTCTTCAACGACTTCTCCTTTGGTTTCAACTTCTTCTGCTTTAGTGATGCCAGCAGGTTTCCCTTCAGCAGCACCAGCGTTTTTGTTAACAGCATTTCCTTTTATTGCTGTTGTGCCTTTATTGGCAATTTTCGATGAGTTATCATCGTTCTTATAATTTTGGTTGGTCGGACCTCCCAAATTTTCTATCGAAGCATCTTGCGGTGCAGGAACGGAAACTTTTTCCATACCATCTGCTTTGCCAGCACCATCAGTGACTTGGCGTTCGGAGAGATTCTCTTCGACGAATGTTTCAAATTTCTGGTCAACTGATGCTGACATATTAATACTCCTTAAAAACAATAGATATTGATTCTGAATTTATTTATAATTACAGTCCTTTCAAGAACTGTTCAAATGCGGAAATCTTACGCTCTTCAAGATTATATAGCGTAGCAGCATCAATTCCTTTCTTTATTGAAGAAATTTCCTGCTCTTTTAATAATCCATTATCCCAAACCCATTCTTTTCCTTCCATGATACCTTCTACAAAAGCATCAGGAGCAGATGGATCTGCCACAATATCAGCAGCAGTTGCTAACTGATAGTCATCACGTACGTAATTTGCACCGCCCATTTCTCTTAGAGAACCAACTCCTCTAGAAGAAACGCCTAATGATACACCCTCATCTAGGAGAGATTTTGCAATCTGACCCATTGGTGTATCTAATAATTTTGCTTTACCGATATAATTGTTTCCCTCTCTTACGAGTGATTCAATTTTATGTGAAGCTCTATCCAAATTGACTGTTGGTCCTTCTGGATGTCCTAGCTCACCTAAAGCACGATTCTTAGCAATGTTTTGCTCATTATATCTACCAACTTCTCTTTCAAGAATGTCAATAGGATATACTCTACCATTCCTATTTTTAATTTCACCTTGCAAAAATACACCTTGGATATAATGGTTCTTCTTACCATCATTATCCTCAGTTAGAAATTTTACTTCTTCGATTTGTTCAGTTATTAGTTTCATTTTCTTCAGGTGCAGGGACTTCGGTTGTATCAACCTCTGGTTCATCAGAGGAAGCAGTAGTCACTTCGGTATCATTAGGATCTTCAGCATTTGCTGGATCTAAATGAGCAAACATATCAGCTCCGACTTTCTCTTTTTCAAGAGTTAATATCTCGGCAGCTTTATTCATAATGACATCTTTCACTGCATCGGATGCATCTGAAAGGTGATCTTTCATAATAAGATCAACTATTTTTGTAGTTTCCATAGTAAAACCTCAGTGTTATTTAGTGTTTTTGTTACTTGGTGGCAATTTTGGATTCTTTATTTGATCAATCTGTGCCTTTTGAAGCTCTTGATCTAGTTCAGTTGTTTCAATTTCCGAACCAAGTTGAGCCACTGGATCCATAACTAGACCCATCTTTATCTCACTATTTATCTGCTCTCTCATCTCGACTATTTCTTGCTCCGTAAACTGGAGTAACTGTCGCATAACATAATCTTGTGAGAAGTATTTTCCAACATAAAGATCAAGTTCATTTAGAACTTCCATCTTTTTCTGGAGCATCTCTAAATCTTTTAACTCAGAGAAATGATTATCATAGAGGTAATCATATTGGATATGCTCCTTCATCTCCTCCCAATCATCAGGTGTGATAACACCTTTGAGGATTAGTTGGGTCTTCAATAAATCATGTAAAAGATCAGAGAACTTCTTGCGGAGACGACCTACAAACTTTGTAAATTTAATCTCATCTCTATTAATCTCTTCTGACTTACCAAGATCAAATGATTTATCACTTTCTAATCTTGATGGTGGTACGTTTAATGCTTTGTATAATTGTGTTTGGAAGTACTTGATATCTGTTAACTCACCTAAGTTTTGTCCACCAGGTAAAGTTGTGATCTCAGTTCCACGTCCACCTTCTCTACGTGGTAACCAGAAATCTTCAAGCATACTCATATGCTTTTTATCGTCACGGATCTCACCAGTGTTTGAGTCATATACTAACTTATTCCTGTAGCGAGACATAACATCACGAAGATATTGTTCCGCTTTTATCTTTGGAAGATTACCTACATCAATGTAGAATATTCTTCTTTCTGGTGCACGTGATAATCTATAGATAACAATACTATCTTCAAGCATTCTTAACTGGTTAAGATACTTGATTGCTTTGTGCAAATAACTCAATACAATATTTTTACCTTGATCTTTTACACCAGAGGTAACATATGTTATAGCATCATTTGCAATTTTAATACCTTGATTGGTATTGTTTACACCCTTCTCGTTGTAAATATAAAATTCTGTGGTCTTACCATAATCATATTTCATGAACTGGTCAGCATCCATAGGTGGTTTTTCCACAATACGGAGCTTCTTAATTTTAAGAGGATCAATCCAACGTAACTCTAATATACCTTTAGCTGGATCTTCCAGATCTACTACTTTATGGTAGAACATTCTACCATCAATAAACCATCTTCTGAATATTTGATGTGCTGCTTTATCTAAATCTAAGAGTTTCTTTATATGATCAAACTCTTTTCTAATACTGTTCTTTATTCCTTCCGATGCTTCTAGATTTGATAGCTCTACTTCTACTGGACTATCATCTTTATCTGAAACAATCGCTTCATTTGTAATATCTTCAATGGCACTGTCAACCTCAGGTTGCAATGCCATCTGTCTATATCGACGGATTAAATTAATCTCGTCTCTCTTTTTTGTGTCATCAAGATCCACATAATGACCAAACCATCCACCAAAAGGAGTAATGGTGGATGTTGCATCATTATCTACTGGAGGTACTGGAGATGCAGCACCTTTTGCTTTCGCTTTGGGGTCTTTATCTTTTATAGAGAACCCAAATAGAGTTGCCATAATTAAATTGTATTTACCGTGTAACTATTTAGCCGACTTGACTAGAGAGGTAATCAATTGATTCTGGAGTATCTGAAAACTCAAAACCACCCTGTACTGTTACGTTAGGTGTACTTGCATCAAGATACTGGAATTGGAATTCAACATCAAACTCTTCTATAGCATCGTTACTATCATAAGCAATGTTGATTGATCCAACAGAAGTTGGCCAAGCATCCACTAATCTGTATATTCTAAGTATGTTGTTAACGTCAGATTTACTTCCACCACCTGTACCAGCACCTTTTGCTTTACCACTAGATTCTTTAGATAATTGTCTAATAGTAACATCTTGCATTAATTTATCCAAACCACCTACCACTCCAACGTTTTCGTTAGTTTGGTTAGCAATGTTGATCCAATTTTCAAATGCAGCTCTAAGATTAAAGTCACTAGTATTATAAAATGTAGCAGTCCATGCTTCAAATGTTCTGTCTCCAGGAATCTTAAGGAATCTTCCACGGAATGGAACCTCTATAAGTCCTTGTGAATGTGTAGGTAAGGAAGCAGATCTACATAAGAATCTGCCTTGAGACATAAGATTTGTTATTCCTGCCCCAGGATCTGCATCGTCAGGGAATGTAATATCCACCTGATAGAGATTAGGTCTTACGCCACCATTCAGTTTTGATTTAAAATCTATAATGTTAGGCATTTTTTGTTATTAACTCCTTTTTGTTATTTAGCTGGCAACTACTTCAGAGAAGCTGATACCAGTTCTCGTAGCAACGAATGTCAAAGTAATGTAGTTTATAGAACGTGTTGGTTGGATGTAAATATCAGCAACAAACTCGTTGTTATCTATAATAGCAGATGTGTTATTCGACCCGTCACATACAACTAAGAAATCAGTAATACCTCTTCTTGATTGAATGTTACGTAGGAATGGTTGAACAATTCCTTTAAAGACATTTCTTGTGATCTCATCATTGAGTTCAAATAGTTGTGCCTTAGCTGCTTCTTCAATTGCTTTCTCAACAACAATGAACAGACGACGAACGTTAATTCTATCGAATGCACTAGGAGTTGCGAGTGCTGTCTTATCACCAAATAGAACTGCACCTTGTCCAGGGAATGTACTAATTGGGTTAACTCTATTTGCATAAAGTTCATCCCTATCTGTCTTAGTAGGATTCCAAGCAAGTTTTGCAAGGTTTCTAATAGCACCTCTAGAGAATCCTGCTGGAGAGAACCATGGTTCTTGTCTAATTGCTGTTTCTGCAACTAGTCCTGCAGTATCTGAGTTACATGGAATGTAAATATACTTTTGATTCCATCTGTCATAGACATACTTGTAGTTACTATCAAGTACTAAGTATGAACTACTTGAAACGGCACTGTAGAAATCCTTAATATTCTTAACGATATCTTTATTAGCTAATGGGAGACCAGTAGTAGCAATGATGTTTCCTTTAAAAGGAGATCCGAATGCTATACAATCTTTTCTCTCTGCAGCAATACCTGCGATGTGATTGAGTTTCTCTCTAGTTTTTGTCTCAGTATCTAGACCAGGACCAACAATTAGATACTCAAGATTGATACTATCAATCTCTCTGAACTCATCATATGCTGTATTAAAGTCAGCAGATGAAAGATCCCATGCTCCACCTGCAAGTGCTGTATAATCTGCACCAGCAGTTAGATCATAATCTTTTGCACCAACTGGTTCAAAATCTTGTGTTCTAGTATTTGCTTCATAGATTGTATCACCTGCATAGATGTATGTACTACCATCTGCAAGAACATTCTTATAGTAGTTAAGTCCACCTTGTGGTCCTCTACCATCAGATGCTTTTGATAGGTAAGTAAATTTCTCGATAATTGTATCTTTAGATCCAGTAATGCTACCGTCTTCATCAACGATTGCAACGTGAACTGCATCTCTACCATATGCATCTCCTGCATATGCTTCACCGTCTGCAGTGTTTACTGGACGTGCAGAAACTGAATTCCAACTTAGGTTAGAACCACTGTAAAGTTTTAGGTTATCCCACCATGTTTCTCCACCATCTACAGATGCTGCAGTACCAGTGTTAGCACCAATAGTTAAAGCATCAGCAGCAGCAAAGAGTTGTCCTGCACTAGGATTCTCTAGATAGGCATTAGATGAATTATCAACGTTAACAATATGAACCCAGTTAGTTGTAGTACCACCAGATGTTATTGCACTTACGTCAATAACCTTACCTTTCTTAGATCCTGATGTTACATAATCTCCAACAGAGACGTTACCAATTGCGGTGTCGCCAGCCGTAAGAGCAATAGATTGCCTAGGACCATTATCAACAGCACATACACGGATTCCATTACCCCATGCTCCAGCAGTTTTAGCAGCGAACAACCATCCTGTTGTGTTGTCGTTGTATTGTGCATCATAAACTTCATTGTTTTCAATCTTAATTGAATCTGCAGCAATTACTGCTGTACCTACTGCAGTTGTACCTGGAATAGGAATTACAACTGTTACTCCAGAGAAGTTTGTGAAATCACCATAGTTACTTACTGTAAATCCAGTGATAATACCTGAACTGTTAACATCTGCTGTAGCAGCAAATCCAGTGTTAGAAGCACCACCAGTAGTAGTGACGTTATAAGTAGCTGTTGGATCGTAGTTAGTACCACCAGAAGTTAGTGTTAATTCTAATCCAGTTGGAGCACTAATGTCTATTGTAGGAGCAGATGAATAACCTGAACCACCTGAAACTGCAATGTTAGTAATAACACCATCTACTATTGTAGGAGTTACAGTTACACCACTTGAGTTACCACCACCACCTGAGATTGTTACAGTTGGGTTTGAAGAATACCCAGTACCACCATCAGTGATTGTTAAGTTACCAGTCAAAGCACCAGCATTAAGGTTAGCGAGTGATGCTGTTGCAGTTGCTGTCTGCCCTTGAGCAGCTGTTGCCTGTCCAGTTACACCAACATCACCAAAGGTAACTGTAGGTTGTGATGAATAGTTACTTCCTGAGTTTGTTATAACAACTTGCGATACTCTACCATTAGCATCTAGAACTGCAGTACCTGCAGCGTTAGTTCCACCGCCACCACTGAAACTTACTGTGGGTGCTACTACATACTTACCATTAGTGGTAGGGTTGTTTATAGTTACTGATGATACACTTTGTCCTAGACGGGAAACTGCATTCTTAAGTGCAGCTGTGTTAACTCTAGTTACTGAAAGTGTTCCACCATAGTTTAAATAGTTTGTTGCTGAGAGAAAGTATTCTGAATTCTGTGCCACGGGTTCCCCGAAAGCTTCTATTAGTCCTGCTTCAGAACTTATAGTAACTGGAGAACCTAATTCTCCCTTCGTGAATGGTGCTGCAAATCCAGCAATATTATTAATTCCAATCTCAGCTCTGCCATTGGTTAGGTCGAGTTCCTTGACGACGACACCAGGTGAGCGTAAAGTTGCCATGTGTATCTCCTTTTGGATTAGTCATATATCTAAATTATATTTATTATTTTCCACTCTTTCAGTGGGGAAACAATACATGAACACACTACCAATCAGGATAATCTGCTAGGTATGGAGGTAAAGGTCTAGGTCTATTTTTCTTCTTACTTTTTCTCTTAGATGTTATTCTTTTAACTGTACATATCTTACACTCATATGAATATGCAGAGGGATATCCTTTTCTACTTTTACGTGTCAAATAGAAATCTTCTATCAAGTTTTTCTTTGTATTACATACACGACAAATTCTTTCTTTGAATAAGACCTTATCTAGACCAAATCCAAAATCTTCCATTACCTATACTCCCACATATAGTTTAACTCTCCATACTCATCTCTAGGACTTTCACCTTCATACCATCCTTTATTATCTGCAACAACCCATACATTACCTTTACTATCCTTCTCCTGTTCATATGTTCCAATACCATCATCAATAAAACCAAAAGGAGCCATATCCTGTTCTATCTGATTCCTTTGTTCTTCATAAATTCTTTTCCTTACATCATTCTCAGTCATTTCTTTAAAATAATCCTGAGCACATAACCATCCAAATATAACGAGACACATTGCTAGGTCATCATGGCAACCTTCTTCTGCCTCAAATGATTGTTTCTTCTGAATGAATGTTGTAAGTTCTGCAATAATATCATAATCATTAATTAAAACTTTATCAGTTTCAACTAACTGTTTAAGGTTTGAACATCCTATCTTCTTAACAGTAGTACTCATCTTAACACCTAACTGTGTTTTAGTACCTGAGAAACCTTGACCCACTACCTGACCTGCACGTCCTCTCATAGCACACATAAGTACATTCTCATTTTCAAGATCGTACTGTAGTATAGATGCTACTTGATCTCCAATATCATTTACCTCACATAAAATATATGCTTGATTATACCTCGTTGATACCTGATGTATGATATTAGGAAATACCATAGGTTTAACTTCATTATTCCTATAAATTCCAACAACCTTATAAGGTACTGTTGTTATATCATACATTATAAATGCTGAGTAATCATTATTAACTCCACGAGACACGTCAACAGTCATCAAGTATTCATGATTTTCTTTTACTTCTTCATATATTTTTAAACCACCACTCTGATGTAATGGTTCATCATATGACATTGCTCTCAACTTAGCTGCTGATATTAATGTGTCAACAGATCCTAAGAACTCACACTCAAATTCTTGAGTGAACTGTCTTTCGGATGTGTTGGCTATTGTTTGTTCCTTCCACTTCTCATCCCTACCAGGAACTTGGCTCCAGTGTACTTCCGTAGTTACATATTCATTTCTACCAAGTTCTGCATCATGCCACAACTTATAGAACATATTCATTCCATTGGGGGTGGAGATGATGATGACTTTGGTGGACTTACCAGATGATATAGTAGGATAAACAGAGGCAAAGAATTGCTCCGCAATATGATTAGGTATGAACGCAAATTCATCCAAGAAGATGATGTTAAAGGACATACCTCGGACAGCAGATGCTGAAGTAGAAGAAGCGAGAATTTTTGATCCATTTTCTAGCTCCATAGAACCTTTGTTCCATGCTATGATTCCCTGTTGCAACCATGTAGGTAGGTTTTCATATGCTAATTGCAATCTACCTAATAGTTCTCTTGCAGTAGGTGCCTTGTTTGCTAGTATACCAATGTTAACATTATCATTAAAAATAGCATAGTGCATAAGATAAGCCACAACAGTGGTTGACTTACCTGTCTGTCGTGGCAACTTTGCTATATTGAATCTATTTGCATGAAAACATCTAACCATTTCCTCTTGGAAATCGTATAGTTCAAATGGTACTAAACCTTCATCCAAAGATACAATTTTACAATAACTCTTTGCAAAATATACTGGATCTGCTTTACACTTCAAATACTCTTGTATTTGATCTTGTGTGAAATTAATAGGAACGTTTGCCCTTTTAAGATTAGGGTTTCCTAAATATATCTCAGCTTGGGAAAGTTTTCCTGCCATTAATCCATTCCCCATTTAGGTGGATTATCAGGACAAACCATTCCTGGTAGTAAAGTTTTCAAAGGCATAAAGCACCCACATAGTTTACATTGTTTTGTTGACTGCTTAAAATGCTCACATTTTTCACAGATAGCAAACTTCTCAGCTGAAGTCATAACAAATTATATAGTTTTATTAAGCTTGGAATGCTACTCCTGATGCCCAAACACTTCCTGATCCATCTGCTTGTAAGGTTTGATCGCTTTCTTTCTTTATTACTACTCTTTCTCCTGCACCAACATAAACTTCGGATGCTGAAGAATAATTTGAGTCACCATGAGGTGTTGATGTAATTTTTACTGCTCCTGCTCCAGGATTCAAAACAGAAACCAGTTTGCTACTAGAGACATTACTAGCTCCCGAATTAATATCTACTGCAGTTGTTAATGGTTTAATGATGAACATTGTACTGAAGTTTCTTTTATTTATTATCTATAAGACCTTGTTTCAGCAGTTTCGACAATTCTGCTGTAGATCCAACGAACAAAGCATTATTGTTAGTAACCTTTGATTTCTTCGGACCTTCTTCTAGGTCTTGCATTTTCTTCTGAAGATCTATTAATTTCTCAGTAGCGTCTGAAACACTCTTAACTAATTGACCTGCAACCTCAAATGCTCTGGGGTGGTCAGTATTATTAGCAACATCTAAGACACCACTTAATGCTTCCTGACCCTTTTCTATAACATCATATAATTGACCACGAGAATAATCATAATCTTTTTTAATATCTCTTTCAATATCAACCTCACGTTCCTTTCTCTTTGGTTTAGGTTTATCTGCAGGAACTATTTCAGCTGCTACATTTAAACTCTTTTCGATACCACTTGTATCCATTATACATCCTCAAAGAAACTTGCAGTTTCGTTGAAACCAAAGTCATCACCAGGAACCAATAGTGAATCATCAATAGCATCAATAACGTTATCTGCATTCTTATCTATCTTCGCCTTAGGAGTTACCTCATACTTACGGTAACGTCCTGGAGAATCAATCTTAGTGGTACTATACTCTTTAGTAATTGCTTTCTTAATGAATCCAACATCAGTAGTAGGACCATAAATGTATGTCTTAACTATGAAATCTAATGTCCAAATGATAGTTCTTCTATCAGAGAAATCACCTTCATAATCATCAACAAAAGATACATTATTTAAAATGATAGGAACATCCTTAATTATATTTGCTTCCTCTACTAACTTAATTGATAAGTTAAATGCTGGTTGGAATGTTGGAAGTATTTGCTCTGTGATCTGAAGTGAATCTTCTTGTGTCCTTGTGATTACATTCAGTTCAAATCCAAGATTATATGGAACTGGTACAAATGTCTTCTTAACACCTTTAGTTGGATCTCCACCAGTAGTAGTATAGTTTATTGGACTCTGTTTCCTAGAAGAATCATATGAAATACCATTCATTTCAAATGACATACGAGGTAGAGATATTGCATTAGGTCTACCAAGTTCTGGTTGCTCTGTCAATCTTGCTAAGAATTTTGATCGAGGACCATAAGCAAGAGGCACCTTCATCCTTTGATAGGTGGTGTTATCATCATTGTATCTACGAATTTCTAAATTATTGAATAGTGTACCAAAACCAATAACTGTCTTTCGTATGATTTGATCGTAATTGTAAGTTCCTAGCATAATTAACTCCTATTTCCAAATTCGCCAAACGGATTAAACTCAGTAAAGTCGAGAAGGTTATCACCTAATGTCTCAAATTCTAAGTTATCTGCATAGCTGTCTTTAATGTTAAGTTCATCGAATGTAGTTATATTTATAGTGAAACCAGAATCAGATCCTGTGAGTGTCTCACCAGTTTGAAACTCTCCATCAAATGCACTTAGTTCTACCCAAGATTCTCCAGAGTTCCATTTATTAACTCTAGCAGTAGTACCAGTAACACTACCAGTTACTGTCTCACCTATTGATGGTGCTCCTGCAAGGTTATTATAATAGTATTTAACAACAAACCCTTCATCTACCTGACTATCAAGTATACCATCTCCACCAGCAGTTTCTCCACTGTACTGGTACAATTCACATTTAAGTTTATATGTATATAACTTACCGAACTGATAGAAAGGATCCTCATGTTCTACAAATTTAATTTCAAATAAGTTAGCAGACAAAGGAAACCATACTAAATCTCCCTCTTGTGGTCTACTTCCTACCTCAACATTCTCTGCTCCAGTCATTGAATATGCAACAAAATCTTCATACATACCACGAGATATTACTAAGTTTATCTCATCACTAGATTGAATACCAAACTTAGTTAAGAAATCTCCATTACCGTCAAACCCTGAGAAATTCTCAAGATAACCAGACATAATATAACTATCATTAAATTCTGAGATAACCTCATCATTTAATATAGTGTCCTTCCTTACTAGTTTTCTAGGGATATAAACAATATCTAATCCAAACATCTTTAGATATTCATCTACCAGATTCGATTGAAGAATCTGCTCATTCCTAGTACCATGGGTGAAGTATGTATTCTTAGCCATTAACCTATTTCCCAGTTAGGTGGAAGTTCATACGTAGTAGTAATCTCAGATTCAATCTTTATTACTTCTGAATTACCATCTTCATATAACTCTCTACCATTCATTGTTATACCACCAGGTAATTGTGCACCTTTAAACTTAATAAGATTCTGCCCCCACTGCCTTTTTATAAGTGCAGTAGTATATTTCTTTAAGAAGGGATCGTTATAAACTTCAGTATAAGTTGTTGGATCTAATAACCTATGACAATCAAGAATTATATAAGCACCCTCATCTAACATCAATCTATCAGTATCAATGTATAAACGATCAGCACGTCTATTAAATCTAAAAGGTATAAATGCTCCGTTATTTAAGACCATATCCAATGTCTCAAGATATGTCTTAGTCATAAAATAAGAAAGAATATCAACAGAACCGAATTGATATAGATCATTCAGGAACAATTGATATTCTAAACCAAATAAATTACTTCTTATATTACTTCCTTTGATACCAAATACTCTATTAATACCTAACACTTGAGGTGGTATCTGTAAAAAGTTATCTCTTTCTTCCCACTCTGTTTGCTCTTGTACACCTGTGACTTCTATCTTAGCATTACCACCACCACCTGTAAACGTAATCTCATCCTCAACAAGATAATTTGTACCAGCAGCACTTATCTCTACTTCTGTTATCTGACCGTCTACTGCAGTGATATCAAAAGTAGCACTTGTTCCTGTACCACCTGTATAGGCAGCAGTAGTACCAGTAGTGTATCCAGTACCCTGTTCCACTACCTTTACAGTTAGTACTGCACCTGTAGCGGTTCCTAGTAATTGTTCTTGATCTAATCCTCTAAACTTAGCAACATCAGACGCTGTAAGTTTATGTTTCAAGAACATCCTCTCGACACCATCGAAGTGACGTTCTTGAAACAATTGAATAGCATCATCTATTAGGTCATCAACCTGATCATCATCAACATTGATTTCCAATACGGGTGCACCTAATCGTCTTAAACAATAATCTTTTAGTTCTGCTTTGGTAGTAGGTTGTGCCATTTATTCCCAGACATAACATTCCTCTACCTATATTTAGCAGACAACTAATCCCTATTGAATTACAGACGCTGTACTATTTGTTGGGGCGATAGTTTCAGGAGCAACTCCTCTGTTGGTTGTATCTTCTCCAACTTCTCCGTGTCCTTCTTTATCTGCCATTTGTAATGCTTCTATTGCACCTTGAAGACGGAAGTATTCTTCCTTCTTAGTGTTTATTTCTGTATCTAGTTCACGAATCTTTGCTACAACTCCTTCGAGTTGTGTCTTGAACTGATCTATCATTTCGGAATTGCAAGCCATAGTTTTGAATGATTAACGTATTTATTTATAAGGGTTACCAAGTGAAGGTATTGAATGTCATCCTTGGTTCATCAGAATGCCAAGTACTTTTATCCCAATGTGCTGAATGGAATAACGCTGATTCATAAAATATATATTGATTATACTTATGATACTGGGTGTGGTATACCTCCCAATCATCTGGTTTTGAATTAAGAATCTCTTTGTGTCTATAATTTGCTAGTGCTGTATACTCTTCTCCAGTTTTCTTATACCTGTAGAAGTGAGTACCAGAAGATTCTTCAGTATGATGTTCATTAATATTAAGTGGACATATACCAGCATAATGAAAATAATCAACATGAGGCATAAGAGTTCCTATCTCCTTATACATTTGTAATGATACTACTGGAGCAAAAGCACTATGAGAAGTTCTAAAATCTCCCATAAAGGATTCCTTTAACATACCTGTTAACTTCAAAACCTGTAATTCATTAAACCCAAAGTAATTAATATATCCTGGATTTAATGGTATCTCAGGATCTCTAAAATACTTACAGTTGAGAGCATACTCTCTTATCTTTTCTGGGTATAAAAAGAAATCATCAATGATAACAATCCTACTATCAGTATTGCCTATATTAATAACTTTAGGATAAATACCAGTTCTTATTCTAAAATCATTGGGGTTTATTACTGCCACCATAACCATCCTGTGATAATGTATTTGTGTTGAGTTTGAGATATCTCACCTTTATGTACGTGAGTATATGCTGCAGGAAATATAACTGTCTTACCCTTAACAGGTTTAACTGTATAATCCTGATGGTAGAACATAGTTCCACCACCTTCTGTGACATCATTTAGATATGTCATATAAACCATAGCACGTTCACATCCAGTTAATTGTGCACCATCTATATGCCATTCATAATATCCTTCACCTGGTTTATAATGTTGTATTTGTGGAAACATTCTAGATGTAAAAGTTCCACCAAATTCATTGAATTTAAACTTATCTAGGTATAAATCAATGAAATTATTTAGTTGTTCTCTATAGTCAAACCATCTATACAACTCATTTATCTGTGCTGGTGATGCAAGTTTATCTGCATCCTGTAGCCAGAAATCCATGCTTTTTTTAACTTCTTCTTGAACTCTACCAATACCAGATTTACCTCTATAAGCAAGACCTTTAGCAGATGCATCTTCATACATCTTTATTAATGAATCACATATAGTGAGATCTTCTAATTGATACTCTTCGATAAATGATGGAGTCATGACTTAGATAACACAAGTATATAAAGACCATTCCACCAATCTTTATCATCTTCTACTACAGATGTTAATATTTTCCTACGAAATAGTGCTCTTAGATTATTTGTTTCTACAAATTCATCAGCAGAAGATACTACTCCTTCAAAATTAGCATCATCTAAAACAAGTATAAAATCTTCTGCAAGAAGATCAAGAACTGAATTTAAATTTGCTAATTGATTAACGTGATCATGATCTGCATCATAGAAAATAACGTTAGGTTTATGGGGAATATCAGAAGCAATTAGTTCTGGTATATTCTTATGTATTAACGACCAATTAGGATGATAGAAATTAGATAAGAACTCCTTTTTAGGATCTTTTGATTTAGGTAATAGAACTTCCTCACGGAAAGGTTCTAGTTCTGTTGATTCAAAATTATCAACAGCATATGCTGCTATTACACCATTTTTATGTGTAGCTGCATAGAAAGTACTACCAGTATAGCAACCTAATTCTAGGTATACTGTTGGAGATTCTGCACATAAGTTGTTTAAGAAATGACGAACTCTATTAGATGTAAATCCTGGTATAGTATAACGATGCTCAAATCCACTCTTAAACATTGCAGCATCATCTATAGATCTTAACACACGTTCAACATAAGGATGTAAAGATAATCCTTTCTTATCTACGTAATTCTTAGCTATAGTATCACAGTAATGACAATCCCAACAATCAAATTTACATGTCTTTATCTTCTCCCTCCATACATCAATAGGTCTCTCTGCTATTGAAGTATCCTCCATATATTCTTCAAACTCTGGGAATAAAAGTTCTTCATCATTATTCCATCGTTTGATTATATCCATGGATTCTTTCAATCTCATAGCATTTTCTCTACCATGTAATTTAAAGACATCAATACCTAGATCAAGAATCTCTTCCCAATCTTTTTTCCATGGTGGTAAATTAGCTGCCTTTAATGATGCTGCTGGATCCTTTACATCCCAAAGGGAACATGAAACTCTACTTATTGGGTCATCAAAATACTGTGGATCATTAGGCATCCTAGAATTATTATAATGATAATGCTCTGGCATTATAGGGCATCCACCCCAACATCCTTCATTAACTAATAATGAAATCTTAAGATCATTATCACAATATTCTTTTGCTTGTTTTATTCTTAATAGTTGATCTCTATCTCGCATAAGATCCCTATCAAGATTAACGTAGTTAAATCCTGCTTGAGATAATTGGACTATATCGTTCGCCTTTGTTACTTCTCTTAGAATAGTATTCTTGATGTAAAGATCTGGAAACTCTCTTTGTATCTGTCCAGTTAATACCCAAGATGTATGAGGTAAAGTTACTATTCTACAACCTTCATTATATAAAGGTCTAAAATGTTCTATCCAAGTATCTAAGTTCCTTTGATTTGGTACTACATATACGTTATTAAATGTAGCAGACAATGGTATATCTACTTCCCTACTAATATGCAAAGCATTCATAGTAGTCATTCTAATATCTGTCTCAAATACATCACCCATAGCATCCTGTAAAAAAGGAGGCATACGACAGGTAAAATATAAATCAGATATTAAATGTTTATGTTCTTGTAAAAAAGGTATGAAGTCAGAATAAACAAATTCTTCTTCAAGTTTTGGGTTAATTGGAAGCGAGAAAATCTTCATAATCTTTCACTACTGCATCAATAAAAATTTGTTCGTTACCACCAGCAATGATATCTTTTCTTGCTTCTGCAAATTCTAATAACTTAGATTCATTTACTGCTGTTGGATTATCAGCATCTAATTGATACTGAATTATAGGAAGAACTATCTTCCATCTAGTATCTGCATCTGGTGCTGTCATGGTTTTTCTCCGTCCTCTATTAGTTTAGTAGTTAGTTTATCACCAACCATAAACTTCTGTAGTTCAGGTTGTAACTGTTTATTTATCTTATCAACACCACCCATAATCATGGATGAGTATCTAGTGGCAATCTGTAATGCCTCAACCTGATCTTGCTCTGGCATTAAAGTTAATGAATCCATATTACCTGTAGTTATTCTACCATAAGAAACAATGTCCATAGCAGCTTGCTTACCCATACGTGCAATCCAGTAATTTCTTTCTTCATCCTCATTATATTCAGTAACAGATTTAATATCATCTTCTGTCTTAATTACTTTCTTAGCAATTTTTAAGAAGGTATCAATTTCTGATTGTGCTTGATGATATTTTCTTTTCCAAATAGTAATATCATAATCAAGTTTACTTAGATCAATTTCAATTAATTCTTTTTTAATTTCATCTTCGGTCTCTTCAAAATCTCTTTGCATCAACTTACGTTGAACAATAGATTTCTTCAAACTATGCTTAACTTCGACATAGGCATGATACCTCGTCTCTAGTTCCAACATCGCTTGTCTTGTTTTTCTCCATGGTGTTAATTGACTATCAGCAACAAAGTGTTGACACTGATATGGAGTCATAGTGGAATTCATATGAAGTGCTCCTTCAAGCACCTTCCAATCTAATTCAGATACACCAAACTCATCAATATATTCTTTACTAAGTTTAATGTCTTTTACTTCTGCATTAATAATGTCAACATCATCATTACTATGTAAATACTCAGAAGTTATACTCATTCGCTTTTACCTCATACTCAGGTTTACGTTCCCAATCTGTGTTGGATACAGTCCTACCCATCTCTATCGCCTGTATTGTAGGCATCAAGACACCAAGATAGTCCTCATATAACGTATTTATATCCTTTATAGTAGAGGCATTTTCAAACTGTTTCAACAGTTTTTGCATAGCAACTAATAATGTAGATACCTTATCTTCATATGATTCTGCCTTAGATAAGATCTTATTTGCTAATATTGTTTTATCCTTACTATGTTCTGTTGCAAGGTAATCTAAGAACGGTGTATTACCACCTGCACCTGCCAAATGTTCTCTTGCTTCATGCTTTTGTATTTCCCATGTTGCAGATTCTAATAAACCAGTGTCTCTAAGTGATATAAATCTCTTTTCATATTCATCTTCAATTAATTCTTTAGCAAAGATTTTCATGAAATTTAAAGTATCTGCTTTAATTTCATCAGTCATTGTGACTGGGACTTTACCATATTTTGCACCATCTGGATAGTCCATATTCCTCATCTGCTCTTCAGTCAGACCTTCAGGAACACCATCACCTACTTCCCAAACCTTAGATACATCTCTTACTTCTGAGAAAAAAGTTGATCCATTTGTTGCTACATCCTTTGTGATTTCTTTATACTTACCTTCCCAACCTTTATGATGTATACCATACAGTTCATCAGATATTTCTATACAAGAAAGATTCTGTAAATCATACATTTCATTAAACGTAAATCTACTATCCCACACACCACTATCGAATTGTGCGGTATCTAAACAGGATTGTTTAATAATTAAATACTTCATCTTAATTTGGTTGGTTTACTGTTACTGCTGCTGCAAAGGATGAACATGCTGCAGATGATTGTCCATAATGTCCTTTAGGTCTAGTTGCTGCACCCATAGCAGTAATAGAATCATTTGAATAATTCCATTTTTCAGTTTGGTTATTCTGCTGACCATTATAGTCACCTAGTTTATAACCCCAATCTTGACCCATTTCCATATTCTCTTCACCAGCTGATCTAGATCTATTAAAGTTTCCTATATCAGTTGCATCACTATCTCTTACCTTACGGATAGGAGTAGTCACGTTATTACTTGTACATATGTAGAAGAAACCATGCTTAGTTGGAAGTGCTTTACACCATCCTCTATTACCACCCATCACGTTAGTATTAGACCAACTATCATTACTATAAGTTATATATTGTTGACCACCATTACTCCAAGAGAAATAACCTCTTGTTTCACCACCAACACCAGCAACCCAGTCATTTGAATAACCAGATCCATTGGTTGTATACATGATCTCAGTTGGGAAATGTAGTTTGTTGGTATCAGAACTACCACCTCCAGTTATATATCCTGCCTGTCCTATTTGGTTACTAGCACATCCAGCGTCGTTTCTACCAGTGTTCATTGCCCAACCACCAGTAGTGTTATAACCCATAACGTTTTTGGGTTCATTATCATCCCAACCATAGTTGTGCTGAGAGAATCTACCATCACCTTGGTTTCTACAAATACCAGTATGACCGTTATAACTTGAGGTATGACTGGAGTTACCTTGGAATGAGTTCACAGTACCATGAACATATGCCTGATAGTCACCCCATGTACCATCACAATAAGCACCTGCTCTATCTAAC
>VTLG01004468.1_pt1 | contig 20602 bp, 35 predicted proteins | sample 4694571 | NCBI WGS metagenome assembly VTLG01 (sample SAMN12604809, study PRJNA352737) | marine metagenome | biome: ENVO:00000447; feature: ENVO:00000209|ENVO:00000569|ENVO:01000036; material: ENVO:00002151; isolation source: viral sequences binned using virsorter ... | reverse complement strand
GAAAATAGGCGGAGATAAAACCTATCAAGTAATAGGTTAGGCTTACTTCGATAATTCGCTAGGATACCTTTAGCGGATAGATAGCCCGTTCAATATAAACATTGCTAAATTATAAATACTTTAATTGCCTTGTAGTGCGTATAGGTGCAGTAGGGTTTAATAGACCTGGGAGCTTTGCTTCGGTGTTGCTAAATAAAAACAGCTTGGATTTATCCAACCTAAATCAAATGATGCTCTTGATTTAGGAACGACAAACACATACGAAACACATTATTGAGAATGAAATTTACACTCAAAAATAGCTTGAGCAGTCACGATTTGCCCTGACTGCTTTGTGGTATTTTTGAAAATACCTTAACCTTACTAGAATACTTTTAAAAACTTGGCTAAAATTACTATCATACTACTATCCGAAGCTACTTTAACAAAAAGGAATCACACTATGTATGAAGAATTGATTGAATTAAAAATAAAAATGATAATTGAACATTATCAAAGTATATTTGGTGAAACTGATGAAACTAGAAACATATGGAATAATACTTTAGATGCAACATTCTAATTATAACTTAGAGAAGAGGTTTCAACGCCTATGGGCAATGATAATACTTATATTGTTGTTGTTCTTAATTGGTAAGCCCATACTTTTATGGATTTATCTTTAATAATAATATTACTTTAGTCAAGTTTTTTAAGGTATTCTAAATTCATTTTAACAAAAGGAGTAATAAAAATGAACGTACAAAAAGAAACTTTTTGGATAGTCACACGTTGGTGGCAAAATGCCTCTGAAGTTGAGGAGTTGGTGGATAGCTCCAATAGGCATCAGAAGTTTTGGTCTTTAGATTCTGCTGAAGAGGCATTAGATAAAGAATTTATGGATGGCTTAGACAAAGGCGAAACTGGACAAATATTTAAAGTAAATGCAACTTTTACATGGGAAGAAGTATAATGCAATTTAAATGTGAAATAGACATGGATAACAATGCATTTGCACAAGATTCACATGATGAGTTATCTAAGATTATTAAACAAATATCAAAGCAAGTTGGCGAGTTTGTATATGAAGAACGCACTAAAGCAATTTGGGACACCAACGGGAATAAGATTGGTTCTTGGACAATTAAAACATAAGATATTAAATGGAGATTAAGATGATTGAGATAACTTTCCCTTGTGGGTTTGTACTAATTTGTAAGAATGATCGGCAAATTATAATAAATAATATTAAAGATATTATTAACAATAACTGGGTTAATTATCGTATCTGTTTTGAAGATTTAAAATTAAAGGAGGGGTGTAACTATGAAAAATAAATTTTTAGCTTTTATTATCAAAGTAAATGTAATATTATTACTTTGTTTTGTTGCCCATTTTACAATTATTTATTTGTAATATTATGAGGTATGCAATATTTTCTTCAATAGCAGTAGTAGGATTATTCTTTATACTACTGTACATAATAACTTATACTTAATATAGAGGTGTAATGATGGGAAATTTTAAGTTAAATAAAAAAGAAATCTTAAAGATTGAGAATTTTTTAGAAAAAATAAAATCAAGAGCCTATGATAGAGGCTTAACTAGACAGGATTTAGGGGGATACTATACTGATATTCTTGATCTATTATCTGATGCTAAAGATGATGCCATTGAGTTTGGCGATTGTGGTGTTGATATCAAATTAGGTGATATTTCTGACAAGTTAAAAAATCTTTGTGAGATTATAGATTGTAGAATAAGTGATGTTAAATACGGTGTTTTAGGTAAAGATTGTTGTATTTTTATAGAAAAATTATGTAATAATCATTATAAAGACGAAAGAAAAAAAGTTAAAGAAAGATATGAAAGATTTGATAATGGATAAAGTTTTAAAAAAAAACAGAACAAATTGAAAGCATATGAATAACAATATGTATCTGAATATCCATTAGAAATAATGGGTATTGAGATGCTTATTAGCATCGGGGAGCTATCCATGAAGGGTAGCTCTTTTTTTTAGAAACCCCTTAAAAGGAAAATATTATGAATATTTTAATACAAAATATAACAAGCAACCTAACTTGGTCTGGTGTAGCTTTAACTAACAATAAATCTGGAGGTGCGAGAAGATTGACTGCTGCTGGCAAGGCTTTTGCAGCTCATCATTATGTTGCAAGATTAGTGCCAGTTCGTGAAATTGCTAAAGCATTGGGTGTAAGTCAACCAACAGTTTTAGATGCGGCAAGAAAGTCAGGTGCTCCTGGCAGAAGAGTGAATCTAAACCATTACCAAATGAATAGTAATGGTAAATATTCTCCGCGTAATGTTACAGTTACATCGACTGATTTTGATGCTAAGGAGTTCGAAGCTAAACTTGTTGCTAAAGATGATAAGATTGAGGCGTTAATACAACAACTAGATGCTAAAGATTCTTCCCCTTTGTGGAAGAGATTAGCTCATGTACTTGGTGTATAAATAATACTTGACAAGCTAGTGGGCAGTATGTTATTAAAGTACTGTCCATTAGTAAATGGAGGCAGTTATGTCAGAAGATATTGAAGATTTAATTGAGAATCTAACTCAAGAGTATAGATGGGTAGCTGATTCTAATTTTGGAAATTTTAACTTAGATTATATGCTAAGAAGTAGTATATTGATTTATGAACAAGAGGAGTATGAGTATGGAACATGAGATAATGTTTACAAAAGAGGAAGGTTTAAGTGGAATAAAAGAGCTTAAAGGTCATTCTCTCACTGACCTTTCGTGGGAAAGACCTGTTGTTAATTTACATACTTTTTATCAATTTAAAGATTATCAAAAGTATTTGGGTAGCAACATCATTGGATTTATAGTAGTAAATCAAAAAGAGTATTTTGTAGACTCAAATCCAGAGTTCGGTATCATAGTTAGTAAAGTTTACAAGGAAAACCCTGATGAAACAGACCTAGTACTTAGAAAATGGGGTAGACATGAGGCATTTACAAATCGTCTAGCCAAGACTGATACGAGGTTGTTTGATTGGTGTTCTGCAGAGATACCTAGAGTACATATTCCAACTAATCCTGATTGGAAACTTCAATGGAAAATGAAGATTAGGCTCTTAGCTTTTCAACCCATGAGGTCAGAGAAATTCCCTGGAAAAATTACCATCTGGCAATGTGAGAGAGATAGAGATAATGATAGACAAGTGGCCATGAAAGTCGGGAAAGCTTTTAAGTTTATGTTTCCTGAGTTAGAAGATAAGGAATTAGAGAACTTAGTAGATACGTACCGTAAGGAGTTTTCTGATGCTGACTGGACATTGAAAGTCTCTAGTGCTGCTGAAGATTTTAAACATGCTTATAATTCCAAGTATGCCCCTATGGAGAATCCTAAGATTTCAAGTATAAGAAAGTCTTTAGCTAGTTCATGCATGAGAGGTTCAGTCAATAACTATCAGGGCTTTGACCATCTTGATAGACACCCTGCCGAGGCTTATGCTAGTGGTGATTTTAAGATTGTATGGACTGAGAATCAACATGGTCAGATAGGTTCTAGGTGTGTTGTACATGTTCGAGATGACGAGTGGTATTCTGGCCCGATATATGGGGTAGATGAAGCATCTATGGATAAGATTAAGCTACACCTAGATGATAAAGGTGCTACTATATGTGAGGATACTTCATGGATTGGTGCTAGGTTGTTAAGAATACCACATGGTGAAGATTGTTATATTGGGCCATACCTTGACTTACATCCTATGAATTTATATGATAATGTTGATTATCTTATTGTAAGTGAAGATGGGAAGATTGATGCATCTACTTATTCTGGAGTATTAGGTGGGTGTGCTACTTGTTATGAGTGTGGAGGTAGTGTTTGTGAAGACACTATGTGTTATTCTGAGGCAACTGACCAGATTTATTGTGAAGATTGTTTTCATGATACACATTTTCACTGTGAACATTATGAGACATATGAACTTATGGAGTATGCCTGTGAAGCTCACACCTCTCATGGTACTATATTAGTATGTGAGTCAGCATTGGCAGATGAGTATGTAGAGTGTGCTAATGGTGAGTATTGGTCTAACGACGATATAATATGGGTAGAATCAGAGGATCATTACATTGACCCTGATACTTATGAGAATGATTACTTTAACTCTGACTGGGACTGTGAAGTATATCATGTAGATAAACTTGCCGAGACAGAAGATGGAGAGATGGTATCTAGGGAGGAGTTAGATGAGCATTGGGAATTACGAGATGATGTTTGGTTTAAAGTTCAATTAGAATTAGAAATGGAGGTAGCTTAATGTATAGCTTAGTAGAAATGTTAAAATATAAGAGGCCAGAAGGTAGTAAAACTCAACGCCTCTTTTGTGAAAGGTTCTTGGAACCTCACTTTGGTAAGCCAGATGTACATGGTAATTATGTATTGATTATAGGTGATAAGCCTAACATCTGTTTTACTGCACACCATGATACGGTACACAAAGAAGATGGATTACAAAAATTAGTTATTACTAATGATGTAGTATCTATTGCTGATCCTAAATCTAGTAACTGTCTAGGTGCTGACTGCACTACTGGTGTATGGATATTACTAGAGATGATTGACAACAATATAGATGGTGTCTATGTAGTCCATGCAGCAGAGGAGTCAGGGTGTAGGGGTAGCTCTAATCTTATCTTGGATAACCCATCTTGGTTAAAAGATATAGATGCTGTGATATCTTTTGACAGATATGGTGATAATTCTATTATTACCCACCAAATGTCAGCTCGTACTGCATCAGATGAGTTTGCAAAATCTTTTTCAACTGTGTTAAATATGCCACAGTTAGTAGCAGATACAAATGGTTCTTATACTGACTCAAATGAGTATGCAGATATAGTTTCTGAGTGTACTAATATTAGTGTTGGATATTATGGTCAGCATGGAGTTAATGAGACACAAGATTTAGAGTTTGTTAATGAGCTAGTTATACATCTTGTGTGTGCTGATTGGTCGCAGTTAGTATTCAAGAGAGATCCATCTGTTGTAGAATGGTGTGATGACTATAGTAAGTATTATTATGGTAGTGGTGTGAGTACAAGTTTTTATGATGATGATTATAATTATGAGGACATAAAGGATTTAGTACTTGACTATCCAGAAGATATAGCAAAATGGTTAGATGATCTAGGTATGACTGCTCCAGACCTTATGGAGCAAGCAAATATCCAAGATATGAATAGACTTTACAAATATATGTAGGAGTTATTAAATGATTGATGTAAAAATGTGGGCCATAAAAGATACTAAAAAAGATAAGTTAGTTGTAACTAAGTGGGGGAGGAATACATGGAAACGTAAGATGAACCCTAACAGTGTTAATATTGTAGGCTATCAAAGGTATGATTCTGATTGGTCAACTAGACCTCCAACTCAAACAGAGAACGCTGAGTATAAAAATTTAAAACCCATTAAGATTAGAGTGATGGAGTATGAGTAATTATCTTGACATTTTCTTAAAATAAGTATAACTATATACTTTATATAATACATAAAGTGTACTTTAAGTACTATTACTACTTTTATTATTAAAAGAAAGAGATACTTTATGTACACAGATGACCCACATGATGATTGTACTCACTGGATAGGAAAGATATGAAAGAAATGATAACAAGTAATGCTAGTTTTAATTATACTGTAAATCATTACTTAAATACAAAACATTTTGCATCACTTGCAAGAAATACTCAGGTAAATTATGAATATTCTCTTAAAGTTATATGTAAAACAAAAGTATTTGGTAAAGAGTTGGGTATTATTAGACTTAGTAAATTTAATGTGCCTTTATGTACTGAAATCTATGATACATGGGAGGCAGATGTAAGCACAGAGAGAGCTAATCAGTTAGCTAGAATATTTTCTGTTGTTATAAATTATTGTATTTCCCTTGAACTATTGTTTCATAATCCTATGGGTAAAGTTAAGAAAAGATCTAATGAACCTCGTTCTGTTATATGGACTGATGAACAGGTTGAATTATTTCTTGATACTGCCTTTACCAATTTTAAATGGAGAAATATAGGTCTATTAGTATTGATGTGTTATGAATGGGGGCAACGTCCAGTCGATATTCGTAACCTTAAATGGGAGCAGATAAATTTAGAGGGACGTAAAGTAACTATAACTCAAACTAAAAGAGGAGCTACTGTAGAATTACCTATACCTAATAATATTTTTAATATGCTAAGTGAGCAGAAAGGTGATTGGGATTTCCAACATTATGTAGTACCCTCTCAGAAGCCCTCAGAGGTAGGCTACAGGCCGTTAACTATGCAACAGGTGTCCCTACTAGCAAACCAAGTGAAAGCTCATTGTGAACTGCCTCCAGAGCTGTGTGTGGGGGATTTAAGAAAGACTGCTATAGTGCAGATGATTGAAGGGGAAGTAGATCATCTTGCAATTATGTCTGTGACTGGTCATAAGAATGTATCTAGTCTTAATCCTTATAATAAATTTAATTTTAAAACTGCAAAGTCTGCACTTGAAAGGAGAGCTAAATGAGGAGTAACAGAAATGATATATAAAGTAATGGAGAGGTAGTATGATTACAGAAGACGCAATACCTGCATACAACAAACAGTTTAACCAACTAGTAGGATCAAAAATATTGGATTTTAAAATGGTACAGTGTGACTTTGACCCAAACCAATACTGGCCTACGTTTAGTATGCAATTAGCAGATCAAAAGTATAAGCTTGTCTTATCACAAGACCCAGAAGGTAACGGTGGTGGATTTGCTTTTATAGAATAGGAATAATAAGATGAACGTACTAAGTCTATTTGATGGTATGTCTTGTGGTCAGATTGCACTTGATCGGCTAGGCATAACAGTAAAGAATTACTTTGCATCTGAGATTGACAAGTATGCAATCAAGGTAGCGCAACAAAATTTTCCAGGAACTATTCATCTTGGTGACGTAAGAGAGATACAAACAAGTGGTACTCATTTGATGGACGAGTTTGATTGTGGACACAAGATTGATTTACTTATTGGTGGTTCACCTTGTCAGGGCTTTAGCTTTGCGGGGAAGCAACTCAACTTTGATGATCCACGCTCGCAGTTATTCTTTGAATATGTGAGACTACTTAAAGCATTAAAGCCTAAGTACTTTTTACTAGAGAATGTTAAGATGAAGAAAGAAAGTATGGATGTTATAAGTGAGTACTTAGGTGTTGAACCTGTAGCTATTAACAGTAACCTAGTCAGCGCACAGAACAGATATAGACTATACTGGACAAACATTCCGTTTGATGGATTGCCATTTGATAAAGGTATAATGCTCAAGGATATCTTAGAGGATGGTATAACAGATCGTGAGAAAGCACACTGTATCGACGCAAATTACTTTAAGGGCGGTAATTTAAAATCATACTTTGAGAAACATCGCAGACAGTTAGTGTTTAGTGCTGATGCACCTGACGCATGGCGTAAACTCACTCCAAGAGAATGTGAGAGATTACAGACAGTGCCAGAAGGTTATACTAACCATGTTAGCAACACACAACGCTACAAAATGCTTGGTAATGGGTGGACAGTGGACGTAATTAAGCATATTTTTGAAGGATTAAGAGGTGAATAAAATGACTACTTTAAAAAGAAGAATACCTCCCCATGTCTTTAGGTATTGGGCTAGAATGTTTGCTCAAGGTGATTTAGATAAAGAATATGGAGAAGAGATAGCAGAACTATTAGATTGGATAGCTAATGATGAGGAGTTTCACTTAGCTCTTTCTACTCAATGGGCTGACTGGCATAAAGGGCCAATGCAATGAGAATAGAAGATACAATTAAGCTAGACTTTAATGATGTCTTGATACGCCCTAAAAGAAGTACTCTTACCTCACGTAAAGAGGTAGACATGGAACGTCACTTTACTTTTAAACATTATGGAGAATATAGGGGAGTGCCTGTTGTAGCTTCTAACATGGATGGAGTAGGTACATTTGCAATGGCAAAAAAGTTAAATGAACTAAGATTATTTACTTTTTTAACTAAAACATACACATCTGAACATTTAATAAATTATTTTCACTATGCACCTTACTTAAAAAAACTACCTCTTAATGTGGCAATGAGTATTGGTATTAAAGATGATGATCTTAAAAAGTTTATGGATGTATATAGAGTAATACATGATCTACAATATATTAATGTTGATGTAGCCAACGGATATACACAAAGATTTATAGAGTTTGTTAGTAATTTTAGAAAACAATTCCCTGATATAACTATTATTGCAGGTAATGTAGTAACTGCCGATCAGACCCAGGAGTTAATACTTAATGGTGCTGATATAGTGAAGGTAGGTATAGGCCCAGGATCTGTCTGTACAACAAGGATACAGACTGGTGTAGGCTATCCACAGCTAAGTGCTATTATGGAGTGTGCTGATGCTGCTCATGGTTTAGGTGGGCATATTATAGCTGATGGTGGGTGTACTTGTGCAGGAGATGTAGCCAAAGCATTTGCTGCTGGAGCTGACTTTGTTATGCTTGGTGGTATGCTTGCAGGACATGATGAAAGTGAGATTGAACCTGTAGATGGTAAGATTTCTTTCTATGGAATGAGTTCCAAGGCAGCTAATGATAAACACTTTGGGGGATTGGATACATATAAATCTTCTGAAGGTAGGGAAGTATCTGTTCCATATAGAGGAGCAGTTCAAGGCACTATTCAGAATATTTTAGGAGGAGTTAGATCAACCTGTACTTATGTAGGTGCTAAAAGTTTAAAACAATTAAGTAAATGTACCACATTTATTCGTACAAATAGTCAATATAATAATATTATGGAGTATATACAATGACAAAAGAAGAATTTTTTGAATGGTTCGATGCATGTCCTACACACAAATGTGAAATACTGGAAATTGACGATGATGGTTATGTTCGAATACTAACAAAAATCCAAGAGTATAAAAAGGATTAGAGGTAGTGATTAGTGCAGCATTGATGTGTCTTGCTTTGACTGTATACCATGAGGCAAGGGGTGAAGAAGTTGTGGGGCAGTATGCAGTAGCCCACGTAGTTATGAATCGTGTTGAAGATGAAAGGTTTCCAGATAATATCTGTGACGTAGTACATGAGGGGTATAGTAAAGATCATAACCTATGCCAGTTTAGTTGGTATTGTGATGGCCAATCAGATAAACCACATGAAAAGAAAGAATGGGATACAGCTATATTTGTAGCTAATAATGTAATGAAAGACAGAATACCTGATGTAACACTTGGTTCTCTATTCTACCATGCTGACTACGTTAGACCTGCTTGGTTTAAGAAACTAGAACATACTGTTGTAATTGGGCAACACATTTTTTATAAGTAAAAAACTTATTGAAGTGTTTGATTAAAACATGATAGGAATTAGTTATGGAACCATATGAAATCTTAGCAAGAGCAATCTTGCAAACATCTAAAAGGAGTTATAAAACAGTGAAAGAATTAGAAGATATAAATAAGAGGTTTGATAGAATAGAAACAAAGATAGATCAAATTGCTCAGAAGATGGGATTATATAAAAACAGAGCTTACTCTGATACTATAAGACCTTTTGATGAGTCTGAACGTAATCGTGCAGCAGAAAGAAAAGAAGCAAACTCTTTGAAAAAGAAAGATCCTTATGATGGAAAATAATGAGGTTTACTATGCCAGAACAGTTTAAAACAAAAGTTAGAATTTATCTTAGACCTGATGTATTAGATTTTGCATCTAGTTTAGCCACTGTTAGTGGTTGCAGTCTTTCAAATGCCATTGAACACTGCATTAGATTTTATATGAAAGAAACTAAAAACAATGATAAGTCAGAAAAAGTATAATATTATTTATGCTGACCCACCTTGGTCTTTTAAAACAAGATCTGAAAAAGGTAAGGAAAAGAAATCAGCAGATAATCATTATTCCTGCATGAATATAGAAGACATTTATAATCTTCCTATAAAAAATATTGCAGAAGATAACAGTTTTTTATTTTTATGGGTAACTTATCCACTATTAGTAGAAGGAGTTGAGACAATTAAGAAATGGGGGTTTACTTATAAAACTTGTGCATTTTCTTGGGTCAAAAAGAATAAGGTTGCAGACAGCTTATTTTGGGGTCTAGGCTATTGGACAAGAGCTAATAATGAGATTTGTCTACTTGGCACAAAAGGAAATCCCAAACGTGTTAGTAAGTCTGTTCACCAAGTAGTTGTGGATAAAATAAGAGAACACAGCAGAAAGCCCGATTGTGTTAGGGATCGTATTGTACAACTCTGTGGAGATATTCCTAGAATAGAGTTGTTTGCCCGACAAAGAGTAGAGGGTTGGGATGCTTGGGGAAATGAGGTATAAGGAGTGAATTATGTCAGACGGAGATAACCCACATTTAGCTTGCCCATATATAGAATGTGGATCTAGTGACGCATTTAACTGGAATGATGATGGTTTTGGCCTTTGTTATTCCTGTGGTAGGTCGTATCCAATGAAAGATATGCCAGCAGTATTTGAATGGGTTAAAAAAGATTATCCATTAAAAGATAGGAGAAAGCCAATGGATATACCAGTAACAGGTATTACTTATGAAGGTATTCGTGGGATAGATCCCAAAGTTTGTGAGTTGTATGGCATACAATTACAGACAGGTAATAATAAAGAACCTGTAAGATATGCTTACAAATATCCTCACACAGTTAAGTATAGATTATTTAATGATAAGTCTAAATCATGGATAAAAGATCGTGGATTAGGTATGAATCATCTTTTTGGACCTGCTTTTAATGCAGGAACTTCTCAAAGATTATATATTACTGAGGGAGAATTTGATGCAGCTAGTCTTTATCAAATACTGGGACAAACTTTTCCTGTAAAATCTATACCTAGTGCAAGTATAGGTGAGAAGTTTATTAAACATAACTATGATTATCTTAAGACGTTTAAAGAGATTGTCTATGCAGGAGAATTAGATGATGCAGGGCGTAGAGCTGCTGATAAGCTCTATCAAACATTCCCAGAGAGATTTTACTTTGTCTCAATGTCAAAACATAAAGATGCAAATGAATTTCTTATGGCAGGTGATGCTGGTGAATTAGCTTGGGCAGCTAAAAAACCTCAGAGGTATTCACCAGAGAATTTCTTTTGTTCTGCTAATGATTTTGAGGATAGTCTACGCACTCAAAATCCTTATGAATATGTACCAACAGGTCATACAGGGCTTGATGATAAGATCAGGGGCATTGTCAAAGGTGGTCTAACTTTTATTAAAGCTCCAAGAGGTACAGGTAAAACAGAAGTAGTTAGATATTTTGAGATGGGGTTACTTAAAAACCCTGATATAAAAATAGCTCTGTTGCATATGGAAGAAGTAATGTCTACCACCTTAAGAGCTATGGCAACTTATGAATTAGGTGCTAATGTTAGGACTGTAGAAGATGCAAAATATAATGGTTACAATTTAGAAGATGTGATACAGGCTTCAAATAAAATTACAGACTCAGATAATAATAGGACTGTGATATTTGAAATGAGATCCCATGATGATCCATTGATGCTGTTAGAACACACAAGAACGGCAGTGGCTACACTTGGTGCTGATTATATCTTTGTAGACCATGTTCAACGTCTTGCATACTTATCTAATACAGGTGTAGATGGGGCCACTAGTACCTTAACTACTCTTGGTGCTAGAATGGCTCAACTAGCTAAAGAACTTGATATAGGTGTGGTATTTATATCACAGGTTAATGATGATGGCAGGACTAAATACGCTTCATCCTTGGAAGAAGAAGCAATTATCTGTATAAAGATAGAAAGAGATATGGAATCGGAGGATGAAATAATTCAAAATACTACCAACTTTATAGTTGACAAGAACAGACCATTTGCTAAATTAGGTAGAGCAGGGTCAGTTTATTATGATCCAGTAACAACTATTATAACTGAAGATGCACCTTATCAAAGGAGTAATATAGCAGCATGATTGTATTTGATGTAGAAGCTGATGGGTTATTAGATAACGCTACAAAGATCCATTGCCTTTCTTATACAAAAGATGGTAAAGATTTAATAACTCTATATGATTATGGTTTAATAAAAGATGTCTTATTAAAACAGAAAGGATTAGTAGGTCATAATATAATTAGATATGATATACCTTTATTGGAAAAAATATTAGGTATTACAATTAAAGCTCAGTTATTTGATACTTTACCTATGTCTTGGGTATTAAATCATAATAGACCTAAACATGGATTAGAATCATTTGGTGAAGACTTTGGAATACCTAAACCAGAGATAAATGATTGGCATAACTTATCTAAAGAAGACTATGGCAATCGTTGTGAAGGTGATATAAAAATAAATTGGAAGTTATGGAAGAATTTACTTGAAAGATTTTTATTTATATATAATAACAATAAAATAGAGCTTAATAGATTTTTTCGTTACTTGGAGTTTAAAATGAAATGTGCTGCTAATGCAGAACAAGTAGGTTGGAAACTAAATGTAGATTTAGCAAAAGAGTGTGCTGAAAAATTATTAATTGAACAAAGTGACAAGGTAACAGAACTTAAAAGTGTAATGCCTATGAGAAAACTTATGCAAGAAAAAGTAAAACCAAAAGTTTGTTACAAAAAAGATGGTTCTTTATCTGCTCATGGTCGTCGTTGGTTTGATCTACTATCAGATAACGACTTACCTCCAGACTATGAGGGTAAAGTAACTGTAGTCAAGGGAGTTGAACAAGCCAATCCAAACTCAACAGATCAGGTAAAACATTGGTTGTACTCTCTTGGCTGGAATCCCTGTACCTTTAAGTATAATAAAAATAAGGAGACTGGTGAAGAAAAGCAAGTCCCACAGGTACGTAAAGGTAGTGAACTAACCGAGTCTGTGAAGTTGTTAATACCAGATAATCCTGCAGTCGGGGTATTAGATGGTCTAACAGTGATACAACACAGACTCGGTATTTTTCAGGGTTTTTTAGAATGTGTTAAAGATGGGTATGTTAGAGCTGAAATAGATGGTTTGGCTAATACACTTAGGTTTAAACACAAGAAACCTCTTGTAAATTTACCTAGTATTGATAAACTTTGGGGTAAAGAGGTGAGAAGTTGTTTAGTAGCTCCTGCAGGTTATGTATTATGTGGCGCAGATATGACAAGCCTTGAAGATACAACTAAAAGGCATTATATGCAACCATATGATCCTGATTATGTAAAAGAGATGTCTCAAGATGGATTTGATCCACACTTAGACTTAGCTAAACATGCAGGGGATATAACACAAGAAGAGATTGATGAGTATAACAAAGGTAATAGACCTGATATTAAGAAGTTAAGGGCAAACTTTAAATCTATAAACTACTCAGCTACCTATGGCGCAGGTGCATTAAAGATGTCTAGGGAAACAGGCATGTCTGAAAGTAAAGCTAGAGATATAATAGAAGCTTATTGGAAACGTAATTGGGCAGTCAAAGTTTTTGCAGAAGATCAGACTATAAGAGAAATTGATGGAGAGATGTGGGTACAAAATCCTGTTAGTAAGTTCTGGCATAGTTTAAGAAAAGAGAAAGACATTTTTTCTACTATTAATCAGGGTACAGGAGTATATTGTTTTGACAAGTGGGTAGGTCTATATTGTACACGTAGACTTAACATCATTGGACAGTTCCATGATGAAAGTATTAATTTGGTCAAAAAAGGTGAAGAACAACAACATACGGAGGTATTAACTTGGGCGATTAGAAAACTTAATGATGAACTTAAACTAAATGTCAATTTAAGTATTGACATACAATACGGTGACTTATATAGTCAAATACATTAGCCAAAAAGGAGAATAGCACATGGCAACACGTAAAGTAAAATTAACAGGTATCGGTGAGTGGATGAAAATCTTTGCAGAGAATCGTGATCTTAAAGGTTATAAGAAAACACCTGAAGCTCAAGGTACTTATGAAAAAACTAATGGGGCTTGTACCATTAATGTTATACTTGATGATAATGAGTATGCAAAACTTAAAGCAAGTAAGTCTATGCTTAACGGCAAGACTGATGTAGAGGGTCGTGGTATGAATGTAAAGTTCAAGCGTGACTTTGAATCACCTGCAGGAGATTGGGCAAGTGGTCCACCAGTAGTTGTTAAAGATGATGATACACCTTGGGACTATGAAGTAGATGGAACTATTGGAAATGGTTCTACTGTTGAAGTATTATTATCTGTCTATGATGTCCCTAATTATGGCAGCGTTGGAACTAGGTTGGAGAAAGTAAAAATACTCAATCATATAGAGTATATCCCAGATGATACTGCATCTATTCCCCAGACTTCAGATAAAATAACTGAAGATGCAGTGATGTTCTAACCATGTCTAAGCGTAACCCTGTGGCGAAAGAAGTAAGAACCCCAAAGTTTCGTCTCAGGGTTATTGCTGATAAGACTAAAAAACTTTTTCGTAAAAGAAAGCATAAGAAACATGAAAAAAATTGAAACACTTGTTGAAGATCTTCAAGAAGTTATTTATGGAAGAGGTGGTTGGACTAAAGCTATAAGTGATACTTTAGGTACAAATATTTCTAAGTCTGCTTTAAATAGATTTAGTAAACCTCAAAAACCTAGAGGTTATTTATCATTATCTGCTTTGGGTACTCCATGTCAAAGAAAACTTTGGTATAAAATAAATAAACCTAAGTTAGCAAAACCTTTAGGTGCTGAATTATTGTTAAAGTTTTTTTATGGTGATATAATAGAAGAGCTAATACTTGCAATGGTAGAAGCTTCTGGTCATACCGTTACAGGTATGCAGGATAGGTTAAATGTACACGGTATACGTGGTCACAGAGATGCAGTAATTGATGGTGTAACTGTTGATGTAAAATCTTGTAGTTCTTATGGTTTTAAGAAATTTAATGAAGGAGCTTTACGTGATGAAGATCCTTTTGGTTATGTGTCACAGTTATCTTCTTATGTTTATGGAGCAAAAGATGATCCTTTAGTTACTGATAAAGAGCGTGGTGCATTTCTTGCTATTGATAAAGTCAATGGTAACATATGTTTAGATGTATATAATTTTTCTAATGAGTTAAGTCATAAAGAAAAAGAAATAAAAGATATTAAACAAATGGTAGCTGGTGATATACCTACCGAAAGAGTTGAACCAGTACCTCAATATAAAGGAAGTGCTAATATAAAGCTTGCAAAAGATTGTGTCTACTGTGATTTTAAAAAGGTGTGTTGGCCTAATGTAAGAATTTTTCAATACTCTTATGGTCCAGAGTATCTTGTGCATGTAGAAAAGGAACCAAAAGTTCCTGAAATAACCTTTGAAGGAGATTCCATTGAGTAGAACAGCAAAAGCAAAAGGTAGAACTGGACAACAAGAAATAAGAGATAAGTTATTAGAAACTTTTCCTGAATTTGAACCAGATGATATTAAGTCTACCATAATGGGTGATAGCGGAGCTGATATTCAACTTTCACCTGCAGCAAAAAAGAAAATACCCTTAAGCATTGAAGTAAAAAGAAGAAAAAGTGCATTAAAAACTGTTTATTCCTATTTACATCAAGCTGAAAAACATGGTACAGATGAACCTGTAGTTTTTTATAGGTCAGACAGAAGACCTTGGTTTGCTGTAATAGGTATAGATCACTATATGGATTTACTTAAAACTTGGAGAAATGGTATATGAGCAATTTAAAAATATGGCAAATACTAGAAGGTCCAATATCTATAGAAGATGTACCTTTAGAAGAAAGTTGCCCAGAAAACTCAACGCATTTTTGTATTTGTAAAGCAGAAATAGATGGTAAAATAGAAGAAATGAATATTTGGTTTGAAAGTTTTGATGATGCTTATAGCTGGTTTAAGTATTTTAAATCTCATATAGAACCATTAGAACTTAGTAATAATTTAGACCTTGACAGTTAAATTATTATTATTATAACTAGAGGCTTTTAATATGCAGTATGAGATAATGTTAAACATTCAAGTTGATCCTGAAGCAAACTTTTTAGAAGTAGATAATAGGTTTAACTGCCAAGTAATAACAGAACTTATTCTTAATGCTATGCATGATATAGATGATGTAACTATAAATAACTGTGAGGTAAATAAAAATGCTTAATAGAAAAGATTTAGAAGATATGGGATACTTTGAAATGTTTTATGATAAATGTGAAGAAGACCCTCTTATGTTTTATAGTACTTTTGTTGAAAATAAAATTATAACTAAAGGATCAGACAGACTTTATGAAAATGTTTTAGGACTTGTTGGTGAAGCAGGTGAAGTAGCAGAGAAAATTAAAAAGCGTATAAGAGATTATGATAGATTTTCTGATGAAGATATGATAAAAGAATTAGGTGATGTTTTATTTTATACAGTTGCATTAGCTAATCTTTTTAAAGGTAGCTTAAGACATGTTATTGAGCAAAACATTAGAAAACTTGATAGCAGACAAAAACGTGGTAAACTTCAAGGATCAGGAGATAACAGATGAACTTACCAACAGATTACCAAGCCTTTATTCATACCTCACGTTATGCTCGTTGGCTTGATGATGAAGGACGAAGAGAAACTTGGGCTGAAACTGTTCAAAGATACATGGATAATGTAGTTGATAAACATGTAATTTCTCAAGAATATATTGAAATAAAAGAAGCAATACTTAACTTAGAAGTAATGCCTTCTATGAGAGCTTTAATGACAGCAGGGCCAGCACTTGAAAGAGATAACACTGCAGGATATAACTGTAGTTATTTACCTGTAGATGATCCCAAAAGTTTTGATGAAGCTATGTTTATTCTTTTGTGTGGCACTGGTGTAGGCTTTAGTGTTGAAAGACAGTTTGTTTCTAAGCTTCCAGAAGTTCCAGAGTTATACGACAGTGAAACTATTGTTGTTGTAAGGGACAGTAAAGAAGGTTGGGCTAAAGCACTGAGGCAGATGATTGCACTCTTATATAGTGGTGAAATACCTAAATGGGACATGACACGAGTTAGACCTGCAGGTTCTAGGTTAAAAGTTTTTGGTGGTAGAGCTAGTGGTCCTGCACCTCTTGTTGACTTGTTTAATTTTGTTATTACTATTTTTAAACAAGCTCAAGGACGTAGACTAAGCTCTATTGAATGTCATGATGTTATGTGTAAAATAGGAGAAGTTGTAGTTGTTGGTGGTGTACGTAGGTCAGCAATGATAAGTCTAAGCAATCTCAGTGATGACCGTATGAGACATGCTAAATCAGGTGCTTGGTGGGACAATGATCCACAAAGAGCATTAGCCAATAACTCTGTAGCTTATACAGAAAAACCAGACTCTATATCATTTATGAGAGAATGGATGGCATTAGTAGAAAGTGGGAGTGGAGAACGTGGTATATTCAATAGGCAAGCTGCTAAAAAACAGTCTAAAAAGAGTGGCAGGAGAAATGATAACTATGATTTTGGGACCAATCCTTGTAGTGAAATCATTCTTAGGCCGTATCAGTTCTGTAATCTTACAGAAGTTGTGGTCAGGGCTACGGATAAGGTTGAAGATATTAAACGTAAGGTGCATCTTGCAACGGTTCTTGGGACGATCCAAGCAACCTATACAAAGTTCCCATATTTGCGAAAGGTGTGGCAACGTAATACAGAAGAAGAGCGTCTGCTGGGTGTGTCACTCACAGGGATAATGGATAATCCTTTACTGACTTGTACTAATAAAGGACTAGAAAAAACTTTAAGATGTCTAAAGGAGACAGCGATTGAAACAAATAAAATATGGTCAAATAGATTGGATATCCCACAGAGTACTAGCATTAGTTGCGTTAAGCCTAGTGGTACTGTTTCTCAACTGGTTGATTCCGCCAGTGGTATACATGCAAGATACTCAAGATATTATATTAGAACAGTAAGAGGGGATAATAAAGATCCACTTACAAAGTTCATGAGAGATCAAGGTATTCCTAGTGAACCTTGTGTAATGAAACCAGATCAAACTACAGTCTTTAGCTTTCCTATTAAAGCTCCTAAAGGTTCTTCTACTACAGAAGATTGGTCAGCTATAGATCAATTAAAGATCTGGTTAATGTACCAACGTCATTGGTGTGAGCATAAACCATCTGTTACTATTAATGTTCGTAAAGATGAATGGTTTGAGGTTGGTTCTTTTGTTTACAAACATTTTGATGAGGTGTCGGGTGTGTCCTTTTTACCACACAATGATCATACTTACCAACAAGCACCTTATCAAGATTGTACTAAAAATGACTATAATACATTATTATCAATAATGCCAAAGAAAATAAATTGGTCTAAATTATCTGAATATGAAAAAGAAGATAATACAGTTTCAACACAAACTATGGCTTGTACTGGTGATATATGTGAGTTAGTTGATATAACATAAAGGAGAAAATTATGTGGGTAGTAGTATTTATAATGTGGATGGGTACAGAAAATCAAGTTTTTGTGCCTCAATCTATTTTTAATTCTTTTGAAGAATGTGAAGATTTTAGGTCAATACAACATGTAGCTTTAGAAAAAACTAAACCTCATGAACAGTCTGGTGTTAAAGGTTCTATTTGTGTACAAGTACCAAAAGGAGAGAATATATGAATACCAAATCTTACAAAGAAGGGACAGAAGCAGAACAAGAATTTATCAAACTAAGAGGAGATAATTTTATTAGACCTGCAACTAGAGATGAAAATATCTTTGAACATTGGGATGTTTTAGATGAAAAATTTGGTAAAGTAGATGTAAAAGCAGCTAAAAGGAAATATCGTAATGGCCCTATTGATCACACTATCTGGTGGGAACTTAAAACAGTTAAGCGACCTCCCACAAATAAATCTGAAAATGGTTGGGGAGTACCTAATGGTATTGATCGTTATATAGCTGTTAGATCTCCTAATGCTTTTTATTTAGTTAAGCCAGAAGATATTATTGGTGAGATTGAAGATAAATGTAAGGAATATTATAGGGGAGAGTTTGGATTACATACAAGACCTAATCGTGGTGATCTCTTGACTATACTTCCTTTAGATCTTATAATAAATAAATCAGATCATGTAGTTAATGCGGAGGCAGCTTAATGGATACATTAACTTTAAATGGAGATACAATATCTTTAACTGATACAACTTTTTCAAGTAAGTCTTCTGATTATGATCCTGTTAATAAACCAGTTCATTATAATTTAACTGGAATAGAGTGTATTGATTATATTAAACAGGTTTTAAGTTTAGATGGATTTATTGATTATTGTCATGGTAACGTAATAAAATATCAACACCGTTATCGTTATAAAACTAAACCCCTAGAAGATATGAGGAAAGCACAATGGTATTTAGACAAAATGCTAAAAGCTATGGAAGAAAAGCACAAGTAAGTGCTTATCAAGAAGGTATTAGTGGATTTAATAAGGGTAAATTAAGTAACCCTTATCCCATTAATTCTGAAAGAAATAGGAGTTGGGAGTATGGTTTTAATAAAGCCTACTTCTTAAATTTAAAACAGGTAAAAGAAAATGAGAGAACTGGAAAAAGAGGCAAGAAAGTATACAAACAAAAAACACAATATTCAAAATGAAAAACCCCTTACTGTTCGTCAGTATCTAGCAGGTCAAGCACTTGCTGGATTACTTGCAAATAGTAAAGGGTCTATACGTACTAATGAGATAAAACGTGAGGCTTACGAGTGGGCAGATTTAATGCTGTCTGAGAGCTAATATAAGGCTGTTCTGGATAGGGTAAAGACTTTTTAGGTAGGAGGGTAGCCTAGAGCAAAAAAACTCTCCTGCCAAAAGTTTTTATCAATATTGAGATCCTGGTACGCTAGATGGAATATCTAATTCTATTAAAGTATCTCTAAATTCTAAATATTCCTTTAGCATAAATAGTTGAGGTCTTGTTAATTCATCAAAATTCACTTTAAAATTTAGTTCTTTTAAACCTTCATTTAAGTCTTGTACACTATATTTATTAGTAGAAGCTAATTCAAATTGTAAATCCATAGTATCAGACACCCCAGAATTTTTTATATATAGAAAAGATTTTGCCATTTCTTTAGCTTCTTTTACTACATGGTCTTTCCAAAATTTTCTAGCTGTTTCTGTATTTAATTTCCTAAAACCAGATTTAGGATCCATTAATTTAGCTGCTCTTACTTCAATAAAATCATGGAGTAACCCATTATATTCATTAGCAGCTTCTGGTGCTAAATTTTTAAATTTAGTTGCAGCCCCAAAATTAAATTCAGGTAAGCCTAAAAAATTTAAAACTCTTTGAGTATTTTGTAATCTATTAGCTCTTATACCAAATACTTTAGTAGAAGTAACATCTGCCTCACCTCCATAAGCGTCTTTACGAACTTCTGTTGATAAACCTAAGTCTTCTCTTGGAGATTCACCTAAGAATAAAGGTATTATATTGTCAATATATCGAATAGAATCATTTAATATTTTATTACCTTGTCTTCTATCTACAGGTCTTCCATCTGGACCTCTTATTACTCCTGCAGCAACATTTAAAGGTTCTAAAAACCTTGTGCTTCCTGAAACCACTTGAGAACCAATTCTACCAGTAGCTTGACCTAAAGCCTCCCAAGATTCTGCCATATCTC
>VTLG01001037.1_pt1 | contig 20604 bp, 13 predicted proteins | sample 4694571 | NCBI WGS metagenome assembly VTLG01 (sample SAMN12604809, study PRJNA352737) | marine metagenome | biome: ENVO:00000447; feature: ENVO:00000209|ENVO:00000569|ENVO:01000036; material: ENVO:00002151; isolation source: viral sequences binned using virsorter ... | reverse complement strand
TAAGAACACTTAAGAGTAAGAGAGCACAGCTACAGCAAGCACGTAAGGCTAGTGGTACTCGAATTAAGAAGAAGAAGAAAACTGATCAACTTGCAATTGAGCAAGGTGGTTTAGGTGGACAAGCTAATCAAGCTGGTAGTGCACCTACTGTTAACATACAGAAATAGAAATGAAAAAAGAATCTGCCCAAGCTAGGTATCAAGCCGGGTTATCGGACAGAGAACAGTTCCTAGAAACTGCCAGGGGTGCAGCCTCCTTGACATTACCTTATCTATTAACAGATGATGGTCATACTCAAGGAGGTTCATTGAATTTACCTTGGCAGTCAGTCGGAGCAAAGGGTGTCAATGTGCTCAGCGCTAAGCTAATGTTGAGCCTCTTCCCTATTAATACAACATTCTTTAAGTTGCAGATTGATGACGCAACCCTTGCAGAAGTAGAAGGTATCACACCTGAAGTTCGCTCGGAAATAGATCTATCTCTATCTAAGATGGAGAGGATTGTTATGCAACAGATTGGTGAGACAACAGATCGTGTGCAGTTACATACTGCCATGAAACATTTGGTTACCACTGGGAATGCTCTGTTATTTGCTGGGAAGAAAGCCCTTAAAGTGTTTCCTCTGGATCGATTTATTGTCGCAAGAGACGGCAATGGCACCGTTACAGATATTGTAACAAAGGAGATTGTTGATCGAACTCTCCTACCTAAAGAATTTCAAAACACTGAAAGCGAGCGAGATTCAAATGCTGTTGGAGAAGATGGCCCTAAGTATGGGGTTGCTACCAGCAAGAATAAAGGTAAGAGTGATGACGCTGTAGTATATACATGTGTTAAGCTTGTAGATGGTCAACACAAATGGCATCAAGAGTGTGACGATAAGATTATCCCTGGAACTAAATCAACATCACCCCTCAAGACTAGCCCCTGGATGCCACTACGTTTCAATGTAGTGGACGGCGAGAGCTACGGAAGAGGACGTGTCGAAGAGTTCCTTGGCGACCTTAGAAGTTTAGATCGCTTGATGCAAAGTTTAGTAGAAGGATCTGCGGCTGCGGCCAAGGTTATATTCTTAGTTAGCCCTAGTGCTACTACTAAACCCCAAAGTCTTGCACGTGCTTCGAATGGTGCTATCATTCAGGGACGCCCTGATGATGTAGGCGTTGTTCAAGTAGGTAAAACGGCGGACTTTAAAACCGTTCAAGATATGATCGCTAATTTAACTCAGCGATTATCAGATGCTTTCCTTGTACTCTCCATAAGGCAGAGTGAGAGGACTACAGCAGAAGAGGTTAGAGCTACCCAACAAGAGCTTAACGAACAGTTAGGTGGTATCTATGGTAACCTAACCACTGAACTGCTGAGACCATATTTGAATAGAAAACTATTCTTATTGAGTCGTAGTAAGGCCGTTCCTTCTTTACCTAAAGGCTTAGTAATGCCAACCGTTGTGGCTGGTTTACATGGCATAGGTAGAGGCCAGGATAGGCAAGCTTTGATGGAGTTTGTGGCAACTGTAGCACAGTCTATGGGACCAGAAGCTTTAGCACAGTATATTATACCAACCGAATTTCTTAATCGTTTAGCCGCTGCTTCTGGTATTGAAGCCCTTGGTCTTATTAAGACTCCTGAACAATTAAGTCAAGAGCAAGAACAGGCTCAACAGCAAGCACAACAGCAAGAGATATTAAGTCAAGCTGGGCAGCTAGCTAACACACCAATAGCAGAACAATTTGCACAACAAATCGATGAGCAGCAAAACCAACAACCCACCCCGCCGGCGGAGGGCGAAGAACTCTGACGGAACCTTCAAGGCTAATGACCCATCAACACCACAGAACGAGGCTTGGGAGCCAGTTGATATAGAGACTGAGCTACCTAAGAAGCCTGAGAATAAGTATGCCCAGAAGCCTAAGATCAAACCAAATATAGGGCATAGTGGTATCCGCACCATCCTACATTAATCATGCCAACAACAACTTTTGACCCTTCAACAAATGAAGTAAGTGTTGAACAGAAAACAGCTGAAGCCGCAGCCCTAGAGAAAGGTCAAGAACTAGCTGATGCTAATGCTGAAGATAAGCTCAGACAGTTTGAGAAAACAGAAAGTGAGAATGAACTTATCGGAGGTAAATTCCGAACTCAAGAAGACCTACTTAAGGCTTACCAAGAACTTCAAACTAAACTCGGTACAAAAGAGACAACTGAGGAGGGCGAAGAAACTACAGGAGAAGCTGAAGAGACTCCGAAGGATAAGACTACGGAAGAGGAAGAGCCAGTTAACGAAACTGTTGACTATATGTTTGAACTCAATGAAGAGTTCGAAAAGAACGGACAGTTATCAGAAGAAGCAATAGATAAGTTATCCTCTATGGATACTAAAGATCTAATTGCTAATTATATGCAGTACCAAGCCAAAGCTTCTGAACAAGCTAGAGCTGGCTTACAAAATCAACAAGCTATTGATGCTATTAAAAATTCTGTAGGTGGTGATGAGGCTTATGGAGAAATGATTAATTGGGCTGCAGAGAATCTTCCTCCAGAAGAGATCAATGATTACAATTCAATCACCAATAGTGGTAATGCAACTGCTATTAAATTTGCTGTAGAATCATTAGCTAATCGTTATAGAAACTCAGAAGGCTACGAGGCTCCACTTGTTACAGGTCGCAAGGCTGACAGCAGTGTAAGACCTTATCGTAGTCAAGCTGAGCTAGCTCGTGATATATCTAATCCACTTTATAGTACTGACCCTGCTTTCCGTCAGGATGTAGAAGACAGACTAGCACGTAGCACAGATCTACTTTAAATAAATGACAGCAACTACACATACAATATATGAGGGGAAGTTTTCTGCTAGAGAGGTAGAACCTAATAGAACCCCTGGGGTAGCAAGACAATTAACAGCTGGTTCTTCAACATCTAACCAAGCTTTAACTGCTACCTGTTCAAGAATCTCAATACGTGCTGTGACGGCTGACATTCGTTACAGCATAGGAAGCTCCGCACAAACAGCGTCCGCTTCTACCAGTCATTTCATTGCACAAAATGAAAGGCTAGAGCTTGTCGTACCAGAAGGTGCTAACATTGCGGTTATCCGTGACGCTAGTACTGATGGTGTTTTGGAACTTACTGAATTACTTTAAACAAATGAAAACAATTGCACTTGCAGCACTGACTGCTACAGCGGCCCTGGCTACACCTGCAATGGCTGGTCCTTATGTGACTGGCTCTGCTGAATTTACAGGCTCAGATGGCGAATACAAAAACAGAGAAGTTTTGGCACGAGTTGGGTATGATGCTCAGGTCGGTAATCTTACTCCATATGTGGAGCTTGGCGGCGGCGCTAGTACTGACGACGGGGCTGATGGCAAAGGCCTACTCGTTGTCGAGGTTGGCACTGGTCTCCAGGTTACAGAAAAGCTTGAAGTTAATGGCTACTATGAGCACAAGAAGTACAAAAGCGCTAACGACCCTGAGTGGAAAATTGCACTAGGTACTAAGTACCGCTTCTAAACACCACGTCCGTTCATCCCTTCGGGGACGCATGAAACCGAATCATGGAACGGGGGTTCGGTACTTGGAGAAAAACTATGACTGTCAAAGTCACTCTAATGTATCGTGGTGTGCCTTACATCAAAAGATTCACACGCTAAATGAAAATCTTTGAATCACCCTGGCTCATAGTTATATGTATGCTAGGGTTTTTCATCTTTGTCGAGGGTCTACATATGTGGGAACATCAACACTGTGTAGATCCTTGTGCATTACAACAAGAATAAGTGGCCGTTTGCCGAGGCCTAATTGTCGTAAATATCGGCTGTCCTTTAGTATTCAAAAAAGAGTCCTAAAGGGGACGGTTAAGTAAGGGGGGTGAGGCACCTCAGAGTCGGACCTCATCCCTATTACCCATTACAGCCCGTGTACGCATGGATAACTTTTTGGGTGGCCACCCCCGAGAGGGTATAAATCTCAAACCTTTCTAGAATCGATTCGCAATCTATACACATTTATCTTTAGACTAAAACCATGACAAACATGGCTTCCATTGCACGCCCGAATAGCGTGAATGGCAACCAGTCTAATGCTTTTGCTGATAAGTATGCAACCGCCCTTAAGCTGTTCTCCGGAGAAGTCTTCACAGCCTTCAACGCAGCCAGCATTGCAAAGGGATTGGTACGCAGCTACACCCTACGTGGTGGTAAGCAGAAGCAGTTCTTACTGACTGGTACACTAGCAGCTGGATACCATACCCCGGGCCAGCCAATACTAGGGGATACAGCGATCAAGGCTAACGAAAAGACCATCAGCATGGATGATCTTCTAGTTAGTTCTCAGTTCGTTTACGATCTTGATGAGCTACTCTCGCAGTACTCAACACGAGCGGAGATCTCCAAGCAAATTGGTGAGGCGTTGGCAAAATTCTATGACCAGCGTATATTTAGGAAGCTTGATATGGCTTCCCGTGAAGCATCCGTAGTAACTGGTGAGCCTGGTGGCTTCGAAGTATCTATTGGATCTTCTAAGCAGTATGATGCACAAGCAATTGTGGATGGCTTCTTTGAAGCAGCTGCTGTACTAGACGAGCGTAACGCCCCACAAGATGGACGTGTTGCTGTATTGAATCCTCGTCAGTACTATGGACTTATCTCTTCTGTAGACACCAACATTCTCAACAGAGAAGTAGGTACAACTACTGAAGGTTCACTCAACTCTGGTAAGGGACTAGTCTCCATTGCTGGAATTAGAATCTTTAAGTCCAACAACCTCCCATTCATGGCAGCTTATAACACTGCTGTAACTGGTGAGAACAATGACTATGCTGATGCTAATGCTACATGTTGCGGACTAATCTTCCATAGAGAAGCCGCTGGTGTTGTTGAAGCAATCGGACCTAGCATTGAAACAACTTCTGGAGATTTCCATGTTCAGTATCAGGGCGACCTGGTAGTGGGCAAGCTCGCAATGGGCGTTGGATCACTCCGTACTTCTGTTGCTGGCTCTCTACAGGCTCAGTAATATATGTTCCCTTGGGGGTTTCCCCCTCGGGGCTTCTCGTTCCCTAGAAAATTAACGATTTAAAATGGCAACAACCACCAAGCAGACTACGCTTGCAGCTGTAAATACAATTATTTCTAACATTGGACAGTCTCCAGTTACTACACTAGAGTCTGGTAACCCTCTTGTTGAAATTGCAGAAGGGATACTCCATGAAATCTCCAGGGCTGTACAGTCTGAGGGGTGGTTATTCAACACAGAGTATCATTATACCTTCAGCCCAGATGCTGATGGATATATACAGATGCCTACCAATGCATTACAGATAGATCCCAAGCGTATGAATAGAGACTTCCCTCAATGTGTTGTAAGAGATGGAAAGTTATATGACCTAGCAAATCACACCAACGTATTCACTGAAGATATAGAACTAGATGTAGTGTGGTTGTTTGATTTTGAGGATCTTCCAGAACCTTTTAAAAACTATACAACCATAAGAGCTGCTAATGTATTTGCTGGTAGATCAGTAGGATCTGCAGAGGCTGTAAGGTTTGGAGAAAGAGAAGAACTTCTTGCTCGATCTACAGCTTTAGAGTATGATACACAGCAAGGTGATTATACTATCTTTGCTGATAGAGATCACAATATGACCTACAATAGCTATAGACCACTAGATACTTTACAGCGTTATTGATTATGGCTGCAATATCTCAACAGATACCTAACCTCTTAGGAGGTGCTAGTCAGCAGCCTGATCCAGTTAAACTACCTGGCCAGGTTAAGGATGCAACAAACGTCCTACTAGATCCTACCTTTGGATGTAAGAAAAGGCCACCGCTTAAATTTACAAATCTACTCGCCACCAATATACCTAAAGCTCAATCTAAATGGTTCCCTATTATTAGGGATGAGAATGAGCATTATGTTGCTTGTATTTATAGAGGACCAAACTCTTCTACTACTTATAAAGTTACTGTAGTTAGTAACAAGTTTAGGATAGATGGCTCTGGATCAGATAACCTGACCCTAGCTCTCCGTGAGAATAGTACCTACATCTTTGATCAAAGTGATAGTACTAATTCAGGTAAACCATTAAGGATATCAACTACAGCTGATGGTACACATGGTAGTGGTGGTGCAGAATACACAACCAATGTAACTACCTATGGAACCCCAGGAACTACAGGAGCTTTTACGCAGATTACTGTCGCAGCTAGTGCACCTGTACTCTACTATTATGACACAAGTACAGCAGCTGCCGGAGGGCAGTTGGATACTGCTGCTTATACCACTGATGGCACTAACATACGTGTTTGGAACGCTAAGACGGGTCATGAGCAAAAGGTCACCTACCAACCAGGAGTAGCTGATTACTTATGGAATAGTAATAACCAGAAGATAGCTAATATAAAACCACTAACTGTTAATGATTACACCTTTCTTTGTAATTCAGAGAAAGAGATATCTATGTCAGATAACTCTTCTGATTCTGCAACACAAGAAGCCTTAGTAGTTATCAATCAAGTTGCTTATAATACTATCTATGCTGTTGACTTTCTAAGGGATGGAGATGCAACACAAACACAGGAAGTCACCTATGCTAAGAAGTTATCTATATCACCAGGTTCTTGGGAAGATGTAGCTAATGGAAACTGTGCAGGTAGTGGGAATCAAACCTATTCTGAATCAGATGGATCTAAAGCAAGTTTAGGGTTTAGAATTCAATCAACCTGTACTCCAACACTAGTACAAACTGAAGTTGAAGGGGCTAGATACCCACGTAGAGCACAGTGGGATGGTTGGGAGGTAGAAGACCGTGATTGGTCTGAACTTGATTGGCATATGCAAGCGGTAGCAACCTATAGACTAGGTGTTAGTGCTGATACATATACAGTAGGTAGTAAGCCTTATACTAATTTTAATAATATAGCTGTATCTGGTGCAGGTACTATTAGTATCAGGGTGATATATAGAGTTGAAGAAAACACACTTGATCCTTGGTGGAAACTAGATGATGATGGTAATAAAGTTGAGCCAGAGGAGCAACTAACAAATACTAATGGTTCCCTGAAGTACCATAATAAATTTGCAATGGAAGAGGTGGCTATTAGTAGTTATACTACTGATAGTGGTGGTGAATGGAATGAAGGAACTATAGTTCGTTGGTCCCATACATTAAGCTCTGACTTATATAGATGGCAGGATGGTAATCTTAAAGGACATAAGTGGCCTTCTGGAGATTTAATTGGCCATCAATTTAGTATCACTGATGCTCCTAGAGCTAACTCTACGTTTGATAACTCTTACAAGTCTGTCTATAACACACGAGTAACCCTTACAAATGGAGGCCAGAACTGGGTTCAAGGTGATAGTGTTGATGTAACCCTATCTGGTAAGACATATACTGTTACTGTTGAGGAACATGGGTCAACTTATACCTATGCTTCTGAGAGTTCTGTTAGTTATACAACCCCAGCTGATACATCAGCAGGCCAACTATCAGTTGGTCTAATTGCAACAGGTTTGACAACAGCTATCTCTGCTTTATCAGACTATACAGCTACAGCAGTAGGTAATGTTATTCATGTAAAACGAGATGATACAAGAAAGTTTAACTTGATGACCCGTGGTGGTACAGCAGATCAAGCTTTATATGGTATCAAAGGATCGGTAGATGATATAACTTTACTACCTATGCAATGTGTAGCAGATGTAGTATTAAAGGTAAGAAATACAGCTGAGTCTGATGATGATGATTACTATGTTAAATTTACACCATCAGAAGGTAACATACCTGGACATGGTTCATGGGAAGAGACGGTTAAACCAGGTACTGTAACAGACCTCAACTCCTCAACTATGCCTCATGCTCTAATCCGCTTAGAGGATGGTACATTTAATGTTAGACCTCTATCAGAAGCTGAAGCAACAGATAACTTACCAGCATTCTGGGCAGGTAGAAATGTAGGTGATACGAATACTAACCCTGACCCATCATTTATAGGGAAGACCATTAGTAATATGTTCTTCTATATGAATAGACTAGGGATGTTAACAGAAGATGCTGTGGTTCTAAGTCAACCAGGCGACTTCTTTAACTTCTTTAACTCTAGTGCTATTGCTATAGCAGATTCAGATCCAATAGATATGACGGCCTCGGCTACCAAGCCAGCACTTCTTAAGAATGCTATTGGTACAGCTAAAGGCTTACTACTATTTGCAGAGAATAGCCAGTTCTTACTAGCTACAACAGAAGCAGCCTTTGGGCCTTCTACTGTTAAGATGACAGAGATAGCTAATTATGCTTATACCTCAGTCATACCACCAGTAGAAACAGGTATGTCTATTATGTTCAGTACTGAAGCTGATACATATAGTAAGGTATTTGAAATGGCTGTAGACTCTGTAGATAATAGACCTGTTATCTCTGAGAACACTAGGATTATACCAGAATATATACCACCTAATCTTACCCTTTCAGCTACTAGCCCTAACAATAGCTTTGTAGCGTTTGGTAATGATACAGATACCCTCTATACATTTAAGTTCTTTAACACAGGTAACGAGAGAAATCTAGCAGGATGGGCTAAGTGGAAGTTCCCAGCCCCTGTCAGGTTATTTAACTTTGCACATGATACTGGATATACAGTCCTATATAATGGTACATCTTATACACTAGCTGAGCTAGAGTTCCTAGATGATCCAGACGTATCTCCTATTAGTGTTTATGATAATAAATTCCTACCACGCTTAGATAACTTCCTATTTGATACAGATCTAACAAAGGTACAAGGTGCTTCTACTACAAAGATATACTTCCCAGAGGGTAGTTATGTTGTAGGTAAGACTCCAAATGTAACCTTTACAGATGCTTCAAGTGCAACAATGTTCCTACGCCCAGAGATTAAGTCTGACTCAACAGGATACTATGTTGAAGTTAATAACGATGTAGCTAGTGAACCATTTACCTTGGGTCTTGAATATGACTTTGAGGTTAAGCTACCATCCTTCCATGTAAGTAAGGAGAAAGGTAGATCAGATCGTAGGAATCCTCCTATGGTAGAGAATGTTTATCTAGATTTATACCTATCTGGTAGGTATTCTATCACCTTATCTAGGTTAGGATACACAGATTCTACTATAGATCTGGATGTAAACCAGGCTGATATTTACCTAGCTAACGCCGCTGCTGTTAAAGATATTGTAACCAAAGCCATACCAGTCTATACTCGTGGAGATCAAGTAGGGATTACTATTACATCCCCTGACCCTCTACCATCTGCTATTACTAGCTATAGCTGGGAAGGACACTATAACACCCGAGGAATACAACTACTCGCCTCATGAAGCTTTACCGCGATGCCACCCTAAAAGATAGTTTAGTAGTTGCTAACAACTTAAGACCTGAAGATAGAGATGAAATGGAGGGGATAGGATATACTGTCCTCTCCCTCCCTCTAGGGGTTGCAACTTGTGAGCACTCTACTTACTTCTTTTCCAAAGAAGGTAAGCCAGCTGGATTAGCTGGTATTGCCCGTTTAGATAATAATGTGGGTCAGATATGGATGCTATGTACACCAGTTATTCATGATGCTCCTATTACATTTGTAAGAGAAGCCAAGAAATGGCTAGATAACATACAGGGAGAGTATACACTCTTATGGAACGTCGCAGACGCGAGGAACCAAGTCCACCACAAATTACTTAAACACTTAGGGTTTAAAGCCCTGCGAACGGTTCTGGTAGGACCAAAGAATCTACCTTATTATGAGATCGTAAAATTATGTGTCCCGTCACAATAGGTGCTGCTGCGTTAGGTACTACAGTCTCTGGTGCTGCTGCAGCTGGTACTACAGCCTTAGCAGCTGGCTTAGGTATGGCGGCTATTGGTACAGCTGTAACAGGTGGCTTAGCTATCATGCAGATGAATCAAGCGGCTAGCCAAGCACAAGCCCAGATGAACTTCCAGGCTCAATCACAGCAAGCACAGCTAGAGATGACTAGGCAGCAAATGCAGCTGCAACAAGATCAACAGTATCAAGCTCAAGTCTTAGCTCAACAACAACAGACTGAACAGTATAACTTAAATGTACTACAAGCTAATAATTCTATAGCTAATCAGTGGAGGCAGCAAAGACAACAAGTTCAAAATGAAAGACAAGCTATATTAAAGAAATATGAGGGAGATAGAGTTGGTTACCAAAGATCAGTAGAGTTAGCACGAGAGCAGATAGGATTAAATAATGAAGCTGCTAATCGAGTGTATTCAGCTGAACAGATAAAACTGATGGAGGCTAAAAAGAAAGCGGCCTTCGAGTCACAAGCTATACTAGCAAAGGCTATTGGTGCCCGAGGTAGTATATTAGCCACAGGTAGATCAGGTCAATCCGTTGGTTTACTATTGAAAGATGTAGAAAGACAGAAGGGATTTGCTCAGGCACAAGCTGATGCAACATTCAGTTCTAAGAGAGCCGCTGCTATTGTAGCAATGGAAGGTGGATGGTTATCTGCTCAATCTGCTAATGCTAAAGCTCAGAGTCAGATACAAATGTTCCCACAAGATCCATACTTACCAAAAGATCCAGACACCCCAACCTTTGTTAACCCAATTGGCTTAGCCATTGATAATCCTATTCCAGCATAATGGCAGATCAAATACAGAATACCCGTACCCGTACAAAGATCAAGACAGCTGAGAAAGCTAAAACAACCTATACACCAGCTGCAAAAGGTGGACAGTTTAGACCAGTTGCTGCAGTTAATAGCCTAGGACAAGTTAAACAGTGGCAACAAGCCATTGCGGCTGATGCTAGAACAATGGCACGGGAGCTAGCACGAGATCAGCAGCAAGAACGGTTGGAAGTAGGTTTAGGTCAGAGAGTTCAAGAGAACGAACAAAAGCTTAAGCATGGTGGAGAGACTAGGGCATTACAAAGTGAGCAGTTATATGAGAAACAGAAGCAAGGATTAGATCATGCTTTCCAAAAAGCAGACCTAGCTGTACAAGGTGCTCATTTAACAGCAACACATACTACCCAGAAAGCTAAGCTAACAGCTGCTTCTAGTATTACTAATGCTTTAATAGGTTTATCTCAAACATATAGTGAGACGGCTTTCAAAGCTGAGGAACTAAAACGAGCAGACGAAATAGCCCAGCAACAACACAGAACAATGGGTATCACTGGTAAACCAGGTGATCCTATACCGGAAAGTGGTGCCTTTGATGCTGAAACAAGGTATTTACTAAGTGAATCGAGTGTACTTAATGCAGAAGCAAATGGGTTAGAAGAAACTAATATACCTAGTGATACTCATGTATCTGGTCTACTCAGAGAGAACACAGCATTTAATCAACTAAGAGCAACTAGGAATAATCCATTTGAAGCTAAGGCACAATTAATACCTTTCTTAGAAGAGATAGCCGATCTTGGTATCATCCGTCCAGGTCAAGCTGGTGTGGAAGATATGAAGTATCTCATGTTCCAGTTCTCTAAGGCAACTGGTTTAATTGTTGATACTGCTGCTCAAAGAGATAAACTGAATAAATTCTTTTATCCTTTCGCTCAAGAAAAGATTAATCAGATTCTTAGAAAAGTTAATGCTGATGATATTAAAGCTAGAAGAGAAAGTAATGAAATAGAAATTGATAACAGCATCAATAACTTAGCTAAATCTGCTGATATTAATACTATAGGTGACCAGTTTAAACTAGCTGTAAATGAAGAAGTACATGGATTTGGTACAGGTAACTGGAATGGTAAGAATAGTACAGCTGCTACTGAAGCAACTCTAGTTAAATTTTTAACAGCATTAGAAGCTGAAGGTAAGACAGATCTTATTGAAAAACTACATAATAGTGTCTATAATGATTCTACAGGTAGAACTGTAGGACAAGATTTCGGTCATCTCTTTGATGAAAGTAAAACAAGGGCAGATAAAAAGGCTATTGATGCGTATAATCTAAAGATAAAAAAAGCTGAATTAGAAGTCAGAAAGATTGTAGATGCCTACAAGGAGGATCCAACTGCTCAAAATAGATTAAAAACTTATAAAGCTTTACTTAGTTCAAATGGTGGTAAGCCTACAATGGCAGCTATCAAAGAAGCTCAGAAACTAGCTGAAACAGGGTTTGGATATGAGCCTACTATATTCCATGAATTAAACTTAAGGCTTCTGGCAGGTGGATGGATACCTACTGATGAACTTGAGGGTTATTTAAATAGTGGACAGATAACTGAAAATGAGTATAAATATTTCTCAACTGTTAGAGGGCATGCAGGTAGGTCAATAAAAAAAGCTAATGAGAAGTTAAAGGAAAGTAATTATGTTAAAAATTTAGTAGAAAGTAGAACAAAAAATTCAATAGATCCAGACACCCTTAGAATCTTACCACATCGTGCAGCCCTATTTGAAAGTGAATTAAAAAGATTAGTACATGCTGAACTAAGAGTCCGTCCAGAGATAGGTGATAATGATACAACGTTAACACAGCTAATTGAAGACAAAATAACATTCTTAAGTGAACTAAATCATTTTGGACTACACCCAAGTGATAAGAATTTAACAGAAGGTGCTTTTACATTATCCCGTCTTACGTTAAATGATAAGCAAAATAACGTACTAGCAGAGCTTCCTAGGATACCTGGTGATACTTCTGTTGATAGACAAGATTGGACAGGGATAAATTTTCGGGATTTATTTGAAAAGCCTGAAAGCTATCCTCGTTTCTTGATGCAAGCTAACAGAGATTATTTCTTAACTAATGAAGAGCTAGGTAACGCTGTTAAGCATTACATTCAGAGTAGTGGAAAAGGTTTAAATCTTGACCAAGTATTTAAAGATTTCCCTGAAATTACTTATCTAGCTGAAAAGCTAGGGCTAAGTGAAGTAGCTTTCTTAGAAGCCCAAGCAGCTGCTCGTGGTTACCCTGACTTGAAAACCCAAAGAAATATGTCTCAACGTGCAGAGATAAAAGCTGAGGTTGATCCTAATAAGCTATCTTCAAGTGAAAAAGCAGAGGGTGATATCCTTAATATGAGATCAGGGATGAGAATCCTACAAGAGGAGTATGCTATTCCCTCTAAAGGAGCAGCTTATATTGCAGGAAATATCCAAGAACTAAGTAGATGGCACGGCAACCGTAGATGGCAAACTAGTAAATTCCCTTCAATAGATGGACAAGGTAACATAGTTAATATTCGTGCAGGAATAGGCGGATTAAGTGGTGTTAGATTAGAAGCACTGGAAAAACAGTTTGGTACAACTATTGAAAATGTAACAGAAGAAGATCAACTTAGATGGATTATTAATGATATAAAAACCAACTACCCAATGGCATGGGCTATATTAAATAATCCTAATGCAAAAGACTCTAGTATGAGGTTTGCTATAGGTAAGTATTTCCCTCATACTCCTGGTATTGGTAACAAGTATGCTACAAGATTGCACTATGGTCCAATTATTGGTAGATTTAGAGATCCACAGAGAGCTGGGCAAATATACCCAGAGCTTAACCTACGGGATAATGCTTTAACTCAGGAATCTGACTTTGTTGATACTCCTAATGATCCATTTAATAAAAACGCATTCCTAACACCTGGTACTAGACCAGAGAACAGACACAACCGAAACACCCAAAATACTTTATGACATGGCTGAATACGATTTTAGTGCGCTAGATCAGTTTTATAACAAGCCGGATGAAACCCAAACTGAAGAACCTACACCAGCTGCGGCTCCTGTAGAACAACCTCCAGTACAAGATGATGGCAGTATAGCTGGTCAAGGTGGTACTGTCAGAGCACCCATCCAAGCTGGTGGTAATGCTTTAGCAGAAATGCTACAGCCTGTCGGTGAGTTCCTTGATAATAATGTTAATGCTCCTATTCAAGATCTCATTGATAATACTATTGGCGGGGATCAGCGGAGCTTAGAACAGATCAAAGAAGATATCCCTAGAGAAAGGAAAGGTAGGCAAGAATCTGACGCTTATCTTGAATCACAGGGATTAGTACAAACAAGTGATGGAAGAATAGTCCCTAAAGGGGAAGAACAGAAAGGAGCTCTTGAAACAGTTACCGATGTTTTATTAGAACCACAGCGAGTTATTGCAGGTTCAGGCCTTGGAGCTGTTGAATCAGTACTCCAAGCAGGTGAAATTATAGGTGATACAGCTAGAACCTTTGCTGCTAAGTTCCATCCATCACTTTATAGTGAAACAGATGACCCATTTAACAGTAAATATGATTGGGTTAAGTGGGATTTAGGTAAAGATAGTCATGGTGCGCAGACTGGAGTAGGTAAAATTGCTCAAGGTTTTGGTGAATTTGGCTTATTACTATGGGCTACAGGTGGTTTTGCAAGCCTTCCAGCTGTTGGAACTAAGCTAGCAGCAGCCCCAACATTAATCAGTAAGCTACCTATTATAGCTAAAGCAGGTCTTTATGAAGGCTTAACAGGTATTGCTGCTGATATGATCATTTCTACAGGTGGAGAAGGTAACCTTTCCAACCTGATACAAACATATGCTCCAGAAATATATCCTGATTTTCTATTAGGACTAGCTATTGATGAGGATGATAATCCCTGGGAATCGGCCTTTAAGGTTAGTTTAGAGGGATTTGGTCTTGGATCACTAATTGGATCGGCTGGAGCCTTCTTTGCGGGCCATAGAGCTGCAAGAAAGCTTGGACCTAAAGCTACTAAATTTGAAAAAGAAGCCGCTGCTACAGCAGCTGCAACTAAAAAGCTAGAAGAAGACGCTATACTAGATTACAATAATGCTGTTAAAAGCCCATTAGGGCAAATAGGTAAGGTTATTTTAAGAACAGGAGATACAGCTAGGTTTGAAAAGTGGGGAAGAGTATTTGACCAACAGTCAAAAGGCATCCCTGTAACCTATGATGATATAGCTGAAATAGTTCCTGAGTACTTTGTAGGTGGACCTAGGAAAGTCTTTAATGAATTACATCCTACTATCTATGATGCTATAGAATCAGGCGCTATACGACCTAATACAGCTATAACATTCCACCCATTTAGAGGGGTTATTCCTACTAAAGGATACCTCGTTACTATTGATGGGGAGGTTTTAACAGATCTTAGTGCTGATTCTGTTGCTGCTTGGATAGCTAAAAATGAAGTAGTTCTATCAAGAGTAGATACTTATATTAATGTTAAAAGGGATAAAGGAGATGTTTATCTTGAATTAACAAGAGTTCTTGTAGATCCAGATACCCCACCTCTAAATCGAGTAAGTGAAGTACCTCAAAGACCTACTCCAGTTGGAATAGAATCTCCACCACCTACTCCAATTGGAAGAGAGTTTGAAGCACCTAAGCCTCCAGAAGGATTTACAGGAGAAGGTACAGATGAACAGTGGGCTGCTAGAGATTTATATGAAAAGCAGCTAGCTGAATTTAATAAAGAACAAAAGTTTGCTAAAGATTTATATGAGCAACAGCTAGCCGAATACAACCAAGAACAAACATTTGCTAGAGAATTATACCAACAACAGGTAGCTGAATATACAACAGCTCAAAGAAATACTCAATGGAGAGCTAGACAAGAAGCTAGAATCATAGGTACTATCTTTGATCAACCTGTAGTTGAGAATCTTGATCCTGACTTTATCCGTAAATGGTTAACAGAGAGTGAATGGAGAAGGTATTCACAAGCGATAAACCCACGCTTCCAACGTATGCAACCTTCTTTAAAAGGACAGGATGTACATCTAAGGAAAGTAGCAAGTGAAAGAGCTGAACGTGGTGATATGCCTGCTTCTAATAAAGTAGCTCAAGAAGAGGTAGAAACAGCTCCTAAAGGTGATGTACTTTTAGAGGGTAGTGACAGCCTTAAAACTACTAAAGGGCTTCATATAGCTAGTATGACCGAGGTACCATCAACAAGTACTAATAAGCAATTAAACCTATGGGAATCAGCTGAAAATACTCAAAGAGCAGCTGATTTTGGATGGGATAGTGGTACTAGTTCAGGTGAATTGATGACTGAACGCCAAAAGGTTAAATTCAAGAAGGCTGAAACTGTTGAAGATGCTGCTAAAATTATTGAAGAAACAATAGCAGATGCAGAAGCTAGGGGTTATTCTAATGTTGAGTTAACCGAACAAGGTCAATATACTAAACTACAAATGGCTGATAAAGCTTTAGTAGATCTACTAGGAGTGATGGGTAAAGATGGTAGAACAGTAGATTGGGCTAAATGGAGAAAGACTTGGACTGGTAAATTTGTTAGCAAAGAGTTTGATGAACCCTTATTAACACTTCCTGGTACAGTAGGTACTCGTGAATTAATTAAAGGAACAGCAGATTATTTAAAAGTTATAGCTAATTCTGGATTAAAAAAAGGTGATCAAGGTGATTTATTTATCCAAGAATGGGATAGAATGCAAGAGCAATTATTGAGATTAATCAAAGCTCATAAGGTCTCTTCTAATTTCTATAGTAATGCACTACGAGCTTCCTCAGTTGACCTAGAATTACTTGGACAGAAGTTTGATATAGATATAGAATTTAATTTAGATGCAAGGACATTAGAAGATACAATGTCTGAAGCAGAAGAAGTACTAGATAATGTAAGAACTGGTTTATTATCAGGAGATCCTAAAGCAAAACGTGAAGCTTATTACCAATTAACAGCTATTCAATTAGCTGATGGTGATCCTACAAAGACTTTAAAGATAGGAGAAAATCTTAGAGCATTGCAAGGTAATTCAGCTTTGAGTCTTATGTATGACTCGTTGCTTTCCAGTCCTGCAACGCATATGATTAATATCATATCTAACGCTTTCAATACAGTATATCGTCCCTTTACTTTATATTGGGGTGGAGGAGCTAAAGAACAAAAGCAAGCCATTGCAGCTTTCTATAGCTTTAATAGAGTACTAGAAGATTCTTGGCAAGTAGGCAGGAAAGTATGGAAAGATAGTTGGGATCCAACAGCTTCTCGTCAACACCAATTAATGCCAGGTCAAAAAGGCTGGAAACATAGAGGTGTTACAGAAGGCCAGTTACAGCTAATGCAAGAAGCTGCGAATGAATCAGGAGATGCTGGTTTCCAGCGTGGCGTAGCTGTATTAAACTGGATGCACGATCTACAAAACTTCCCTTTGTTTGCGTGGCCAACTAGACTCTTAACAACTACTGATGAGTTCTTTAAGACTGCTGTCACTAGAATGGAATATCATTCTCAACAGATGGGTAAGGCTATTGATTCTGCATCTGATAGTGGTAAGCCTGTACAAGAAGTATTTGAGGCTTTAGTTAAAGATGAGTTATCAAGAAACTTCACAAAGGACTGGGAAGTATTAAATGCAGACCTAATAAAAGCAGCAAAAGAAGTAACTTTCCAAACACAACTGGAAGGATGGGCTAAGAATACAGGTGATTTTATTGAAAAAACCCCTGTTTTAAAACCTTTCTTCCCCTTCATTAGAACAGGTCATAATATCCTAGCGTATTCTGCAACACATGTACCTCTTCTTAATAAATTTACGAAAGAGTACAACGCTGTAATGAATGGCACGGATGAGTATGCCAAAGCTATGATGAAAGGAAGGATGGCTTTTGGTCAACTCCTTACTTGGACTACAGCTTTAGCAGCTGTTAATGGTACTATTACTGGTAATGGACCACCAGATCCTCAAGAAAGAAAAGTTTGGTTACAATCTCATAGACCTAGATCAATCCGTTTACCTGGTGGTAATTGGTTTGATTATAGTAGATTAGAACCATTTGGTTTTATTCTGTCATCCGTAGCTGACTTAGTAGATATGACTAAACGTGGCTCTATGTCAGAGAACCGTATTAATTATTTAGCAGGGTATATTACATATTCTATAGCTAATAATGTTACTAATAAAACCTACTTACAAGGCCTTGTACCTCTAGGACGTTTACTTACACCTGGTTGGCAAGGAACCTCACAGTTAGCGCTTATTGGGCCTGAGACAGCAAATAACTTTATACCATTATCTAGTGCACGTAGAGCATTTACTAACTTCTTTACTCCTAATATGATGGAGTATGAAGGTCAATTCCAAAGACTACTACGTGAGGGTTCTATGGGTGTACTTAACTTAGGAGCTGCTGAGCAGTATGACTGGTTAGATGGATCTAGAATTGAATCTATGTCAGGTGGCTTAGATGCCCTTATGCCTTTAAGAGTTACCCAACGTGGGTCTAGTGTTGTACGTGATGCTCTAGAAGATATCGAGTATGATTCCCAAGTAATTATAAAGAGTGCTCAAGGGATTAAATTATCAGCACAACAGAAAGTAGCTATACAAAAGCTTATGGGTGATTCTAGTTTAGAGAAACAACTCGAAGCTATAGTTACAAACCCAGAATGGCAAGCACAAGTTCGAGACTATAAAAGAAATTATTTCTTAGGTGGTGGTCTTAAAAGGGATGAACCTTTCTACCAGCAAATACATGATCTTATCATGACAACAAGGAATAATGCTCTACAGTATCTCAGAACTCAAGACCCAGATCTTAATGTTGATATTAATCAACTTCTTATTGATAGAGAAGATCGTAGAATAAAACGTCGCAAATCCAACAAAACAAAAAAAGGCATAAGCGCTTTACGCACCTATCCTATAAGATAGACTAAAGATGGCGGTAATTGAAAACCTACACAATGGAGATGGATCAAAAGTCCTCTTTGCATTTACATTCCCCTATATTAAAGAATCCCACGTAAAAGCCTCTATAGGCGGCGTGGCGACTACAGCATTTACATTTAACAACGCCACTACACTTCAATTTACAGAAGCTCCTGCAGCAGGTTCGAATAATGTTCGTATCTATAGGGAGACTGATAACGAGGATTTAGCCTCTACGTTCTATGCAGGTTCTGCTATTAGAGCTAAGGATCTTAATGATAACCTTACTCAGAACCTGTATGTAACACAAGAGTATACTGCGACCGCAGCTAGTGCTACGAGTACAGCTAATACGGCGAAGACTACTGCTGATAGTGCTACAACAACGGCAAACGCTGCTGATACAAAAGCAGATACTGCGATTACAACAGCTAATGCTGCTGATACCATTGCAGATACAGCTAAGCTAGCTACAGACCGGATTGTTGCGACTACAGCAGATGGTGGATCTACCTGGACATTAAAAGGTAACAACACTAATGCCAGTACAGATCCAAAGGGTGTTGGGTATGCTGTAACTACATCTGAAGCAGCGAACACAACCGCAGCATCAGCGAACACAACAGCTGGTAACGCTAACACAACAGCGGCTACAGCTAACAGCACAGCTAATACGGCAAATGCAACAGCAAACACAGCATCTACGAATGCCTCAAACGCCGTATCAACAGCTAACTCAGCAACAACGACAGCTAACACAGCTTCGACTAATGCTACGACAGCTATATCTACCGCGAACACGGCTTCTACGAATGCCACAAACGCTGTGTCAACAGCTAATACAGCTTCAACTAATGCTTCTGCAGCTGTAGCTACTGCTAATGCTGCTAGTGCAGCGGTTGCAGATGCTGTTATCTTCACACCTAAAGCTGATAAAGCTGCTTTAGAAGGGTTTGCTCCTTCTGAGGATGGGTATTATGAAGTCACAAATACAACAAACATAGTTAATGGTACTTGGACTTATAGTTCAGTAACCTATACCTTAGCAAATATACCTGGTACATTCCAGGGTGCTGCTTATTTAGGAATGAAATTGTCTTATACACATTCAAATAAGACATTTACCTACATGAGCTATAATGCTAGTGATCCTGAGAACAGATATATAGCTAATACTAGACCATTTATCACGGGAACTCCTGGTAAGACCTTTGTTGTAAAGGTTGCTGCTAAGAATGCTTTCCATAGGTATAATGGTACAGGAGCAAGTGATGGTTTTACTATTGATGGAGAACAAGCTCCGTTTCTTACGTTTACTCCTGGTGTAACCTATCAATTCGACCAGGCTGATTCAAGTAATAGTGGGCATCCCCTAGTATTCTATGAGGAGTCAGACAAAACCACACAATATACTACTAATATAACTAGTAATGGTACACCTGGATCTGCAGGTGCTTATACAAGGATAGTTACTACTGATAGTATTCCAACAATATTACATTATCAGTGTTCTAACCACGCATATATGGGTAATGCGGTCCAGTGCAACACAGCTTTTGATAGAACTGCATTGGCAATTATAGATGGCGGTAACTTTGACTCTAGTTCAAGTACTGCTTCAATGACTAATTCTTACGATGGAGGCAATTTCGACAGCTAATGGGAACACCAGCAACTAGAACACCTGTGCGCGTAGCACGGGGTACATACTCAAACTTAAATACTAATAAAGCAGACATTCTCGAAGGTGAGATTTGTTATGCACATGATCAAAACAAAATATACATTAAGGAAGGTAGTAATCTAGAGACACATGAGTCCTCAGACGCTACTAAATTACCCCTAGCAGGGGGAACAATGACAGGTGCTATTGCACTTGGAACTAATAAACTGACTGGTGTAGGCGATCCTACAGGCGCTCAGGATGCTGCTACAAAGACATATGTAGATACAGCAGATGCACTTAAAATGCCTCTCGG
>VTLG01016680.1_pt1 | contig 20605 bp, 16 predicted proteins | sample 4694571 | NCBI WGS metagenome assembly VTLG01 (sample SAMN12604809, study PRJNA352737) | marine metagenome | biome: ENVO:00000447; feature: ENVO:00000209|ENVO:00000569|ENVO:01000036; material: ENVO:00002151; isolation source: viral sequences binned using virsorter ... | reverse complement strand
CTGGAGCTTTATCAATATCTTGGAAATTTTTTACATTTCTAGATGAGTTTATTGGTTGTCTAGAATATGAATTTACAGTAGCAGTAACTCTTGAGGATTGGCCTGCAATACTTTCCCCTACTTGAAAAGAACCATTATTTGTTTCTTCGACATACGCTTGAGTAGTTGAGTATTTTCCTTTAACAATACCAGTAGCACCAGAGTTTGCTCCAAGAATAGTTTCTCCACTTAAAAATTGATCACCCTGTCTTGAAGGATCTTCAAAAGTAATGTAATCTTCAGTAGCAGTATTTGCAGAATCAGTATTTCCATTTTCTTGAGAAATATAAGATGTAGCAGTTGATACTGTAATATTTCCACCCATTCCAGAATGATTATTACAATAGTAGTAGAGGGTTTGGCCAGAAAGGTCTGGTGAAACATAAAACTCTATAGTAGAAGATGATTCAAGACCAATATCTACTCCTACAGTTATTTCATAACCAACTCCTACTGTTCCAGTTTCATCTACAGTAAAATCTTCGGATTGTATGAATTCATTTTCAGCTTCTCCTAATGGCTCAGTAAATTGTTCCATCAATACATGGTGACCATCTTCAAATGAAAGGTAACCGCCGGTAAGTATAATTTCATTATAAAGTAAACTTCCAGTATCATCTTCAAGTGTAATATTATCAAGATCTATATCAGTATCACCAGCTGCAAACCTCATATCTTCATAGAGTAAAATTCCAGTATCATCTTGAAGTAAGATATTATCATAATCTGCAGGAGTACCATCATAAGTAAAAAGAACATCTCCTCTATTATCGGTAGTAAATTGTGCACCCCCTGCAGTATGAATACCATTTGGTGTTTTTGATATATGAAAGTAATGACCATCATTGGTTTCATCACCTTGATCAAAAAAGTAGCTAGTGCCGGGGTTAAGAGTTAGAGTTGGAGAAACTGCACCATCAACATAAAATTTGTTTGCGGAATTACTGTATGCGTTATTACCAGTAGCAACAGTTATGGTATATGTGGTGTTTGCGGATTCTTGGATTACGGCATCGCCGTTAAGATCTAAATCTGTAAAGGTAATGAGATTCAGTTCAAGAAACTCATAGTATTTCTCTATGAACTTAGAAAACTTCGGATGGTCAGTTTGAACAAACTGAGGAAGTTGAGAATCTATTTGACTATAAAGAATTCCACCATCTGTTATCATTAGTAACTACTTCCCGAGCCACCACTACCAGAAGTACCACCAGCAGTTGCCCCACTAGTAGTAGAAGATGTACCACCAGTAGTGCTTGTTCCTGTTCCGAAAGTATCAACCATTGATACTGTAATATTATTATTGGTAATAAGTAAAATTTGATCTCTAACAGGAGTAACATCACTTGAAGCTAATGCGACAGTTACGGATAAATTGGCAGTACCATCTCCAATTGAAACAGGTTTAAATCCAGCAAGTGCAACTTTACCAGTACCATAAGTAACAGTTCCAACATTGTTTGCAACAATAATTCTAGTTGATCCAGTTGTACGATAAACTTGTAACACCCCATTTGTATCCTGTATATTGCATCCTGTTCGTAAGGTATCATCAGCATCATAATGAGCAAATTCTGTACTAGTAACCGAATCCACATAATCAGTATAGGGGTGAAAAATTTCATTATTATATTCTAGAGTATAAGAACTAGATACATTAAGAGAAGGAACAATTACTCTTTTTAATTTTACTGTAGAAAGACTACTTTCAATTGCAGTTTCAGATTCATCAATTTTTGCGATTAGAGGTGAATATCTAAATTCATTTGCAAAACCTTTAAGATTATCTACACCATAATTGTAAACAGTATTAGAAACCAAATCTGCGATAGTGGATGAAGTATTTGAAGTTTTAGAAGAATCATATTTAACAGTGCTATTAAAAGTTAAATATAAGTAATCTGGATCTTGAATTTCAGTTGAAATAGAAACTACATTTCTTTTTGCTAAAATATCATTTTTTATATTATTTTTTGTAGTAGCTGATAATTGTAACCCACTAGATGGTTTTATAGCCATATAAACCTTACCATAAACTGGTGGATCATTATCTTCACCACCCCAAGCAATAACAGATTCTGCATCTGAATAATCTCTTTGAACTAATCTAATATAGTCATTAAGTGTTACTGCACGATTTTGAGCTTGGTAGTTTTTTGGTGCATTAAATTTTATATCACCGATAGAATCTCTATCTGCTCCACCGGCTGCAGCCGATACTGTAGTTACTGTAACATTTGAATATCCTCCGACAGTACTAGTGGGGGTAAATGTTTTTGCACCATTTGGAGCAGTTGCATCAGCTATTAAAGATTTTAAAATTATAATATTACCACTCGTTAAAGCTCTTCCAATTGTACCATCTCCAAAATATACTCTGTATTTACTATCTGTATCTTCCTCTAAAAAGTATACATTGGCTGTAGAGTTGATTGAAGTTGTATCATTTGCAACGGAATAAGTATACAAATTTGAACTAGTTGTAGAGGTTTGTATTTGTACCGTAAGTGAACTTGTATCTGTATTAGCATTTGGTAAAGTAAATCTCTGATCTGGATCTGAGACATTTGCACTATACCTATGTGTTAAAAGAATACCTTGTTGTAATTCTACATTAGCTGTTGTGTATACACCATTTGAATTGACATTTATGGTGGTGGAATTAGATGTAGAAAATACATACGAAATACCATTTACTGTGGCATTAAATTGTGTATCCTTTTCAACTACGATTGTTGAGGGAGTATTTGCAGGAGTAATGGTTAAATCAACATACGCTTTAGCACCTCTAACAGAAACAGGAGTATACCCCAAATGTTTGGCTCTGGATACTACAGAATTGCGAAGAGATGCTGTGTCAAGGAACATCTCATTTACAATCATGTTCAAATAAAATGCATTGTAATGAGTATTATAAGCCAAAAGATCCATAAGGACGGACATTGCTGAACCATCAAAATTATAATCAGCTAACTCATTTTGATCACCTAGAAAATTTTTAAGATTTGATTTAATAGCATCGAAATCTAATTCAGATACTTTAAGTTTAGAAGCTACATCGCTCATCTGTTATCTCTCTCTGTTTAAGAATACATCTACTTCTTCTGTCTCTAAAGAATTGTTAATAGTAAATTTTATAGCAACTCTATAACGATTATATTCTTCTTCTGGAATAACTGCTATATTTCTCACCGAGGCTCTTTTTTCCCAAGCTTCAATTGCATCTGCACATGCATCATGTAACTTTTGTTCAGTAAGAGGCGTCATTGGTTCAAATAATAAATTCTTAATGCCAGAACCCAATTCTGCTTGGAATAATCTTTCAAATGGTGATGTCAATAATATATTTTTAATTCCTCTCTTTACAGAAACCGCATCCTTTACTGTTGCAACATCTCCTGTTTGTGGATTTGCTGTAAAATCAAAACTCAAATCTGCATAAGATTTTTTATATGTTGCCATAATTCCTCTGTTATTATTTAGTTAAACTATCTAAATCTAATTTATATTATTCTTCTTCTGGTAAATTTTCAGGATTTAATTTACCATCCAAAGCTGCTGCATAAGATTCAACTATTCCCCCTTCACCAGTTGTGGTTATACCATCATCACCATCTACTGTAACAGACATTTTATCTGGATAATTAGAATCAAGTGTAGGTGGTGGTTTCAAACGAGAAATCCTATCTTCTCCCGCGTTTCTACCTTCAATGTCTGCAAGGAAAGTTTGAGCAAGTTCTTCACTAAATGAAATAATAATATCATCCCCTGTAAAATGTCCGTATGTACCATTAAATCCACTAGTCAACTCAGGATCTTTAACAGCACCATCAATGACTTTAAATACTTGTTGTTTTACTGTTCTGTCTTGATTGAAAGTATTCCATGGCAGCAATGCAACTAAAGTAAATTCTGTTTCTGAAACAAATTCTTCTGTATCTTCTACTGGTATAAAAGTATTCTCATTTCCTTGAAATACTTCATAAACTGTAGTACCTATTCCATTTGGTTTATGAGATGATCTGTTTACTAATACTTCTTCTGTAAATATTCCTTCTCCGACTAATGGTAAAGCTGTTTCTGGATTAGCATCAAATGCAAAATTAGTAGTATCTGGTATACTTCCATCATAAGGAAACTCTAAAAAATCACCAGTAGAAACATCAAATATTCTAACTTTTCTTTCTTCAGCAACTGTAGTTCCAGCTATTGTAGGCCCTATCTTGATGTGGTCTAATACTAGTACTGAGCTCTCCTGCGAAAAACTAAGAATCTGACCAAAACATCCAGACTTTGTTCCAAGAACATAATTACCAATAACAGGTTCTACACCATTCCAACTTGTAAATTTTATCGTTGTTGCATCTCTATAGAGAACTGGTGGATTAAGACCGAGTACATCAAAAACATCTGTTGCTAATTCTACTTGAGCAGCTGTGGCAGCGTTGTAATCATCCTGCAATGCAAGTATTGCACTATCCAATTCTGATTCTTCTGGAATAGGAGCAACTTCTTGAAACTTTAATCCCAATCCACTAAAGAGTGTTTCAAAACCCTTTGTTGAACTTAAACCACCCACTCCACTAACAGATACCAGTATAAAACCAGCACAGAAGTTTAAAGTTTCTGGTGGTGGATCATCTGAACCAGTTAAAGCTGCTTGAATAGCTTTATTTCCTCCATAGGTTTTAATTGTTAACCAATAAATTCCTGCATCAGGAAGACCCTGTGTAAATAATGCAAGAAATGCTTTAATTTTATTTACGATTTCTTCAAATTCTTTAATTGTATCGTCAATAAGTTTTATGATTCTTACAATAAATGTATCCGCAGCTGCAGCGTATCCCTTTAATCCTTCCGCAAATTGTATGATTTCATCAAAGAAATCTGCGTAAAGAGGAATGACATCTTTTATTTTAATAGATGTCCAATCTGGATGAATAGAATCTGGAGCTGCAGTATCAATTCCCAATACCTTTCCATAAGAAGCCACATCGTCTTTGTTAACTTGATTATATGGAATACTAGGATTTAGAGCTGATCCTTCTGCTGGTTTAATTATTATCTTACCTGGCGTATTATGGGGTGGTGGGCCTTCGGGTGTCTTTACCCCCTCAAAAATTATTTCATCTGGAATAAAAGTTGCTGTACCATGCATTTGAACAAGTAAATCCATTTTAATAAAATTTCCAGCTTCATTATCATCTACTTGATTTTTAAATACTTGAACTTTTCCATCAGCCAGTTTGACCTCTGTGGATATTGTTTTTTTCAGTTCATATTTTTCTGATTTTACTATTTTTGTTATTTTAGCTTTCGCGTAACTTTTTTGTCCAACTATCCAAGATTCTTTAGAATTAGTACTTGCTTCAAAAGTACCCCACGCCATATCATTCATAATAGTCATTGGTGTACCCGCCGGAGCAGTCGCTTTTTCATAAATCCCAGCAATATCATCGGCAAACTCAGATAAAGAAGGCATACCACCAAATAACCCATTAAGAGATTTAAATGCGTCTACAAATTTTTTATAACTTTCTACACCAACTAATGCAACAACAGCAATAACTTCAATTCCTTGAATGTTGGAACTTCCAGCGAAATTTGGTTTTCCAGATTGTATTCGATTGGTGATTGTATTACGTTGTGTAAGTGTACGTGCAAATGGAGTACCATCTGCCTCTGTTCCTTTAACTTCATCTAAAAAAAGAGGTTCAGTCTGTAATCTATTAGGATCAAATAAATTTTTATCAATCGTAGCACCTGAGGTGGTATAAATTTTTGAAGCTGATCTTGCAGCATCCCTCTTAGATGATATAACTTCAAATGTTGAAACATCACCCCTATCATCAAAAGCTTCAGACATAATTGAAAGTACTTTAGATGGTTTCATTTCAGGTGGGAATATTCCGAATGATTCTCCCCCATCACCGACTATTGGAATAGTTTCATAAACTGGTGCATGCCCCGTCCAAATTGTGGGGTCATATCCACCCAGCTCCCATCTTGCTGGACTTTCTAATATTGGAGTTGGTGGTAGGAAATTTGGATCATTTTTATTTCTTCCACTTGTGTCTTTATAATCGGTAGCAAGGTCAGCAATGTCAAGAGATTTTTGATATGCTGTACCTACAAGAGTTGTGAAGGCCGGAAAACCTTCCAATTGATGAGTACTTGGTTCAAACTGATATAAACCATTTTTATCTTGTTTTATTACTAATCCAAATTGTCTATTTGTTTGTCCTCCATAACCTTCATCGTTTGGATTGATGAATAGATAGAACACACCAATTTCTTTAAAGTCATTACACAACTTAATAATTTCATTAGCAGCCAGTTTAATTATAGCCCCAGCAGGATTTGTCAACAGTAAAAATAGTTTAGCTACATCTGCACCTTGTTTAACAAGTTTCAGTAATATATCTAAATTGTTTATCACATTTTGAGCGTTTTGACCTATCTTTTTAATCGGCTCTGGTGTTTGTAATTCACTACTGTTCCAATTAGCCATTTTTGGTTTCCTCAGAATTTGCTATATCTTCTCTCTTTTTTATTAAAGCTGTTTTTTGATATTTAAGTTGTTCCATTGCGTCTTCTACTGTATGTAATACTTTAGTCCATTTTTCAACCATTTCAGAATCTTTCATTCCCTTTGAATCTTGCCAACTATGTTTACTCATATTAACTACCTACCATAACTGTTCCACCTGTTCCCAAAAGTAGAGCTCCACAATCTCCTTTGTCCATCATTCTAGCTACACCTTTATTTCCTGCAAGAACCGTTGATGATGCTTTACCAATTGATCCTGTATGAACTGAATTACCAAGAACATGAGGCCCTATTAAATCACCTACAACATGAGGTGGAACTCCTTGAACTAATACATTAGCCGTAGTAGCTGTTATTGGAGATGGTGAAAATCCCGCGTGACCTATTGATTGATCACCTGTTATTGAACATGGCATAGTCATAATAATTCTCCTATATTGAATTTAAAATTGAAAAGTCTCCATTTGAATATGCATTTGCTAATGCTTCTTCATTAAGAATACTAATTTCTGTATCTGGATCATCTGGATCATCTCTGTGTTTGAATGCATTACCATTAAAATTTAATGTAGTACTTGATGCATTATTTTGATCTGAAAATATTGTTATTTGGTCATCTCTATCTGCATCGGTATTGTTGTAAACTGAAACATAAAAATAACCATCTTTATAATTTCCTGTACCAGTTTCAAATGCATCTCCCCAGCCATCTATAGTATTTAACACCGAAGCGGCTGTGGTAGTTCCTTGGCCACCAGTATAAACACCCATTTGATTATGAACTTTTTGTGCTCTAATTGTAAAATGCACTTTAAAATTTGTACCCTCAGAAGTTGTTTTAAAAATTAAAATATTACTTTGATCATCTACTACAGGAGAATTTTCTATATTATCTAAAAACCAATAAGAACTAGAATTTGTAACTGGCCAAGAAGTATCTGCATAAGTAAGATGATAAGATTCACCATCATCTGTATCAGTTGATAAACTAATTTCTGCATTAGATTGTACTATAAATTGACTGTTTGAAGTTGAATAACTTACATTAGTAGTAAATCCATTTTGATATTCTAAAGTTTTAAATCTTGCAGGTGATGGTAATGCATTTGCATACTTAGTTGGAAAAGTTTGTGAGCCAGTCTCAAGGCCAATTGTGAAATATCCTCCTTCTGTTGTTATACCCCCTGTTCCATCTTCAAGTGAAATAATATTACTGACAGCATCAACTCCTTGAATAGTAACTGTATCACCAGTTTGAGTAATTGTTCCATCTGTTTTTACCCTATTCAGCGCGTAATCTCTCGCATGTTTAAATTTGGGAAAATAAGAATCAAGTTCATTTAATCCAGAATCGGGAAAAGTCACTACACGAACAAAATCTTCAGTTTCAATTTTTCCTTCAAATTCACCTTCAAATATAACAAATTCAGTTCCAGCAGTTTGTCCCAATCCATCTTCAAGATTTATATAACCACCAGCTGTAATTGTATCCGTTGCTAATCCACCAGAGAAAGCTCCATTTGATGTAATTTGGCCAGTAACCTCATCTAATTTCAATCCCATATCTTTAAACATAGATTTGTATGTTGGGCCACTAGTAAACTTAACTGTTGCAATAGGTGCACCATAGCCCAGGGCAACATAATTATTACTTGGCCAAACATAATAAGTAGTTCCTAAAGATATATTTGAACTTGTATCCCCCCTAAGAAGAACTGTATTATTTCCTGCACACCCACCATGTACAATTTCTGCAACACCCGCACCTGCTCCCGCAATTACTTCCTTCGTTTTAAGTATAGCTCCTGTTTTGTCTATTCCATCATAAGTTTGTAATTTAAAAGTACCTTCTGCAGTTTGTCCTTCTGGAACAGTACTTTTTATAATTTCATAAGTAAAAACTGTTGTGTTTGATACCGAATGAACATTATGAATTCCGTTAATATGAGTTGGATTGTCTGACCCACTCATTACTATTTGATTTTGTTCATCCGTTAATCCGTGTTCAGCACTCGTAGTAACTGTTACTTTAGAATGTGTAGCGATGGGCCCAACATCACCACTAGGAGCAATAGTTACTGAAGACACAGCTACATTAGTAGCTACCATCTGTGTGTCCATCACATATTCTGAATCTGGATGTACTCTAAATTTAATAGTTCCTTGATGTGCTGAAGAACTACTAGTTGATGGACTATAATCTGCTTGTGGAAACCAATTTTCCATTATTAGATTGGAAGTATTAGAATAAGTAACCTGTTCCCGCGTAGAAATTGTCTGGCCGTTATCTGCAGTTGAGGTTGTGGTGTGAAAGCCCGTATAAGATCTACTGACGCCAGACCCTGTTCTTGCACCTACGTTATTAATAGTAAATCTGTATACATAAGGATCTCCACCTGAACCAGTACCAGATATATTTTCTTCTCCAATATACACATCAGTCATATTGGAGCCGGGAAACCGTAGGCCACTAGCTGGGGATGTTCCCCCACCAGCTATTGCTTGTAATGGAGTTGATGTATGTACAACTTCATACTCAATATTTGCAAATGGTTTATCTGGAGCATAGACAGTTGGTGGGCCAGATACTACACTAGCAGTTACATTGAGGTTACCATTGGCATGATGAGTTAGTCCATCTCCATCTCCTGTATTTGCAAATGCCACATAGTTATGACTTACTCCTGACTTACTCACATGGTCTGCAACAGATCCACCCACTACACCAGCATCAAATTCACACAATTCAAATTGTCCGCCTGTTAAAGAAAAAGTTCCTAATTCACTTCTTGTCGTATAAACAGTATCTTGATGAGTTCCAGTAATTTTACCATTTGCATGTACACTATTCTCTGTCGCTATAGTTCTTACAGTATCAAAATCTGATACTTGAAAATCACCATTAGAAAATGTATCTGACCGCGGAACTAAATCACTTTTTAGTTCAACAAATGGCGAACTTGTAGAATTTGCAGCGTGTCCAGAAACATTTGTAGTTGCCCAAGAAGTAGAAGAGTTTATGGTATAAGTTGTAAATACTACTATAGGATTACCCATAATATTTTCCTTAATTCAATTTAACAAGAGAACCTTCAACTGTATTAATACCAGAAGCTTTACTGTTAACAAGAACTCCTTCAATAGTAACACCTGCGGGGCCAAGTTTTAATGAAGATGCCCCATAAGAAAGTTCTATTCCAGTAGCACCTACTGAAAGCGATGCCAACCCCCCCAAATACTTTATATCTATTCCTGATGCACTTATATCAAGAGTTGACACTGCCACAACTGCACTCATAGAAATGCCGGTTGGGGTCACTCCAATAGAAGAAAATAATCCTGTACCGCCCGGAGTAAGGGGAACTCTCCCGCTGTCAAGATATACACTACCTACTGCAGAGTTGAAATTAATATCACCGAAAAGAGCAAGTGTATCTCTGGCTGCAGTTGCTGGTGGTATTGAAGCGTTTATAATAGTTTCTGTAAGATTACCAGTTGCAAGAACATTCACAGAACCACCTGTTGTTATTCCAGTAGCTCCTTTTGTTGCGAGTGAAATTGAACCCGCCTCCATAGAATGTAGCCCTCCTGTTTTTTGTGTGAATCCCCCCTTAACATTGTCTGTTTGACTAGCATCTTTAAAGTCCTTTATTAAAGATGAGCCCGTCAAAGTTATAGGAGCTCCCTTTGCGTCAATGGTTATACCATCGGCATTTATTGAAAAAAATTGTGAAGTAGTAGGAAATTTCATACTAAAAGAACCAGCTGTCATTTCTATCGGACTACCACCGCTATCGTGAAAGTATCCTTTTTTACTTACAATGTCTAATGTATTTGTAATGTTCAGATACTTACTACCCTTTATTGATGTATAATCGTTATTTAATCCCATGTGAAAATTTTCATTCACTACTTTAACAACTCTTTGTCCTAGTGAACCAATTTCTTCATAAGTTCCTGTTCTATGATAACGATGTAATCTTTCATTATTTGGTGTATCATCAACTTCTATAAGATGACCACTTTCTGATAAATGAACATGATTATATGGATATACTGCTCCATAAAGCGTATCGGGCTGGGGTTCTCTCCACTCACCCTTAGGCTGAGATATAATTGCACCAGTATCGGGATCTCTTACTGGGACTATTTTTGCAGTTTTAAATCCATTTATACCACCCGTGTTTATCCAGTTTGTATTCTTTTGACCATGAATTCCTTTTGCAAACTCAATCGCAGGAGTTCCAGATTTTCCCCTAGCTTCTCTTGGAGTTGTGGGCTCTCCAAGATGTTCTGTACGAGGATATGTGGATCTATTCATTTCCTCTTTCATAACCACATTTACAGAACCTTCCTTCCTGTTTAGAATTCTTTTATCAGCCGATCCAACCTTTAAAGCAGCATCAGCTTCTGATGGTGTTGAATAATGTATCAGTTCTTTGGGGGGATAAGGAAGGTTTCGTTCTGGATCATCAAGATTAAACTCAAGAACATTAACTGGTGCATCTCTCTTCTCTTCCTTTAGTTGTGGATGGACTGGGCCGCCCGTGGCACCTCTTGGATCAGAGAATCCTTCAGCAGCATTATTTTTAATTTTTGAATCAAGTGACGGTATTCCACCAAGTGTTCCAAAGAAAACTGGTTCTTGTGCCTGTTCACCATCACGATAAAATCCCACAACCCACGTTCCCTCAACAGGCCCAGTTGGACTAATACCTACACCAGTTTGTGCAGCAGAAATAATTGGTTGAACAGGATAAGCCCAAGGTAAAGATTCTGTTGGCATATCCGCTTTATCTTCAGTATGCCATCCAAGAATTCTAATTTTACATCTTCCAAGATATAATGGATCATATCGGTCTTCGACAACTCCTTGCCACCAGACAAACCCATCTTTCCCCATAAATTCAGCCATTTATCATATTCCTTTATCTAAAACTATCATTACCACCACCAAGTCCACCACCAGGCGTTATATTTTGACTTGGTGATTGTGGTATTCCAGTTGCTGGATTTGGTATTTGTACAGTTGGTGCTTTTGCTTCAAATGTAGAAGATATTGCAGACTTATATCCATCTTTAATTGCTTCAACGTGCATTGTATATTCATCTTGTGTAATTTTATGTCTTAATGAGGTAATCAAAAATTTACCACTATAATACTTATGACCGGCACCTCGACCAGATGTTGCAGCCACTTTTGAATTTTCTGTAGGAAAATCAAATGAAATTAAATCACCAACTTCTCTTGAAGAATCGCCTGGAGCTGAAAAGTTTATTTTAACACTATCAAGTTGTAACCTTTGAGATATTCTTCTAGCAATAACATCTTCAACATGATTTTCTTTTATATCTTCTTTTATAGGAAATCCATCACGACCTTTAACCACCTGTTCTTTAGCTTCTTTTTCATTATTTTTTCCATGAGCAGTAATCTCTTTTTTAGGCCCCGAATTAAGAGTTCCTGCTTGTCCAAAAGTTGTTGGAACTAATGATATGTGAGATTCGGGCCTACCCAAAAAATCAGCATTGTCTGAACATAATCTACCAATTTCAGTTGAAACTGATGCATCAATTTGTGTTTTTTCTTTATCACCCTCTTCTGTGTTTATTATAGTTGAAACAGAATTGGTTGATGGATCTTTCACAGCAATTGAACTAGGTGGTGTAACGTAATGAAACTCTCTTCGATCTATTTTCATTTGAATAAGATCATGAGTAATAACACGATTTGAATACATACCCAACGCTACATTTTTCATTGTGTCAAAAGAATCAGTCAACCTAAAACTGGTTACCGATTCATATGAGGATTGTTTACTTTCTCCCATATTGGCTGGAATATACTTATAAGAAGCCACAAATGGTTTCATATCTGCGTCAGGCTCAGGAGTATCATTAAATATAGGAATATGTGAAGATTTATCCTCATTAGCAGTTTCTAAAATAGCATTTCGTTCTAAATGAGGATAATCTTTAGCAACTGTAATACCATCTCCATATTTTTCTGTAAAGAGTCTGAAACCACCCAACATAAGAGTCTCTATGGAAACAAATCTAAATCCTTGAAGAGTTTGATAAAATACAAAATTAGCTCCCTTTGCTTCTGGATTTGCGGACACTGCTTTTGAAGCCAAAAAAGATATAGCTTTAAATGGATTCCAACTTGGAATTACTATTTCAGCTGGAAATCTTGTAGGTTCAACTAAAAATGGTTTTTTTGTTACTGGTTGTCTTAATGGTTTCTTCTTTCCAATGAAAAAATCATAAAATATATCTCTTGCCATGTCTGCAAGAGTATAAGGCTTATCAGTAATACTTTGATTTGTATTTTGAGTATTTTGTTTTGTTGGATATATTTTTCTAACTTTTGATAATAAATTTGTAAACTGACTATCTGTTACAAAGTATAGTTTAATAGTTCTAGAATTATCGGTTACTTGAACTGGTGGATCTACTTTATAAACTCTAAAACGATTAAGTATCTGTTTCGGTGCTTCTGATACAGGGGGAGTAGAAGTAGTAGCAGGGCCTTGAGTTGGTGGAAGAGCTGCACCGGCAGTAGAAAAAGAAACTTCAAGTATCTCTTCTCCAATAATAGGAAAAGATTCTATCAAACCCACAGTATCAGTAAGTGTAATATCACCAGAAACTACAGGAGAATATATATCTTCATAAAAATTTATTTCATGCCAAACACTTGTGGTAAGGTCTAAAAAATTAACACCATCTTCCGATTCTATATCAAGATTTGCAGATGTTAACGACATCTTAGTGATATTAAAATCACCAATTAAAGCGGGCGGTCTTGCAGGATTAAACGCGGATTTCTTTTCATTAGTTCCTAATTGATCTGCCATTATCTGAATAATCCTCTAGCTTCATCTTGAACAGATCTTATGAAGTTAGCATCAATTAACTGAATTTCTCTTTTTGCTTCATTTAGATCTTGTTCATATCCATATGAATAAATTATTTCTCTTTCAGTAACATCTGTCTCTGTATAGGTTTGATAATCAATTTCTAATCTATACTCTGGAACTGCATCAGCAAGTTTCGTTTGTTCAACTCTAGCTCTTGCAATTTTTTCGTAATGATGAATTTGAGATTGAGCTTTTTCTATTGAACCATATTTGTCTGTCATATATTCTCTAAAATCTTTATAACTGAGTGGCCACTCCCAATAAGGATCTACTATGTTATTAACAAGAAATATTGTCCAAGTATAAATTGTATCTCCGTAATATTTGTAAGCAAGAACATCTGGTCGCATACCTTCTGGAACAATATAAGGATAATATACTGTTACATCATCTTCAACCGTATCCTTTAGTTTACTTCTAATCATTAAATTAACAGCGACAGTATAATCTGGAACTGTGGAATTGTTACCAGATATATCATAGGCTATTCTTGGATAGTTTGCAAAAAATTCTGATGACATATTAATACCCCGCGTCTATATCTTTTTTAGTAAGAAGTTGTGTTTCTTTAAATGACATTGATATTGTAGTAGTTACTGGTTGATCATCATCCATAAAAGAAACAAGTGAAGATGTTGTATAATCTACAGCAAAAGATTCCATAAAACAATTTTTAATTTTAAATAGTGGTTTAGTATAATCACTACCATCAACTTCTTTATTATTAATATGATATTTTATTTCAAATTCATCTGGATATGTTAAAGTAACAGATGATAGAGAGTTAATTCCTTGTCCTGCGCCAGTGCCGGGATGCATTCTTTTTTTGAAAAACTTAACTATATTAAAAATTTCTTTGGCTTCATCTGCAGATTTTGGCACCAATATAAAAGTGAAAGAGAAAGTACGAAATCCACCAGGCCCTTGATACACCACTGCTTTATGTGGATTTAAAATTTGTCCAGTTGCCTTTGATACTGCTTGACCCCCCTGAGTACCAGCAAACTTTTTTAGGGCACCACTAGCAGCTGCTTTACCCATATCCTTTATAAGATTCGTTGCACCCTCTTTTGACAAAAGGTTTTTTTGTATAAATGCCGACATCGCCGCCTCTCCACTAGCTCCTGCTGCAGCAAATTCACCTGCTGCGAGTGCAGCTGCACCTGTTCCTCCTCCTCCCGAAGCTAACTTTATAAAACCTCCCATTTCTACATCACCAATAGCTTGAGTATATGAAGTTTTCAAAGCATCGGGGGGCATATATAAAACGACTTCTCCATTTGATGTTCCTCTTGAACTTTGAGTAGATGTATATGACCTTTTTGCAATAAATCTTATATAATGAGGTAAGCCTGGATTAGTATCTTTTGGATATGTGAAGTTATCTGATGATCCATATGCATTGGCCGCTATAGTACTCTCAACAGAACTGTCATTTAAAAGAGTTAACGGGCCCTCGTAATCATAAGATTTTGAAGATTCTCTTACTAATTCTCCCCTTTCATCATCCCATGACCAAACAATTTCTGTGTAAATTTTCATTACTATTCCTATAAATTAAAAACTCTATTTGGGCGGTTTTATGCCGTTACTACATATTTATATGAGGATTAAGAAAGGATTGTATAAACCAAAAAATATATCTAAATACAAAGGAGATTACCGTAAAATATTTCATCGTTCAGGATTAGAACTAAAGTTTATGAGATATCTTGATGGTAATGATTCTATATTAAAATGGTCAAGTGAAGAGATTATAATCCCTTACCGCTCTCCCATTGATGGCAAAGTCCATCGTTACTTCCCCGACTTTTGGATAAAGACTGCACAAGGTGAAACTCTTATAGAAATCAAACCAAAAATTCAAACCAAACCACCAAAACCAAAACCAAATAGAAGAAGGTTTATTAGAGAAGTCAAAGCTTGGGGAGTTAACGAAGCGAAGTGGAAAGCAGCAATGACTTACTGTGAAGCCAGAAATTGGAATTGGAAAATATTAACTGAACAAGATTTAACTAAATATTAGTATTATGGCAGAATCAGAACAAAGTTTTTTAGATACACTTAAATCATCAATTAAGACTGCAAAGGCGGGAGCAAAAGCTAGAGCCGCAGGGGATTGGTTTAGAGAGAAAGTCAAACAAGCAAGTGCAAGTGCACGTATGAGAGCAGTGACTCCGACACAACTTCTTAAAAGACAAGAAGCCACTGATACAGAACTTGGACAAATGTTGTTTTACAAATATGATCCAAAGTTTGCTAAAAAACTACCTTATTGGGATATGTATCCTTTAGTGTTTCCATTTGAGAAAGCTAAAGGTGGATTCTATGGTTTGAATCTACATTACATTCCACCAAGAGAAAGAGCTGTCCTTATGGATGAATTAAATAGCTATGTAACTAATAAAAAATATGACGCGACCACAAGATTAAAATTATCATACGATTTATTAAAAGGTTTTGGTAGAGCAATTCCTTGTGTAAAAAGATATCTTGGTACTAATGTTCGTTCAAATACTGTGAGGATAGATGCAGATGAGTGGGAAATAGCAATATTCCTACCAGTTGAAAGATTTCAAAAAGAGAAAGCCCGTGTTGTCTGGAATGACAGCAAGAAATACTACTAATGGCACAAACGATATTTAGCGTAGAAAAAATAAGAGCTGCAGCAGGGGGATTTGCTAAAGGAAATAGATATAATGTAACAATTGATGCACCCCAAGCTCTGTCAGGAGCAAGCAGTGTTCTAAGTAAAGTACCATATTTGTGTGAAGCTGTTTCACTTCCAACTAAAGGTATAGCATCTAATGCACAGGATGTATACGGCCCCCCAAGAGAAATACCTTACAGGGAAACATTTACAGAAGCTGCGTTATCATTTATTTTAGATGATGACTTTTCCATAAAGGGGTTTTTTGACTCTTGGCAAGCTGCAATTATAAATCCTGAAACTGGTAATGTCGCAAACTATTGGACAAATTTTGTTGGAGCAATTAAAATATCTAGATTATCAAATGATGCAACTAGTTTTACTGATGCAAATTCGTCTTATAATATAGAATTGAGAGAAGCATATCCTTCTGCAGTTGGTGAAATTGCTCTGGGTCACACACAAGGGAACGAAATATTAAGACTTAGTGTAACATTTAAATATAGAAAGTGGATGTCACTTACCTAGTAATATAAATTAATGATTTGAAAAGGAGAATATTATGGCTTTGCCAAAAATAAATAATGTATTATATGACTTAGAATTGCCTTCATCTGGTGAGGTGGTTGAGTACAGACCATTTTTAGTCAAAGAAGAAAAAATTCTTCTCATGGCTTTAGAGGGAAAAGATGAAAAGGAGATGGTCAAGGCAATAAAACAGATAATAACACAATGTGTGGCGACTGAAAAATTCAATATCAATAAACTTGCAATGGTTGATCTTGAATATCTTTTTCTTAACATTAGAGGAAAAGCAGTTGGAGATGTAAGTACAATTTCCTTTGAGCATGAATGTGGTGAAATTATTAAACTTGATGTAGACCTCTCTAAAGTAGAGATAGTCAACAATAAAAATATATCTGATTTAGTAAATCTAACAGAGGATATTATGATTCGTTTGAAGCCTCCAAGTTTAGATAATGTAATTGGGGTTGCAAATAAAAATCAGATAGATGTAGTTATGGAAATAGTCAGAGAATGTTTAGTTGAAATCATTCAAGGTAAAGATGTATTTTCTGCACAAGATCATACTAAAGAAGAATTGGATGAATTTTTAAATTCACTAAACTCTGGACAATTTCAAAAGATTCAGACTTATTATGAGTCTTTACCAAAAATGAAACAAGATATTGAATATACTTGTCCAAAATGTGGGGAGACTAAAAAGGAAACTTTAGAAGGACTTGCATCTTTTTTCGCATCTGCCTAAGTCATAACTCACTTGAAGCGTATTATTTACAAAATTTTGCTATGATACAACATCACAATTGGAGTTTGACGGAAATCGAGGATATGTTGCCCTACGAAAGAACACTATATTCAGAATTATTAATGCAGTGGGTGAATGAAGAAAATGCTAAAATTGAAGAACAAAATCGTAAAAGTAAAATTTAATAAACCAAATCACAGAGAAATAAATGGCTGATAAAACTTTAAATGATGTAGTTGATTCGTTAAAATCGGTTGAGGATGCTGTTAAAGATCCACCAAAATCTGCAGCGGATGTTGAAGCTGCGACTGAAAAGGCTCGGGCTGATGCAGAACAAAAAGGTATCTTTCAAGGTATTTACAATACTCTTCAAAAAGGATTTGGTGCTGCAACTACGGCAGATAAAAAACAAGGTGGATTGATTGCGGGTCTTCTTGGTGGAATTGGTGCTGGTCTTGGTGCGGTTGGTAAAGCAGTAGGGAATATTGGAATGGGATTTGCTAAAGGTATGATAGGATTGGGTGCAGGTATTGCTGGATTCGCTATAGCCATAGGTGGTGCTTCAATGATTCTCAGTTTAATGGGAACTGATGGTTCGGCGTTAACATCAATCATTACAAATTTCTTTGATGCATTTAGTACAGAAAATGCTGTAAAAATGGGTGTAATTGTTACCATAGCTGGATTGTTGGCGGGATTTAAAGTTGGGCCTGTTCGTTTTGCTGCAATGATGACAGCAGTAGCTGCAGGTATTGTTGGTTTCGCTGGTGGTATATTGTTAGGTGAAGTCGCTGCTGGTTATGCTTTAAAAACATTAGGAGGAATGGATGGTGGAGCCCTTGCTGGTTTATTGAATAGTTTCTTTGGTGCAATGACAATAGAAACTGCAGCAGGAATGGGTATTATCGTTACTTTGGCTGCAACAGCTGCTGCACTTAAAACGAGTGGTACTCGAATGGCTGGAATGATGACAGGAATTGGTGCTGGTATTGCTGGTTTTGCTGGTGGTATATTAATGGGGTCAGCAATTGCTGGGTATGGTTTGACAGAAATGGGTGGACTAGATGGTGGAGCTCTTGCTGGTTTATTGAATAGTTTCTTTGGTTCAATGACAGCAGAAACTGCAGCAGGAATGGGTATTGTCGTTGCTCTTGCAGCAGCCGCCGGTAAGCTTAACGTAGGTGGATTACGAATGGCCGGTATGATGACAGGAATTGGTGCTGGTATCGCTGGTTTCGCTGGTGGTATATTGATAGGTTCAGCAATTGCAGGTAAGGGTCTGGAAGCGATGGGTGCATTAGATACTACTTCTCTTACTAGTTTATTACATGGTTTTTTCACTGCAATAACACCAGAAATTGCAGCAGGTATGGGTATTATAGTTACTCTTGCAGGATTAGCTGCAACACTTAAAATTACTCCTCTACAAATGGCGGGTGGAATGACAGCAATTGGTGCTGGTATCGCAGGTTTCTCTCTTGGTATTCTTTTGGGAGAGGGTGCTGCTAAACTTGGAGCAATGGCAGAATTAGATGGTAGTAATCTCAAAACTCTTATGCAAAACTTTATGGGAGCATTTGATGGAGTTGGATTTGCAGTTCTCGGTGCATTAATAGTAGCAGGTGCTGCTCTTGGAGCTACTATGGGGCCGGCGGCTCTTGTAACTGTTCCACTTGGTATGGGTGCAATTGGTGCTGGTATTGCTGCTTTCATGGTGCCCCTTGTGGCAGCAGATTGGATTGCTGGTTTTGGAAGTGGGGAAAATCTAAAAGTTCTTCTTTCAAATGTTGGACAGGCAATTGGTGGTTTTATAGGTGGTATAGGCTCTGGAATTTTCAAACAATTAGAAACTATTGATACAGAAAAATTAGGAGCACTTGGAACTGGAATAAAAGATCTTGGTTTAGGAATGATGGCATTTGCTGGTGGACAAGCAGCAGGTGTGGTTGGTGGAGTTATGGAATCGGTAGGAAGTTTCTTTGGTAAAGATTCTCCTTTAGAACAAGTAGCAAAACTTTCAAAAGATAAAGATATTAATGTACCAAGACTTCAAGAACTTGGTTTGGGTATTAGAAGTCTCGCTGAAGGTATGTCAAGTTTCGCAGCTGTAGATTCTAATACACTGGCAAAGAATGCAGCGAGTTTAGCCCTTACTATGTCGGCCGCTAAAGGTAAAGAGGAAGGATTGTTTGCTAGTACTAAAGATTTACTTGGTAGTCTTTTTAAAGACGCAGCAACTGGTGGATTAATAACGAAAGATTTTCCTCAATTGTATACTGGTGGTTTGATTCCTCAAATGCAAACTGGTGGAATGCCCCCATCTGCAGGAATATTTGAATTACATCAAGGAGAGATGGTTCTGGATAATAAAGCAGTGGCCGCATTTTCTAAATCGTTAGATATGGTTAATACTTCACAGTCAAATGCATTAGCTGGGATGGGTGGTGGAACTCCAATTATTGTCAACAACAATAATGTAGATAATAGTGTACAAAGTAGTCAAACTACAGCAGTTTCTATGCCCGAACCCACAAGATCTAATGAGTCTACATTAAGAGCACTACAAATGAACTAGTGAGAGAATTAACCCTCACTAGTTTTAATTGATTAAGCTTCTTGAGCTAATTTCTGAAAATACTCCATAGACTCGCCACTATCATCAGTTGCCTCTGCAGCTGGTTTAGGTGGAGCCGTATAAGGTTGACCACCATCAAATGGAACATCTACAGACTTAGGTGTAGGAGAGAACTCGCTACCCAAACCAAGAACACGATCTAGTTTAGTTTTGAGTTCATCAAATGATTTGAACTTATCTTCACTTACCAATTCTTTCAAAGAACTTTCCGACTTCCAGATTTCTTCCAATTTTGCATCATCATCAAGAAGTGCACTAGGAGCTTCAAACTCAGACTTATCATAATTGGAATAACCTTCTACTTTACGAATCTTCATTTTAAAGTTCGCACCTGTCCAAAGGTCAAATGGATTTACTGGACTCTCATCTTCAAACTCTGGATTCATTAGATCATTGATCTTGTCAAAGATCTTCTTACCGAAACGATAAAGTTTGACTTGACCTTCATTCTCAGGATGAGCTGGGTCTTTGATGATATACACATTAGATGTGTAATTCAATCTACGTTTCTGTTTACGGGCAACCTCTTTGTTTGCCT
>VTLG01010583.1_pt1 | contig 20608 bp, 30 predicted proteins | sample 4694571 | NCBI WGS metagenome assembly VTLG01 (sample SAMN12604809, study PRJNA352737) | marine metagenome | biome: ENVO:00000447; feature: ENVO:00000209|ENVO:00000569|ENVO:01000036; material: ENVO:00002151; isolation source: viral sequences binned using virsorter ... | reverse complement strand
CATCATTACAAGTTAAAACTCTACCTGCATGAGAAGCGACTGTTAAAGTTGTATCAGCGGTTAAGCTAACAACTGCTTTAGGTCCGAAACTAATAAAACCATTTAATGATCTTACTGGTCCCGAAAATGTTGTATTTGCCATAATATTCCTCCTAGAATATCTCAAATGTAGTCCCTAGGGGTAAGTCGACTATACGCGTCTACATTTAAGTTTTATTAAATTTTGTATAGTGAGTAATATATATAGGAAATTTTTAAAGAGTGCAAGGGATCCCTTGCGTGAAAATACTATTTCAGCGATGTGGCGTTTATCTAAGTAGCCACAGAAACTTCAGGAGCAGCATTAACGATTGCAAGCTCTCGGTCTGCAATCTTACGCTCCTCGGCTTTAATCTCAGTGATAACACCTTTAATAGCATTATCAATTTCGACCATATTAAGAGTATATTTACCACTTTGCTCATACTCCAACTGCCACTTCAGTTCCAAGGACCGTTTTTGTTTGTACAGGTCGTGTACCATCAACAACCTCCTCATAGGTTATTCTGTTAGGAATATCTCTAAACATTCCCGTTGATTCCCACTTTACACTCTTTTCTCCCAGTTTGTCAAGGATAGATTGTTCAATAGACTTACCATTATCCTCAGCAAAAACCTCAAATTTAGCATGATAATCATAGGCCCAGATGTGTATTAGGAATTTTTTCATTATATTACTTCTATATTTTTAATAAAACAATTCAAGGTTAATCTTTCTTTTTTTAAATTTAGGGTACTAGGACCATGATATTTACATGAATCATAAGATATCAAAGTATTAAATTCATTACCTACAATTATTTGTTTTTCTCTCTTTTTATTAAAAATAGTGGTTCCTGTATTTATGTCTCCGGGACTTAAATATATTACAGCACTTATATCAAAATTTTCATCATAATGAAAATGTGTTTTTGGTTTATCATCACCTTTTAATTTATGAAAATAAACTGAAGAATCACTAAATTTTACTTCTTTATTAGGAAAATAATTACTTAAAATTTTTACAATTATATTATTAAATAAGTTATAGTGATTGTGGTGTAATGATTTAGTTCTTAAACCACCCCAGTTTTCTATAGATAAAGGGGGTTCAAATTTAAGTTTTTTTGATAAAGATATTATTTCGTCAACGTTTGTAAAAAAATCATCTACAATAATAGTTGGAAACATATTATTTATTTTGATTGGCTTTCCAGGATTTATTCGTGAAATATTTTCTTTCTGTATCTCCATAATTCTTTCTTAAATGTAAAATGAGGCGGAATTGTGTCCCGCCTCATTAATTAGTTGTGATTACGCACCTTCAACGCCGAAGATACCTCTATAGTCAGAACAGCCGAAGCTGTATCTTTCTCTAGCTTTGTATCTAACGTTACCAGTATCAAAGTCTCCTTCCATTGATGTACTCAATGGAGTTCTTGAAAACAATTTCATACCGTTTGGAACGTCTGTAATGATGTACCATGAATCAGAGTCAGTTAAAAAGTTATTAACTCTATAACCTTGTGGGATCATTCCCATACTGTTGATTGCATTGATGTCATTATCAGCTGTCTGAGTTCTACCTTGAGATTTCATCAATCTCTCAGCTTGGAACTGATTTGCAGAAGGAACGATCATTTTCACTCCTTTAGCTGCAATTCTCAAACCTCTTTCGTCAGTCATTGCAGCGATGTCTATTAAAGACTGCTCCAATGATGTTTCGTTAAGGTCCGCTTGAGTCGATAAAGTGTTTGCAACATTAGGTCCAGTTGAGCACGGGTGTGCTGTACTGAATAATGCTACTGCGTCACCTGTTTTGAACGTAGCTACTGAAGGTAGACCATTGTTCAAAGGTAATGCACCTTTAACTTCTTTTGCGTTTGACATAGATCTTGCTAATGCTTTTGTATATCTAGAAGCTAGTCTATCGTAGAGATTATCTTCGATAGCTTCTTCAGTTATAGCGAAAGCAAGCGCGATCGTTTCCATAGTGTAACGAGCAGTGTAAGTCTCTTGCGCTTCATCGTATGAAATGCCTTGACCTTCTGCTTTTACGTCAGCGTTTGCGAATCCTGATAACATTACTTCCTCTTCGAAAGCTCTGTCACTAGACTCGGTTACGTATATTTCAGCGTGTTGATTGTCGTAACGCTTGTATTCCAGCCCAAATAGTGCATTTAGGCCTGGTTCTAGTTCTTTAACTAGCTGTGCTCGTGATATTGCCATTTCTATGTGCTCCTATTATGCCCACGATACTGCGCCAGTGAAATATTGGTTGAGGTTATGAGCAACAACAACGCTTCTATACGCAGCGCTTTCATTGTTCTCAGGATCCTCGGCTGATCTTACCAATCTCCATTGATTTGCAGTAGCATGTCTAGTTGAATACGTTAATGTTGAGCTTGACTGACCAGAAATTTCTGATCCAGCAGCTGTTACAGTTAAGCCATATGTTTTACCATATTCGGCTTGTGCTGCAGCAGCATCAATCGAACCAACAAAAAGTTGAGTCGGATTGTCAATTACAAAACATGTAAGGTCTTCACTATTAGCTGGAGTAATTGGTTGGTTATACCAGTTCGCCCACGTCGGCTTCAAAGTTGTAGCCGCATTGTAGAAAATACCGTTAAACACACCAATACACGTATTTGTGATGGCAGCCTGAGCTGTGATTATATATCCAGCTGAGCTTTTTACAGCTGAGCCTTGAAATAAATCAGTAGTCATACCAGCATCAATGTAGTATTTGCCTTGTCCTTGAGTAGCTGGTGTAGAACCAATCGTACCCGCAGAAATCAAACCAAAACCACTTGTGTTTCTATTTGCCATAGTATTACTCCTTAAAGTTTATAGTTGCCTATAAACAGGTTAATTTAAATCGATGATAGGGAATTGGTTGTTATCCCGAGAAATAAAATTTACTTCTTTGTACCACCGAAGGTTACGCGAGATTGTCGATCAACATCGATCGGCATACTCTTATGTTGTTCCCTAAGCAAGTCGGTTGTAACAGATTCGTCTTGACCGTCAGTTTGTTTTTTCTGATAATCAACACGTTGCTGCGCGAGTTCTTCAGGTATCCTAGCCAACAATAGGCCTCCTACTCCAATGACTCCAGCGTATTTTCCGTCAGCTATGACAGGGTAGTCTGAATCAGAATATTCGTCAGCTCTCACTAACTCATATCCAGATCTCAATCTTCCGTAAATATTTTTACCGTCGATGAAACCCATTGTCTCAGCTCTAATCCAACGGTGTCTAAAACCGTCAGGCGCTGGTGGTGCATCCAGAGAGGATGGTGGCTTGTACTCTTTAGGACGTTCAGTTTTTGTCCGAGTGTCCGCCGCACGAGAAGTTATTTTGTTGTCTTTTTTCATATGCTTATGCTCCTTCCGTGAGTTTTAATTGTTTTGCATAGTCTTCGAGTGGCACTCCTAATTTTTTTGCAATGTGCACCTGTGAAGAAGTGAGTCTCACAGTTTTGCGTCCAGGCTTAACGCTTCTTGAAGCTGAAGCGACCAACTGATTGGCCCTAGGCGATTGCTTATCTCCACTATTATCAAATTTATGGGGAAAGTCAACTTTTATTCGTCTGTCGATCTCCGCATAATATTCATTTGATTTAGGATCAAAACCTTCCTTATCTACTAAATCCTTATGGATTTCGAACGCTGTAAATGTCATGGCTCTATTTTGACCAAACCATGTATTTCTAGACGCCCATTCTTCAGCCATAGGATCAGCTGTAGGTAATGATTGTGGAGTTTGTCTTGGTAAATTTCCACCGTCAGAAAGCCGTACAGGTTTCTCTTCCTGTTCAACTTTTCTTTGTTTTAATTTAGCATTATCAAACGCAAGCTCTGCTATACGTTTGTTTGCTTCAACTTGAGCTTTAGCATCTCCACTTTCAATAGCACGCGCTAATTCATTTTGCGCAGAATCCATTCCAGTTTTAACGTTTTCCTCAAATTTTTTAGTATAATCAGAATCTATTTTAGTAAATCTATCCTGATCTTGTCTTCTTGCTTGTTCTAAAGAAGAAGCATATTCAGTAGCGGCAGCTTCTCTTCGTTCTGCTTCTCTCATTTTTCTTGTGAGTTTAGCAATACGAGATTGAACTCCTTTACTATAATCTTCTAATTTAGAATCGTCTTCTTTTTGTTCTTTTTTTATTTCTTTAGCTGTTTCGTCTTTTTTTACTTCCGTGACTGTTGGTTCTTGTTCCTTGGTTTCTACTACTGCTTCTTCTTTTTCCTCTGGTACAGCTACATCAACTTCTGGTCCTGATGTATCTATATCGACGGGTCTTTCACTTTTCTTTATTTCTTCTGGCATAGTTTCCTTCCTATGTTAATATTTGTGCAGGATATCCGTTGGATCCTGTACTGTTGCTAAAATTTCATCTTCATTTAAAAGACGAACTTCCCCACCTTCAATTTCTATTCGTGATCCTGCATAACGAGCAAAGACCACCCAATCACCAACCTTGCACCACGGACCGTTTGGATATCTTTCTTTATCCTTGTAACAAGCGTCCCCCATCGCCAAAACGTTTCCGCATTGAGATGCCACTTGTTGTCTGTCTATGGTTTCTGTTCCGATTAAAAGACCTGCATCAGTTTTCTCTTTCATTCTGAAAGGTAAAACTAACATTCTCCAACCAGTAGGTTTAGGTAATTTTGTAGTTTCTTTTGTAATTTCTTTTGGTTTTGATTTTTTTAATCCAACTAATTCCTTATTTGGAAGGTGGATCTTTGAGACCTCGTTTGAGGTCGATAACGGTTCCTGATTTGCCATTTAGCTCCTTATCATGTTGCAGGTTAGAGATTTCCTGTCGCACTGATTCCAGTGCATTAATTTGCCCTATTATATACTTGTAAGTCTCCATATTGTCAACCCCTCCGGACGTAACCGAAATTGCCAATTGTTCTACTCGTCTTGCTAATGCTTTCTGAAGTCTGTATAAAATGTGTTCTGGTTCCATATTATATAAGAGCAACTACTCTTAAACAATCAGGACAATTTTTCCTAAATCTTAAATGAGTATCGCAGTGATTAACTGTTTGTACTTTTTCTTGTACTTCTTCTTCTAAAACTACTGGTTCTTCTTTCTTCCCAAATAGGAAGTTCCACAATTTTTTTAATAGGTTCATTATTTTATTTGAATACCGACTTTTTTGCCTTTAAGAACTGCGCCACCACTAGCATATTTTTTTCTCTTATCACCTCTAACCCACATATGAGGGCCTTGTGGTCTAGGTCTATTAGGACCTTTTGCTCTTCCACCACTCTTATAACCACGATTCAATTCACCATGAATTCTTGATACTTCAGCTCTTCTATTTCTGTTTGAAGGTTCAGCTTCTACACGACCTAGTTCTTCTAATAAATTTGTTCTTCCACCACCTCGAAAACCGGCTCTTCCACCTGAAGCTTTTTTTAACTTCCCTGCTGAATCATGATGAGGAAATGCTTTGCTTAAGCTTTTTTCCTTCACCACTTTTTTCAATTGCGGTGGTAATGGTGCTGCTTTAATTTCGTCTCCAAGATTTTTTAAAAGTTTATCTACATTTTTTGGTTTTTGTTTTGGTTTAATTTTGCTTATAATTTTTTGTATTATCTTGCCACCTATAGCTTTTTTAGCACGAAGTGGAGTCATAAATTTATCACCTTTATTCCATCTCTTATCTGGTTTTGGTCCTTTACCACCTGGACGACCAGGACTTACTTTAGATTCTGGTTTTGGAAATTTTGGCATTTCCCTAGGTTTCCAATCTTTAAGTCTATCTCTTATAGATTTTGTTGCTGGTTTTGCAGCTGAAGGGCCAGCTTTTCTTCTTGTTTCAGCAGGAACAGCTTTTGGTTGAACTTTCCATTTTGGTAAATTTTTTAACTTCTCTCTTAAATTTTTTCTGTGTTCTTGAATAGCACTAGTACCTGGCATTAATCTTTTTCTACGAGGGGCAGGTTGACCATGTTTATCCATGTATTCTTTTTGACGTTCTCTTCGTCTCTCTGGTGAATTCCATTCTCTTCGTGGATGTTTATCAGTTGGTGCTTTTATTCTTATTGGCATTATGATTTCCTTTTCTTAGCCATTTTCTTAAATGTCTTTGCTAACGCTTTTGCTCGTCCAGTGCAACCTTTTTTTGTAATAGGTGTGCATTTTCCTTTAGTTCCACGTTTTTTGATTGATTTATTTACGTCTTGAATCCAGCCACCTTTAGCTTTTTTTGATCTTATTCTATCAACAAGTTTTTTAGCAGTGTCCACAGCTCCGGGTGCCCAAATACTTTCTTTGCCAAATTTTTTAATACCGTGTTTTATTCCTTGTATTACTTTATCTTTTTTTGGAGAAGTTCTTTTAGAAACAGCTCCACCACGTTTAAATCCTGTTCTAATTGGAATTCCTCCCATAGGATAACCATCTCTATTCGCTCCTAAATTTGGTCTATAACCTGATCTTGGGCTTGTACTATGTTGCAAAGATAAAGATGTTTGCCCTGCATTTGGTGATCTAAAAAAACTTCTCATTATTTTTTCTTTTTTGGAACAAATTTTAATTTGCCGTCTTTGATAGTAGGAGAAGATTCCATAAATTTTTTATATTTTGGCCATTTTCTTTGAGCACCAACATGTGCACCAATCACTCCAGCTCCTCCTGCTGCAGCACCACCTATAGTTTTTGTTAAAAGTCTTTTATTATATTTTTTTGCTTCGCTTGAAGCTTTTTCATATTTATCATGAATGCCAGAAACTTTTTTAGCAGCATCATGTTTTATTTTTGAACTTTTTTCTGTCTTACCATGTTTATGAACATGTTTATCAACATGTTTAACAATATCCTCAAAATCTTTTCTTCTTCTTGTTAAATTTTTTGCTGGTTTAACAGATTTAATTGTTCCAGCTCTTTTTCCTAGCAATCCGAAACCTTTTTTAGCTATTCCAAATATACCCATTGTGCCTACTTGTTAATTTTTTGGTTTGGACGTTTTCCCCATTTTCCATAAGACTCATCTCTACGATCTTTCATAGATTGTTTCTTAGTGGATTCTTTTCCAGTTCTCATACCTAGAGATTCATCTTCTCTAGCTTTGTATCCCTGCTTGAATTTTTTTCTTCCAGCAGATTTTCCAGATTTGTATGGGAATCTTACTTTATAGGGTCTACTTCCGAAATCATTTCTCATAATTTTCTCCTTAGTTGTTTATATTTGTTTTAATATTCATTGTCTAGTTTATTTTTTACCATTGCGGAAGATCTGAGTTCCCTTAATACCAAAAACGCTCGCCACGACAAGAATCCAAAGATTTGTAAACCATTTTGGCAAATTCGAGAAATACTCAAAAAAGATATCTATCTTCTGCATAGCCTCAGGATCCTCTGTCCAGACCGACCAGGCGAGCACAATTATGGGCAACGTTAAAATCGCCAAAACGATCTCGTCCTTATAGTCTGCTTGACGGGCTTCTAAAAGTTTGCCCTGGTAAGATTCCTCTCCTCGGGCCATCTTCTCTGCATGCATCAATTGTGCATCAGACATAGCCATTTTAGTCTTCTGACGGTTGGAATAAATTTTACTTCCAGCCTGCAAAGCTATTTTCGCTAAACTGAACCAGGCCATTTTAGAACCAGGTTGCTGTTTGTTTTCTAGCCGCTCCAGTACCTTTTACAGTTACTTTATCACCAGTAGCAATTCTTGCTCCTCGTCCTCTGATACTAGTTTTTCCTCTCGGATCTACTATTAGATTCTGAGAAGGAATACCAATCTTTACAGATTTTCCTAACGGTGCTTGTTTTTCTTTTGCCATATTTTTCTCCTAGGTTTGTATATACTATGATTTAGGACCTTTCAAGGTTCTAACATCTTTAGCCTTCATTTTGTCTGAAGTCAGTTTAACATCAGCAGATATCAATGATTTCTCAATTGCTGTATCCGCTCTTAAATTAGCTAAATCTTCATTTTGTTCAAGTTTATCATCAGTAATCTCACGATTCTGAACCAGTTTAGCTTTATCTAAATTAATTCTATTTTGATCCTCTTTCATTTTTCTTTCCGTCTCCATAGCTTTAAGATCAACTTCTCTTTGTTTTAATTTAAGTAATGGATCGTGATCAAACTGGGAAGTAATAGTTTTTTCTTCCTTCATAAACTCTTCAGTCATTTCGGCAATCAAAATTGCTTTTCTAGCTTCAATCTTTTGTGAGACTTGTTGAAGCTGTTGTTGTATCTGTGGATTCTGAGTAGCTGCTTTTTGCATTTGTGGTAACATTTGAAACTCTTGTTGAAATTCTAATTGAACCTGTTCCTGAGCCATTAAAGAAATATGTTCTAAAATATTTTTCTCTAATGCAGCTGTAACACTTGGGTTATTTCTAACAAAGTTAGTTGCCATAAAATACATGTGAGCTGTAACGTGAGCTCTATGATCTTGACCAGGAAACGCTTGGAAAGGTTTCATACCTAATGCATCAATGTGCTCGATCGCGGGATCTTTAGGTTGATTCGGTGGTGGTGGGGGTAAAACTCTATCAACGTCTTTAACACCAATTGCAGTGTACATATTTCTATAAGCCATATACATATTATGCATTTGAGGATTAGACATTGCTAATTGTAATTGTGTTTGAGCCATTCCTATTCTTTGGGACATTGAAAATATATTTGGATCAGCAACCGGTAAAATATCTACCTTGTCATCAAAATCTGTTTGTTTAACATTTCTTGCTGCACCTACAACATCATAAGGGTATTCTGGTGGTAAGTAGGTAGCAAATAATTTTGCTAGTAATTTAAATTCTTGTTTTAAAGACACATAAAGTCTTTTGTGGATTGCTGACATTACTCTTGAACCACGTTCTAAAAGAGCGACAGTCGTACCAACAGCGGCCTGTTGATTTCCGTCCCCGACCTGCATGTCAGCAATGGACGCGAATCTTTGTCCTGCTTGAACTACAATTCCCATCAACTGTAATAATGTCTGCGATGGTTCTTTGTAAGGTAAAAATACAAAAGCATCTTTTAGATTACCACCCGGAGTGTCAACATCTTTGAATTCTCCAGGTTGTATATTAGCGGCATCATCTTTTACTCTGACACCTCTTTGTTTAAATCCTGCTGGCAGGTTCGATAATGTACCTGCATCTAATAATTGGCGGAGAGCAGCCGTTGCAGTTCTGCTCAAACCGCCAATCATGTGAATGAGTCCAAGACCATAAAATCCTAGTCCTGGCAGAAATTTGAAGTGGACAAAATATTGGATTTTAATTTTCTTTGGATCATTGGGCGCAAAGTTTCGTCTAATAGACAAAACTTTCCTACTACCTTCCTCGATTGTTACGATGTAAGGTAATTTTATTCCGGTTGGTTCCCCGTCGGGACCAACATCTTCGAAACCTTCTAGATCTAGATTAACGTGGCATTCTAGAACTGTATACATAGGTTCGACTCTTTGGGATTTTGTAATTCCTTCTATTTCTCTCTCTTTTTCTTCAAGTTCATTTGTAATAGTTCCTTGAGGTTTAGTGAGTTCAATATCAGAATAGAATCCTGCGACCTGTTGCTTACGCAAGTCATTTTCGGAAATTTTTAATACATGGATGACGGCTTCCGCATCATCTAATGAGGTAGCTGTATACGGAACGACCAGATCATCGGCGGGCACGAACTTAGAAACAGCTCTCCCGAGTAAATCATCATAATAAACTTTTTTAAATGTAGAACCTGCTAATGGTAAATAAAATAACATTTGATCAAATTCAGGTTCATATTCTTTCATCTGATCCATCAATTGATAGTTCATGAAATTTTTAACTCTTTGAGACTGTTGTTCTTTCATCGGGTTCGACGCACCCATGACCATGGTTCTAACTGGTCCATCTGCTGGTAATAATTCTTTATAAGCTAATGCTTGAAACTGTGTAACAGCTTCTGCAAGCACCGGGTGAGTTGCACCAGACGCTCCTTGAAATGGTTGAGTTCTATTATCGTATTTAAAACCTAAAAGATCTAAACCAACAATATAAGCTCTTTCCCAATCTCCACGTGAAAATTTATATTCTCTGTAATCGTTTTGTAATTGATTACCAATTTTATCTGTTATGTCTTCAGGAAGTAAATCATTTAAATTTGCAAAATGATCTCCACCTTCTGGTATATCTACTTGATTGGGATCAAAATCAATGGTTGCTCCACCATCTACTTCTTCAGTAACTTCAACGGGTCCTTTTCCTAATTCTTCCGCAACATCAACTTCCTCGAAATTTTCTTCAACAATTTCGTCTTCAGGTCGTTTAACGTTAGGGAGTCCTTTATCTATATCTGCCATTTATACTCCTAAATTCTTTTAACACGGTTTAACATTGAAGGCAACCCATAAGGGGTTGGTCCTGATTTAGGTGGAATTGCATTTGGTCTACGTATTCCAGCTATACCTCCGCTTGCATACAGCTCTGGATCATAATCGTAGGTTCCTAATACATCTCTAGCAGCTTCTTGAATTAAAGCTGATCTTGGATAATATTTTTCCATAAACATTAACATATCTTCCATTGGACTGTCTCCTTCTCTTATGACATCTTTAATATCTTCTTTGTAACCATAAACTGGGTGATAGTTCATAACCTTTTGTGGTTTGAAACCTTTTAATGCTTTATGTTCATCGAAACCTGCTTGTTCCATCCCTTCTCTAAACAACGTACCAACCGGTCCCCACACTAATCCTTCATCACCTTTCATACCAGCCATTTTTCTAATTCCTCTATCAAATGGCGTACCTGCAGTTTTATTCCATTCTTTTGCAACCACACCTTCAATCATTTCATTCATGTCTTTATAACCTTTACCACTTTGAATAGTTTCAGATTTTCCTTTTTCTTCTAGTTGCCCTTCAGCTTCTTCTATTGCTGATTTTGCTTGTTCAATTTTATCAACTTGTGTTTGACCCCATTCTGGGTTTAATATATGTGAAGGAGTAAACCCTTCCAATCCTGCTTCTTTTTCCCTTTCAGCCCATTTAAGATCCTTATGACCTTCAACATACTTGCCATAAGTTTGTGCATAGTCCATCCATTCTTTCATATCTTTAGTATCCAAACCTCTTTCTTTTGCATACTTCATTAAATCTCGTTCATTGCCCCCTAAATCAATTAAACCCAATGAAGCCGATTCAATTGCATTACTAAAAGATTTATCTAAGCTTTGACCTTTAGTTAAATTGTTTGCAAAATCTGCTAGAGCAAAATAACCCTCACCTTTAAGTGCTGTCGTCCAGAATTTTTTAGGCATTCCTCCTTTTTTAAGACCATCCCCCATCGCATCTACTATTTTCTTTTCAGTTGCAGATAGATTTCCAGATTTTAATTTTGCTATTGCCCGATTGATACATTTGCCTGAACCAACTTTAAATCCCACTCTTCCACCGGCATACATTCCGCAACCTAGTTTAATTAGATTTTTATTAAATGTTTTTTTAAAACCACCTTGGTCTTTTAGTAATTGTTTATAGTTTGCTTTTGCTATTACATCTGCTTCTGTGCCTAGTTGTGCAGTTTTTGTTGTAGCACCCGTCATTCCTTGATCTATAGCTTTTGAAGTGTCATAACCAAGTTCTGCAACTCTTCCTTTTAAAGTATAGGGGTCTACTTGAATAGCTCTTAAAACATTAACAGCTTTTTCCCCTTGTGTGCCTCCACTAGATACCAATTCAGCTATTTGATAATTAATCTGATCTAATGATTTTCGTAAAGCCGGAGTAGGATTCTTTTTTAATTTATTAACTAAATCATATTGTTTTTTATAAAGAGGTTTTAATTCACCATCTAAAATTTCAGCCACTTCTTGGTTTATTCCTTTTTTTTGTAATTGAAGAGCATCGATGGGATAATCTATTCCAAGTTTCTTAGCTTGAAAAATATTCGCTGTATGGGCTGTTTCATAAATTTTACCTATACCGCTTTTTGTTTTTACTTTTTTCATTCTCCATTCAAACCTTGTTGGATCACCTTCTGGTCCTGGTCCTTTTCCAATAGCCCTCTGTCTTTTAGTAGCAGCTCTTTTTTTACCACCTGTGTCTTGTTTACCTGGAATAATTTCATAACCTTCGGTAATAAGTTCATTAGCCGCATCTTTCATCCATGGAGCAGTTCCAGCATAAGGATGTCTTGTTAATTTAAATTCCTCAACAATAATTTTAGTAGCTTGTGCTTTTGATTTACCTTTTTTTAATAATTCTTTAGCTCGTTCTAATTTAGCTGATCTAGTTTTTCCAGCTTCTATATTTTTTTTCTTTAATGATTGTATATTACCAGGATTTTTTGGTTGAAATCCTTGGCGTGTTCTAACATTTGTTCCACCTTGTAACCCGATCCGTCCACCATCAGCAGCCGTGGTTCGTGGTTCGTGGAGCATGGAATCAAATTCCATTTCATTAACGAACTCTTTCCACTTACCTTTAGAAGCGGCACTATCGTAAGTTCTAAAAAACTTCATAGCCGCGCTATGATCTTTAATATGCATTATTCTCCTAACAATCCAGCTAACCCGCCTTGTGATGCTTCTAAAATAGGTCCAGGTCCACCGAATCTTTGTTCATAAAATTCTCGTTGGAGTCTTCTTCTCTTTTTTTCTTCTTCTAAGTTTCTGTAATATTGTTCTAGCTGTGTGTCTGATGGTGTATTGCCCTCGGCTAACGGAACACGGCCACCGGTTGCTTTCTTAACTTTTTTAACTTTGCCTGTTGCAAACATTTCTACTTCATCGAAATTTGATCCATGCTCACCGTATTTATTAAAAGTTGATTCTTCAAACTTAACGTTTTCTGGATGTCCTCCAGTAAATTCTGCTTCTTCAACCCAGAATTCTTCTTTGGTCTTTCCAGCTTTATTAATTGTTTCTTTGTTTTTAGAAAAGGAAGGTTCAATCACTTCTGACGCTTTATATTCTAATCTAACCGGTTGACCTAGATGACCATCTGCAAAACCATGTTTACCAATTCCAATATCAACAGCAACGTCTCCAGTGTTTAAATCTTGAGTTACATACACATCTGTTTTTGAATTAGGGAGTTTAGTTTGATGAACAATAATTCTTTCCGCTTCTCCACCACTTTCTGTTCCTTCTTTAATAACTTTATTTACAAGAGGCTTGAACCACGCTGGCATGCCTGCGGCATTCCCAATTGGAACTGAAGTTAAAGTTTCTACGGCTGCGGGTTTACCTGCTTTTAACAAACTAAATAATCCTGTTTTAGCTGCAGCTCCGGTTGCAGCTCCTGCTCCTAACACTTTTAAAAACGCTCTTCTTGCTTTATTAAATCCACCAATTGAAAAGGGCACTCTAGAATTCTGATCGTCTTCACCAAGCAAGTAGTTTAAACCGGTTCCAGTTCTGCCACCCTGCGCATACGCTGGTGTTATACCGCCCATAGTAGGTATATTGGAAACTTCTTCTTCAATTGCGTCATCGGTAAAATATTTCCTATTGTCATATAACTCTTTAGCCATCATGGCTGCTCTAAGTTTTTCTGAACCACCAAAAGTACCATATGCTGCAGCACCTCTAACCAAAGGATTATTAAAAAACCTATTTATCCCTCCACCTATTTTGTCTTTTATACTTCTTTTTGGTTTCTCCGGCAATTCCATGGATTCTGCTTTCATATTGTGCATTTTAACAATTTCAGCTAATTGTTTATTAGCGTCTGCAGTTGCTCTATGCCCTTGACCTGGTGAATAATCATGACTTGTTCCCGGAGACATTGATTTACCTTCTTCAGTGTCAGCTAGTGCTCCTGTAAAATATCCAGTTCTCCCACCTTCTGCAAAATCTTCTGGATCAAGAATTTTTGGAATATAATATGGATCCTTGGCCATTTTTTCTCTTTCAGCTTTTAATGCAGCTTCGTATCTTCTACGTCTAATTCTGTCGATTGTTTTTTTGTTCATGCCTTCTAATTTTGATTTTAGTTCTGCGTCGGTGGGTTTTTTTCCATACATAGCTGATTTTTCTTTTTGCATTTTTGCTAATTGAGCGGCTAGACCTTGAATTTTAGTATTTCTTGCCTTAATTCCTTCCATTCCACCCATAATAGTTTCTGGTTTTTGAATTGTCTTTCCAGACATGTCAACAACCTCACCTTTTTTTTGTAAAAATTTATTTTTCTTAGGATCATTTAGACCTATCTTATTCATTAATTCTTGTAGAGTATGAGGTGCTTTAGGTTTATTAAGTTCAACTATATATTTAATTTCTTGCTCACCCATTTTATCAATGTCTTGACCTTGTTTTTTAGCAGAGTCTATCCATTTCTTAACTGTATCATCAACGTCTTTTACTAAATTTTTATTAAGAGACATAATACCAGAAGCATCTTTCGATTTCTTCATCGCTTCCTTCATCAACAATCTTCTTAAAAAATTTATTCCAGCCATTAATAATACTCCATCTTCCTAGGCGGTTGTTTTTCGTCAAGATAATCTTCAGGGTGCTGGATAAATCCGCCCTGCCTGAAGCGCATCACAGCCATAGTCATAGAATCGACTAGATCGTCATGATCACCGTGCGGGAATGCTGCACATTCCTCAATTACCTCTTCTGCGAATTTCTGGTCGGGTGCCCAAATCATTCCAGATTCAAAAAGAGGAGCACATGTGTTTACTCTGACATGCTTATCATTTCCTTTGCTCGGTGTAAAGGTCTGAACTGGAATATCCATTTGTCTTAGCTCATACGTCAAAGGTAGACCCGATGCTTTCGCTTCGATGATAACCATCTCTGGTTTCCAATATTTATACTGGTCTAAGGCAACCCGACGTAATTCTGGAAACTCATAACGCTCTTTTACACAATCTAGCAAAATTAAGTTCGCTGGTTTGCCTTCTTCAGGGTAAAACACTCCCCAGGTCGTAATAGCAGAATAATCGGCCGTTTCTTTTTTCATAAACGCCGTATCATAGCTTTGAATAACATAATGCAGATCAGGTGGGCTATCTTCTTCCCATTTACGCCACCATTCTCGTTTAATTAACGCTCCTTCTTCAGATGTGGGTCTTTGCATCCATTGTGCGTTCCATTTTCCGACTGGAAGCGTTGTTTTAACTTTTTCTAATTCTTCTTGGTTCCAATATTCAGGCCAAACAGGTCCGTGGTCCATAAGCGCCGGAAATTCAACCACTTCCCACTGATCTCCCTTCACTTCTTTTTGATTCTTCATTAAAATGCCTGTTAAATCCTTTTTTGACCATCTTGTCATGACGAGTACAATCTGTCCTCCTGGTTGAAGACGTTGACGGGGTCCTGACGTGTACCATTCATAACAATTCTCAAATGCATTGGCGGACATCGCGTCTTGCTCAGAGTGGGGGTCATCAATAATTAACAAATCAGCGCCACGACCGGTGATTGCTCCACCAACACCAGCTGCAAAGTATTCTCCACCCTGAGCAGTCTCCCACCTTCCTGCAGCTTGCGAATCTTCTTGAAGTCTAGTTTGAAAAATTTTTCCATAGTCCTCACTATCAATTAAGTGCTTGGCTTTTCGACCAAAACGAATAGCAAGTTCACCAGTGTGAGTGACTTGAATGATCTTGAGTTTTGGATTACGGCCCACCATCCACGATGGCAGGAGATAAGACGCAAATTCTGATTTTGTATGTCTTGGTGGCATGTTCACGATTAATCGATTGATTTTTTTGTTAGCTAGGTCATTAAATTTTTTTGCTATGTGCCGATGATGCGCGCCTTCAATAAATTCCGGCCAAACGCACTTAACAAAGCTTAAAAAATCGTTTTTTGCTTTGCCTTGAATCTTCTTTTCGGCATACATGACTTGTAATTGTAGAAATTGTTTTCGGACGTCGGCAGGAAGCTTACTAATATCAACGGTATTTAAATTCATAAAAATTTTTTATAATTTTTTTGCATCTTTTAAGATGTTCAACATGTTTTTAACGGCATTGACTCTCTGAATCAAGCAATTTATATCGAAGTAGTGGGACCCCTTTTTATATAAAGGGGAATCGACTTTTAAGCTTTGAAGTTTATTGGGATTGGGTTTGGTACCTCTATTGCAACGCGCGTTAGCGCGTTGCACATGGTTGATGGTTCGTTAATCTAGTAATACCATAAATGCTTTCGCATTTAATCTACTGAACTTGTCTAATCCTTTTTGCATTACATCATAATGCTCATCCATCTCAGCTTGCTTGATGTCAATGTATAACTTGTGTTCTTCATCAGTTAACATTGTTGATTGACCTGAGTAAGGGTTGGTTGTTTTGATTTGTTGTGTCATTTATTCTCCTGTATTCAATGTGTAATTACTATCATTGTATTGGCTCTCGGTCAATGGTCTTTGTTCACTTGTACACATATTACGAGAGTAATATCTCGGCTCTCCATTTTCTCGTTGCCAAGTGTAATAGTTCTCACGCTTAATCCAAGAGTTTTCAGGCAACATTACTAAAGGTTGAGTTAATCTACCAGCGTGGTCAACTGCTCGCGTTCCATATTCTTTCCACCAATCGTTTTGACAATTAAGAGTACAAAAATCTCCATTGCCATAACCATACTTTCCAACTGTTCTAGTTTGATTTCTTTTGTTTCCTTTTGGTCCACGTTTCCTGTCGGTCGTATCGTAGTGGTGGCAACTCGGACCTTGGCAAAGTTTACTCATCTTTGTAATCCTTGTAATGAGGTAAAAAGTTAACCATTGATATAAGTCCAGCGAACATTATTAATACGCCAATTACTTTATGGTCTGAATGTACTCCAAGAATTAAGCCCAACATTATTAATATAAAGCCAGCCAATATTCCTAATAGACTTGCAATCATTAAAACCTCACTTTCCAACTGCCTGACGCTGTTCTATATCCATGCGCGTCTAAATCATAATAGACATAATAAGCAACGCCTTTTTTTGATGTTCCAAATCTAGACTTCTCATCATGTTTGCCATGTCTTGTTATATGTTTTTTATCCTTGTTAGAATAATAAACGATATAAAATTGTTTGTTGTGTTCCATGTTATATTCTCCTGTATAAGTTAATTAGGGCTATCCTACCATAAATAGGATAGCCCTGTCAATAGCTTAATTCATTTGTTTTTGTTCGTATGCCTTTCTTAAAGCTATTTTTTGTTCTCTTGTTATTGTTGTGTTCTTCATACCCTTAATCATACTCGCTAAATTAACAGGGTTATAAATAACTAATCCTGTTGAGTTAGTTCTGATTAATTCTGCCTCATCACAAGTGACACCAAGTTCTGTCATTAACTCAACGCCTTCTGATAAATAACGATATGCTTTCAATCCTGTTTTCATAGCGTCACATTGTTTTGTGATACTATCAATCCATTTTTGATGACATACTATTAATTGACCTTTAGCTTGCTTAAACATTTTGAAGATTAAAAACTCTTGCTCATCACAAGCAATAGTTCTCGACCTACAATGTGAAGTTCCAATGATGTCTAACTCATATTGCTTATCAAAATCTTTTGCAATTCCGATATTGTTATCATTAGAATTATAACTAGAGTAACCACTATATCCAAGCGCCTTATCATTTAAGTCCATGTGTTTGGTTTTATGTGGGTTGTCATCTTTGCCATTTTGTTTAGCCATGATGTCAGCGTCAAGGTCTTTTGCTTTTAACTCATCACGATAATAAGCATAAGCAAATTGCTTTCCACTTTCTCGTTCATCATTATAACTATCCCCACCTACTTCTCCATATAAACCAAAGTCAAAATGTTCGGACACTTTTTTATCCTCATCTTCACTAGGGTTTTCTTTTGCATAAGAAAAATAAAAGCATTTATCTTTTGCAACAACGTCAAGAGGTTCTCCATATTTTTGTTTCAATGTTCTACAAGTCGCAACATCTTCACTCGGATATGATCTCTCAACAACTTGTCTTGCAAGTTCAAAAGTAGATGGATAAATCATGTCCACTTGTTCTCTAGCTTGCTTAAATGCCTCAAGTTCTTGAGTGTTCTCTTGTTCTGCACTTTCTCTATATCGGTTAAGTATTTTATTTCTTAACTCGGTGTTCATACGTATTTTACTCATTTTTGCCTTTCTGTATTATTTGCATAAATGGAAATTATCACTTGACAAATCCATTGTCAAGCATTATGTTGGATAGATAGCCACCTCAGATACGTGGCTTAATAATAACTGTCTGGGGACAACTTCTGGTTGTAGCACGTCACACCGACACTAGTCCGTCTTCGTGTTATGAGCCAGAACTGATCCCTGATCCAATTACGCTGGCGCATTAATAAGCGTCTATGTAACAAACGAAAGGGTGGAATTGGATCTGGGATCAGACCAAAGCCAGCGCGCATATGTGGCGATACCACGTTAAATATCGGGTTGCTGGCCTGATCCCTGATCCATTGTGTTTCGGAGCAGTACGCTCTTACCAGATGCAATGGATCTGGGATCAGTAATCAAGAAGTTAGGGCCGGCCTAAGAAAATAAGCACGCAAACGTTTTCACTGGTTACTGGTCAAAAGCTACAAGCTTCAAGCTTGACAAAGCTGTAGGATTTGATAGGATGAATTTAGAAAGGAATAATATGGATAGAGACAATTTAAAATATACAAATGTTGTACTGGAAAGAATAGCAGGAGCTCTAGAGGAAACTCTTCGGCTGATTAAGAAGGACCAGGAAGAGTCTAAAAAAAGATGGGATGCTTCAGATCAAAGAGATGCTGAATACCACTCAGAGGTTGACAAGTGAAAAGAATTAAACACAACGACCTGACACACTATTTCATGACGCCGCACGAACAGCTGCCGGCGTCATACCTGGCCAGCTGTGAAGAGTTTTTTGAATGGTTAAAAGATTGCAAGCGCACCGGGTTCAAAGCTCCAAGCTTCAAGCACCAAGCACCAAGCTTCAAGCGCCACAAAAAAGACACAATGAATTAATATTATGAAATTAGAAAGTATGAAAGTAAAAGAAGCAGTAAAAATAACTGGCTCCATGACCCGGACATCAAAAATGCCTGGCCTGAGCTACAGCCTGCCAGCGTGGGAGTGCCAGACTGGCGCCAAGCTCCGGAAGGTTGAAGGCACGCCATGCTTCGGGTGCTATGCACTGAAGGGCAATTATATAAGATATCCAGCAATTAAAAAAGCTCAGTACAAGAGACTGGCTAGCCTGGTCCATGACTCATGGGTCACGGCTATGGTTGCACAAGTGAAGCGCCAGAAGTGGTTTAGATGGCACGACGCCGGAGATGTACAAAGCGTTAATCATATGAACAAAATTTTAACAGTTTGCAGGTTAACACCTGACACTAAACACTGGCTGCCAACACAAGAGCGGCCGTACCTGCCAGCTTCTGGAGATGTACCAGACAATCTAGTAATCAGGTTATCAGGATCCAAGGTTGACGGACCAGCACCAACAGCCTGGACTCATACCTCGAGCGTTGTGACCAAGGGTGCAAGCTGCCCCGCTCCATCTCAAGGAGGCAAGTGCAGAGAATGCAGAGCTTGTTGGACAAAATCAATTAAGAATGTAAGTTATGGAAAACACTAAAGAATTCCCATGTGGAATACTGGATCCGGTCATTAGCTTAAGTCCCAGCGACGGTTGGGTAGAGCGTGCACTGGATCCGGGCCCTAAGCCACAAGCTCCAAGCGTCAAGCTTTCGAACCAACCTTCTGAAGCTCCAAGCAACAAGCTTCAAGCCCAGAGTGACAAGCTTCAAGCTTCAAGCCGCAAGCTTCAAGCTCCATGATCCGGGAACCACGGTACATTTGAATAAGTTTCGAGGACCTCGGACCGAGTGCCTCGGCTATGATGAAAGTGTTCTTGGGATGTGTCTTATGGAATGCAATTTGGTGTGGTGAGAATTTTAATTTATTCCCTCGTGTAACTTTCAGCTCTACTGTAAAAAAGTGGCCATTAGTATTATAGCCCAATAGATCAGGAGTGCCGAGAGAGCTAAGGTTTTCAATCCTATTCCAGATAATTCCTTTGGAATTTTTACGAAGTTTTTGATATAATTTTGCCTCTGGACCCATGTCTTTATTGAGGTTACAACCTCATGCATTAGTAGTCTTTTTGTAGCTTGTCTGGTAAGATAATAGAAGATGGTTTTTGAGTTTTTAAAACTAATCTGTGCGCTGTATGACCTTTGAAACCAACAATGGGAGCCTGATTCTCATGCACTTCCATTCTTCTCACATCATATAATGTGCCATTCACTTCAGCAAAGATAACAGCATTCTTTATTGCGTCTGATCCTTCTGTAAAGGAACTAAGGAACTGTTGTAAATCTTGTACTCGCATTAATGTGTGCCGTCTCCGAACTTTCTTGAAGTAATTAAATCTTGAATTTGTTTTGACAACTTCTTATTATCTTCTTCAACCTCTGTCAATCTTGTTTGTAATTTTCCATTATATCTTTGATGATCATCATTAATATTTTGAGCGCTGACCAACGTACCTTCCAATTCTTTTATCCTAGCTTTCGCAGCACGCATCTCTGGAGAGTTCATGCCTATCCCTTTAACAATAGTAGTCTCACCTTCAGCTTCTTCTGCTCTCTTTTTCAAAGCCAACATCT
>VTLG01006189.1_pt1 | contig 20610 bp, 32 predicted proteins | sample 4694571 | NCBI WGS metagenome assembly VTLG01 (sample SAMN12604809, study PRJNA352737) | marine metagenome | biome: ENVO:00000447; feature: ENVO:00000209|ENVO:00000569|ENVO:01000036; material: ENVO:00002151; isolation source: viral sequences binned using virsorter ... | reverse complement strand
CGGTGCATATTATAGTTATGATAAAAACAACAATAAGGTCTATGACTTTAAAACTATGCGAGAGGAATTTAAAAGGTTAGTTCAGAAATTAAAATAGGTAAGTATCTATAACAGGTAATTATCCTTGCCCTGTGTTTATGTATTCAAATGCAGGTGCTTATTTATTTGTCTAAAAATACCCCCCCCTTTAGGACTCGAACCACTAAATATCAATTTTTTTTACTACCCTCTATATCTGTTAATGCAAAAAAAGATTAAAGTTTTTTTATATTTATAATAGATATTAAGAAAATTTAATATATATTTGTTTTATACAACTTAAAAATGTAACAAGCAATTAAAGTTGGTTGCTTAATTAAAATTAAAAAAACAAGTATAAAATGGAAAATTTAAGTGAATTAACATTAGAAGAAATAAGAACAAAATTTCATCAATTAGAAAGTAAACGAAATTGGCATTTTAGAAGAAGATGGTCAAGAGAGGGTTCTGAAAAAAAATGTATAGAATTAGGAAAAGAAATAAAACAAATTTTAACCTTTTTACAAAACAAGGTTAAAGTGATTGATTTGATAAATAAAAATAAATAATAACAGGGGGGTGAAATGCCCCCTTTTTAATATAATAATATGAAATTAGATAACAACGAAAAAGCAACAGCTTCAATACTCTTAAAAAAAGAGTTCCACGAAACCTCTAGCTATATAAATGAATTAGTAGCAAGATTAAATGCTTCTAAAAACACAGATGATGTTAGATGGTATAATGACTTAATTAAAACGCAGAAGGATAAAAGAGCAACGATAATTAGTATATTAAATAAGTTATGAGAACAGTATTACACCATCAGCATTTTGATACCACTACACCTAGTGGTTTAAAAAGAGCAGTTAAATTTGAGAAGGAAAATCCTGAATATAAATTACTAACCTCACGACTTGACTTTAATTGGATATATGAAAAAGAATTAGAAGAAGTTTCTAATTGTTGTTCTGCCAAAGTAATTGGCGAAACGGATATATGCAGTAAATGTAAAGAGCATTGTGAATCAATAAAAATATAAATTATGAAATATCTATCTGAAATAATGGAAAAAAGACAAAGCGAATTGTTTAAAAATAAAAAAGTATTTTTCGCTTTTAGTAATGATCAGTTTAAAAAAGGATTATTAGAACATAAAATTGCTAAAGATATTAAAATGGTTTCAATGGGTGCAGGAATGTATTGTCCTAAATCTAATGCAAAAGATGTAGCTGAATCTTTACATACAATTTATAAAGAAAGTATAATTGAAGATATGAAACAGGGAAAACAAAAAGTAATTTTAAGAGAACTATATAATCACGAATGTTTTTATACAGGTGATATTACAGATTGTGTAGAAAAATTATCTGATTACCCTATAACAGAAGAAGAAATTAAAAATGTTTATTTTAAAAATTATGAAAATGAAGTATAAAAATTTACACGATATAAACACCTTTGCTTGTTCTGATAATGAAGTTTATTTGGCAGGTAAAGATGAAAACGGAAAAGATTTTACAATAGTTTTAAATGCTTTTGAACTATTGGAATGGTTAGATATTAAACATATTAAAAAGCAAACAATTAAATATATTAAAGGATTATGATAAAATTTAAACAAGGTACTCATAAACAGATTCTTTATGATTATCTACTAACAGGAAAATCAATTACAACTAGAGCAGCTATGATTGATCTTGGAATAGGTGACCTACAAGGTGTTATAAGAGATTTAAAAAAGGAAGGGGTATATATTAATACAAAAGATGTAAAAGTACATACAAGGTATACTAAAAAAGATGGCAGCCCTAAATATGCTTATGTAAGAGAATACTCAATAGAAACAGTATTTGATTGTAATGTTGAATCATCTACATTTAGAACAGCAGAAGAACACGCCGAATGGAATATGTGGCAAGAAGAAAATCAAGTTCCTAAAAAACTAAAAACACATTTACAAGAAAGTAAAATGTTTAGTGCAAGTGGTAATTGTTCTGTATTAGGAATTGATAATGGATTAGAGAATTAATATAAAATTATTTTATTTTATTATTAAGAAATTTTATTATATTAGTATGAATTTTAAAACAATGTGTATGAATTTAAATCGAAAAAGGCAAGAGATCATTTCTTTTGCTATGTATAAAAATAAGATAAGCAAACTACAGCTTTCAAAAGCATTAGGAATGTCTTATCCAACAATGCTAAGTAAGCTAAAATCAACTGGTGATTTTAAGCTAAGTGAAGCTGATAATTTATGTAATTATCTTAATATAGAATTAACCGAATTTATAACTTTAAAAAATTAGATATGCAAGAAACAAAACAAGAAATATTAAATAGATTATTTGTGGAAAATAATTTAACTGATGAAGACTATTTTAAGCACAAATTTTACACTATCATTACTAGAAGTGGTATTGATAAAATACAAGCATCTAATAGTATAGAAATTAACTACAATTTAATTTATAACTCTTTAGACACTAAATGTGTTATAATTAAAGCAACGGCTAGAATGGGCGATAAAACAATAGAAACATTTGGCGAATCTTCACCAATGAATACTCAAAATTCTTATCCTGTTGCAATGGCAGAAAAAAGAGCAATGAGTAGAGCTTGTTTAAAGTTGGCAGGATTCTATCAAAATAATGTATTTGGCGAAGATGAAGCAGATGCGTTTAAAAGAAGTAATAACTAATAAATAATATAAGTATGTTTGATATAAGAGGTAAAATAATAAAAACTGAAACAATAAACATTAATACACCAAAAGGTGATTTTGTTAAAAAATTAATAACTATAGAAAAGGTAGGATCTACTTTTAAAGATGTAAATCAATTTGAAATTTTTGGAGAAGAAAATATAAAAGTTATAGAAAACTCTCAAAGAGTAAAAGAGGGAGAAAGAGTTAATATAAAATTCTATATAAAAAGCAATGAATTTAAAGGTAAATTTTATAATACTTTAATGATAAAAGAATTACTAGTAGAAAATTCTTTAGTAGAAGAATCAAACGAAGCACCCTTTTAATTAATCTTGATAATGCCTATATTGCCTTTACTTGTTTTTTTCTATATCTATTTTTTTGTGATATGGGCATTATCTTTTATATTTAAACAATATGAAAAAAACTTACTTTCCTCACGATTCCAATGCAAGAAATGATATTAAACTAATTAAGGTAAGATCAAAATATGGTTATGAAGGTTTTGGTATTTATTTTGCATTAGTAGAATTATTATTTACTGAAAACAATAAATTATGTGTTGATGATTATGAAACATTAGCATTTGGATTAAATTGTAATGCTGATATTTTAAAAGATATTATTTTAAATTTTGATCTATTTATAGTTGATGATAATTGTTTTTATTCTAAGAGATTAGATAATACACTTGATGAAATAAATAAAAGAAGTTTAAAAGCTTCAGAGAATGCAAAAAAGAGGTGGTCTAATGCTACCGCAATGCTATCGCATTCCAATGGCAATGCTAGTAAAGTAAAGGAAAGTAAAGTAAAGAAAACTAAATTAAATAAAATAGAAGATAGAATACACGAATTTAAAAATTCGGTATACTCACACAAAGATTTTAATGATAAAGATAAAGAAGATTTCTTCTTGTATTGGACAGAAAAAAATTCTAGTGGAACAAAGTTTCGTGCCGAAATGCAACGCACATTCAGTATTCCTTTAAGATTAGCAAGATGGTGTAATAATGGGTTTAATAAAGATTCAAAAAAGCTACCTGAATTTTATGATGAAATGTTATATAAAAGAATGGACTTAACAGCAAGAAAAGATTATGAGAAGCATTTAAAATCATTAGGATATGAATATATATACAATCCCAATAGTGGTGGTAAATGGATTAAGAAATGAAAGTATTAGAATTATTTGCAGGATCAAGGTCATTCAGTAAAGTAGCTGAAGAAATGGGAATGCAAACCTTTACAAGTGATTATAAGTGTTTTGATAAAATAGATTATATATGCGATATATTACAATTTGATGTTTCTAAAATCCCTTTTAAACCAGATATAATTTGGGCTAGTCCACCTTGTACCACATTTTCAATAGCATCTTGTTATCATCATTGGAATAAAGATAGAACACCTAAAACTAAAGAATGTTTTAAGGGAATAGAAATGGTTAAAAAAACACTAGAAATTATTAAAAATTTAAAACCAAGATATTTCTACATAGAAAATCCAAGAGGATTATTAAGAAAAATGGATTTTATTCAAAATATAGGAATAAGAAATACTATTACCTATTGTCAATATGGTGAAACAAGAATGAAACCGACTGACATCTGGACTAACAATCTAAATTGGAAACCAAGAAAGATGTGTAAAAATGGTATGCCTTGTCACGAAGCAGCACCAAGAGGATCAAAAACAGGAACACAAGGATTAAAAAATAATTATTTAAGGTCAATAGTTCCTAGTGAATTATGTAGAGAAATTTTAGAAAGCTGTATATGAAAGAATACCAATTACAAAAAGCAGTATGTAAATACCTAGATTTAAATAAGGTTTTATATTGTGGTTCAATGGGTGGACAATATCAGATTCATTTTAGCCAACGAATCAAAGCTAAAGCAACAGGATATAAGAAGGGTTTTCCTGACTTATTCATCTACGAAATAGCAAGAATAGATGATACAATATATGCAGGGTTAGCAATAGAATTAAAAACTAAAACAGGTAGACCTACAGCAGAACAAGTAGAATGGATAAAGCAATTACAGAAAAGGGGTTATATGGCATCTATCTGCAAGGGAATAGATGAAGCATTAGAAGTAATTGATAATTACATTAAGAATAAAATATGAAAGTTAAAAGAACATTTTTTAATAGCAGAACAGATAGATTGTTTCAAAATTATGTAGATACTAACAACTACCTGTTTACAATTTTATTTGATTCTGGTGCTAACTTATCCTTCATTTTACGAGATTTGAAAAAAAACGAAAACATATTAAGTTATATTTATAAGAGGTTGCATAAAAGATTTGATAACATAGCGGAAATAGATATTAGTGTATTATCAAGTATAGAATATAATTTAATGAAGCAATCAAATATACCGTCAGTAATAAAAATATGTTAGATACCTACCTTGTGGATAATTATAATAAGCTAAAAGATATGGCTTATAATATTACAAGTGGTAAAGGGAATGAAGATTTATTGAGTTTTGTAATTGAAGAACTATATAAATGCGACCAAGATAGAATAGAACAGATCATTAGAAAAAAGCAAATGACTTTTTATGTTGTTAGAGTAATGATAAATCAGTTTCATTCTAAAACAAGTAGATACTATTATAAATACAACAAGTATTATGAGTATCACGTTACAGGAATTGTGGAAGCAATATCACCTGACAATATAGAAACAGAAATAGAAAATAAACAGAAGGTTGAAGAACGATTATCTTGGATTGAAGAAAAGCTGAAAGATTTATATTGGTTTGATGCAGAAGTATTCCGCATTTATTACAAGGAAGGTTTTAGTTTAAACCAAATGCAGAAGGAAACCAAGATTAACAGAAACACATTACATAAGGCAATTACTAATGTAAAAAATTACCTAATAAATGAACAGTAATATGTTAAACAATGAAGAAGATTTTATGGCAAATGTAATAGTGGGTGGTGTTGTTGTTATAATATTAATTTTATTAATTTTAGCAATATGGTAAAAAGCAAAGGATTAGGCGACAGCGTAGAGAAGGTATTAAAAGCAACAGGAATAGATAAGGTTGCAAAGAAGGTATTAGGTGATGATTGTGGGTGCGAAGAAAGGAAACAAAAATTAAACAAGATGTTTCCATACGCTAGACCATTTACAGAAGATGAATTATCTATATATGAATCAGTATTGCCTAGATTAAAAAGTGGAACAATAACAGGAAGTGACCAAGCTATATTGGTTAATTTATATAACAAAGTATTTAATTCAAATAAAAGACCAAGTAATTGTGGTAGCTGTGTTCAGCAAACATTAGCGAAGTTAGCAAAGGTATATGTAAATAGTTGTAAAAATGAAGAATAAAAGTCAAACATTCAGATTCTGTTGTAGCTGTATTAGAATGAGTTTAATTGAAGAAGGTTCGTGCTATTTCTGTGGCAGTAAGTTTATTTTAAAAATACATAGTGATGATTTACATATAAGAAAAAAGAAATATGAAGAAACACACTAAGGTCTATATGGATTTTTTTGATTATGGCGAACAGGACTTTGTTATGTGCGAAATGTGTCAGCAGGATAGAGCAGTAGACATTCACCACTTAAACCCAAGAGCAATGGGTGGTAGCAAGAGTAAGGATTATATAGAAAACCTAATGGGCTTGTGTAGAGATTGCCACAACAAGGCAGAATCAGATAGTTCATTTAATATGTTCTGTCGCATAAAACATTTAGAGAATGTATGCCACCAAGTGTATGCTAGAATAGAATACGAAAAAAGATTTAACAAATGAATATAGAATTAATAGAAATAAATAAATTAAAACCTGCAACTTATAATCCAAGACAGATAAGCACAAAGCAGTATAAAGACCTTAAACAATCAATAGAGAAATTTGGTTTAGTTGATCCTATTATTACTAATAAAGATTTTACAATAATAGGTGGTCATCAAAGATATAAAATATGCAAGGAATTAAAACACAAACAAATTGATTGTGTAGTATTAGATTTAAGTAAAGAAGAAGAAAGAGAATTAAACATTAGATTAAATAAAAATACAGGAGAATTTGATATGGATATTTTAGCTAATGAATTTGATATAGATAATTTAGTAGATTGGGGTTTTAAACATATTGACCTAGATATTAACATTGATAAAATTACAGAAGGCAATACAGAAGATGACCATATTCCAGAAGTAAAAGAAAGCAGAGTTAAACTTGGTGATGTTTGGCAACTAGGAAAACACAGATTAATGTGTGGAGATAGCACAAAAGAAAGTGATGTTGATAAATTAATGAATGGAGAAAAGGCAGATATGGTGTTTACTGATCCCCCTTATGGGATGAATTTAGATACTGATTATACAGATATGAATTCTAAATTTAAAGGCTCAAAAGGTGGTAACAAATATAATAAAGTTATTGGAGATAACAATGATTTTAAACCTGAATTAATTACTACTATATTTAAGAATTTTGACTATTGCAAAGAGGTTTTTATTTGGGGTGCAGATTATTTTGCAGAATATATAGAAAATAAAAATAATGGAAGTTGGATAGTTTGGGATAAAAGACTAGATGAAAGTGCTGATAAAATGTATGGAAGTTGCTTTGAAATGTGTTGGAGCAAAAACAAACATAAAAGAGAAATAGCTAGAATTAAATGGGCAGGAATATTTGGAATGGAAAAAGAACACGACAAAAAAAGAGTTCACCCAACACAGAAACCAATGTTATTAACAGAATGGTTTTTTAATAAATGGGGTAAAGGATTAAGTATAATAGTAGATTTGTATTTAGGTAGTGGTTCAACATTAATAGCTTGTGAAAAAACAAATAGAATATGTTATGGTATGGAATTAGATACTAAATACTGTGATGTAATTATAGAAAGATGGGAACAGTTTACAGGACAAAAAGCAAAGAAATGTGGTTAATAAAAATAGACACCAAAAAGAAAGTAAAAGAATTTAGAAAGAAAATAAAATCTTTATATGAAAAGAATTTATCTACAAATAAGAACAATAATAATGGTAAACGTGGAAGCAATTAAAATAATAATTAAGTCCATATATTACCACTTTAAATAATACAAATGGCACACAATAAAAAAGAGAAATTATTAAAGGCATTAGCAGAAACACAAGGACTAATATATCACGCTTGTAAAAAGGCAGGTAATATAAGCAGAAGCACATACTATAGGTATATGAAAGAAGACCCTGAATTTGCTAAAGAAGTAGAAGATATTAAACAGGCACAGATTGATTATGTAGAAGGGCAGTTAATAAAGAACATATCAGATGGTAAAGAAACAAGTATCATCTTCTATTTAAAATCAAAAGCAAGAGATAGGGGTTATGCAGAAAAGCTAGATATTACAAGTGGTGGTAAAGCATTAACAGAATTAAAAATTGAGGTGATTGACACAGGCAAAGATTAAAACAACTAATGTATTCCATAAGGCATACAATTCAGATACTAGAATAACCTGCTTACAAGGTGGAACAAGGTCTAGTAAAAGTTATTCTCTTGCTCAATTATTTATAGTTAAATGCTTAGAAGATACAGGCAAAACATATACTATCTGCCGTAAAACATTACCTGCATTAAAAGCTACTGCATATAGAGATATGCTTCAGATTCTAAAAGAACTAGATTTATATACTGAAGAAAAGCACAATAAATCAGAACTATCTTATCAGCTTAATGGAAACCTATTAGAATTTATTTCTGTGGATCAACCACAAAAGATTCGTGGTAGGAAGCGTAACTGCTTATGGCTAAACGAGGCAAATGAATTTACTTATGAAGATTGGCAGCAGCTTATATTAAGAACAACAGAAAAGATATATTTAGATTACAACCCTTCAGACCCTTATTCTTGGATATATGATAAAGTAGTAGTTCGTGAAGATTGTACCTTTATTAAATCAACATATTTAGCTAATCCTTTTTTAGATGATGATACTGTAGCAGAAATAGAAAGATTAAAAGACCTAGACCCTGACTATTGGCAAGTTTACGGCTTAGGTGAAATTGGTTCTGTTCAGACAATGATATTCAGGAAGTTTGAATTAGTAGATGAAGTGCAAGGAAGATTAATTGGATATGGATTAGATTTTGGGTTTACTAATAGTCCAAGTGCTTTAGTTGCAGTATATCAATCTGATGACAATTTATACATTAAGGAAATGCTTTATGAAAAGAGATTAACGAATACTGATTTAGCTAATAAGCTAAGGGAATTTAGAATAGATAGACAATCAGAAATAATAGGCGATTCAGCAGAACCCAAAACGATTGAAGAAATATATAGACAAGGATTCAATATAAAACCTGCTAAGAAAGGTGCAGGAATACATTTAGGGATTGATATAATGAGAAGATATAAGCTGCATATAACTAAAGATAGTTTAAATGCTATCAAAGAATTTAGAGGATATAAATGGGCGACAGATAAAAATGGTGATGTATTAAATACACCTGTTAAGATTAATGACCATTTAATTGATGCAACAAGATATTTATGTTTAAATAAACTTAGTGTTAATCATTCAGGTAAATACTATATATTGTAATGAAAAACAAATTATTAACTTTTATATTTATTAGTAATGAAAGAGGTCAAATTAACAATACCTGATAAGTGGGCAGATATAACGATAGAAACTTATCAGAAATATGTAAAGATACAAGAGGGCAAAGGAAGTGAGAAAAACAAGGTTGTAAAGAGTTTAGCTTTATTATGTAACACAAGTCCATTTATAGTTAAGAAAATGGCTTACAAGGACTTATTAGAGATAATGGGTATCATTAAGAACTTAATAGATACTGAGCCTGATAAAGAAGAATTTAGAAAGAGGTTTACTTTTAATGAACAGGAATATGGATTCTGTCCTAACCTTAGTAATATAACAACAGGTGAATATATAGACTTAGAATCATATTGTAAAGAACCCATTGAAAACTTACATATTATAATGAGTATTTTATATAGACCTATTTCATTTAAACGAGGTGGAAGGTATGCAATAGAAAGCTATAACCCTGATGAATTTAAAGAAGAATTATTTAAGAATTGTCCAATGGATATAGCATTAAATGGCTTGGGTTTTTTTTTGACTTTAGGCGAAAAATTGGCGAAGATTTCGCACAGCTATTTACAAGCACAGGAAACGAAACAGCAAAAGGTGTAACAATGCAATCCAAATGGGGTTGGTACAACATTCTTTATAGCTTATCTAACAGCATACTAGACATAGAAAAAATAACTAGATTGCCTATACTTGAGGTATTGACTTACTTATCATATACTCAAGATTATAATGCAAAGCAAAATAATAATTATGATAAGTTTTAGAAACGTACTTGGATATTTAGAAACAATAGCAGAAAAACACTTTGAAATAAATAGCTTTCATAGTGGCTTTATGGACGAGGTAGATATTAATAAACTTGGTGCTACTGATTATGTTATTCTATATGCAGAACCTGGCACAGCTACAATAGACAAGGGCGTTATGACTTATTCATTTACTATTTATGTTTTGGATATGATCAATGAAGAAATAGGTGATGCCCCCAACAAAGAACGATTAGGAAGGATAGATACATTAAGCGAAAACCTAAATATACTACAAGATGTTATAAGCGAATTTCACAGAAGTTTATATTCAACAAGCTGGGTTGATGGTGAGGTGGTTTTAGAATTGCCAATATCAGCAGAACCATTTACAGCAAGATTCGATAACCTTTTGACAGGTTGGTCTGCCACCATTAGTATGGAAGTAAATAATCCTAACAATCTTTGTATTGTTCCTGTAACCCCTAATTCATAATGGAATTTAAAAACACTATACAATCATTACAAAAACTAGGTGGAAGCGTAGTTAAAGAAGGGCGTGGTATTCTTAAAAAGAAGAAAAAGACAACAAGACAAAACACCCTATATAATCAATTTGATTATTTAGTTACAAGCAGTAAAGATAGCGTAACCTTAGAATTTGAATTTGGTAGAGCAGAAGACTATTGGCAATTTGTAGATGAAGGTGTAAGAGGTGCAGGTGGTTTTAAAGGTAGTGGTAAAATGAGAGGACAAGGCAGTCCTTTTAAATACTCTACGAAAATGCCACCAAGACAACCTTTGATTAATTGGATCAAAAATAAATCATTAAAGGGTAGAAGTAAAAAGGGGCGATTTATTACAAATGAAAGCTTTGGTTTTCTTATACAAAGAGCAATATATCAAAAAGGCTTACAAAGAACACAATTCTTTACAAGACCATTTACAACACAATTAAAAAAACAAGAAAATAAAATACTACAAGCATTTGCTGATGATTTAGAAGTGCAATTAAAACAAACATTTAAAGATTAAGATATGGCATTAACATTTACACAACACCCAATTGAAGCGGCAATTCAAACGCCTGTTATAACTAATTGGACGCCAATAGTTCCTTATATGGTAAACAAATCTTCAATATCTGGATTGTTTTATTATAAGTTTATAATGGAAATAAGGGAAACAGATGTTAGTGGAGCATTACTAGCAAAAATAAAGCAAAGAAAAAGTGCGGCTGTAAGTGGTGTAACCAATGTTAAATGTCTTTTTGATGTTAGAGATATAATAAACACACACCTAGAAACACAAAGAGCTGTAAGTGGGGTTTCGTCAAGCAGTATTCACACAGTAGGTGAAGCAAATACAAGTTATATCTTTAGTATGAATACAAGCCAAATAAAAAAAATATATGTTAGAGTTTATGAAGAATATTCTTCATCAGCAAGTCAGCCGCCAATAGAACAAACAGGTGGTGCTATAAATGGCACACTTTTTTATATAGAAGCATCACTTCCTTTAGGAACAGCAAGGGGAACAACATATTTTCAAGGAACTGCATTTGAAGGATATAGAATGGTGGGCACTAGTAGTAAGGTGTTAAGTGATATAGAAAAGTCATACCAAAAGCCGAATTTTATAAATTCACCCACAACACTTGTTTACAGAAACTATGTAAGAACTAAGGACTACCACACAATCGCATTTATTAATGGCGAAACTGATTTTGAAAGTGTTGGTAAATATTGGAAGGTAGAATATTTTAGTAAGCCAGCAACATCAATAGGTTCTTATGAGTTTATAAATCAAAATTCAAATGGTGGTGCTAACCCACTGACAGCTAGTGGTGAGGTTAATTCAGATATCGAAAGACTAATTTATTTTGGTTGTGGTCCTGCTAACTTAGAGGCTTATAATGACGGTGGAAGCAATGCGCATAGACCTTCAAACAATTCTGGGTGGGCGTATTATAGTGTTCACGCTTCTTCAACTTCTGGTGGTTCTGCAAAATCTGACACTTATTATTTTATAAAAGATGATGACAACTGCAAAGGGTTTGATATTAGAAGGCTAGCGTGGCGTAATAGCAAGGGGTGTTATGATTACTTTAATTTTAAAATGAAATCAACACAAACAATTGATATAAAAAGAAACACCTATGAAACTATGATAGGGGAGTATGGAAGGGTTTTGTTTGAATATGATACCTTTAAAAACGGCATTGAAGTAAGAGAAACATCAGCAAGAGTAACAGAAACTATAAACACAGATTTTTTAAATGAAGCAGAAGCCAATCTATTAGAAAGCTTATTGGTTTCAACAAAAGTTGATGTTGTGCAAGACGGAACAGCGACAACATATACTGTTCCTGTAACAATAAAGGATAGTAAGTTTATTAGAAAAACAATAGCAAATAATAAGCTGATTCAATACACTATAACAATAGAATATAGTCAACCACTAAACACCAACTCATAATGAACGTCAGACTTGTTGCATATAGGATTCCAACTTCATCAGATACAGTAGAAGATGCTTATAATTTAGATCTAGAAAAAGCACCTAATGTTTCTTTGAACTTTAGGTTTTCAGATGTTAAAAAACCAGAAACAAGAAAAGCAAGTTATTCTCAAACATTTAAACTTCCTTTTACTGACAAGAACAACGACTTTTTTCAAAATTGGTTTAATGTAAATTTAGACACATTAGTTTTTAATACTAAAACAAAATTCAATGCAACCTTATATGTTGGAACTGTTCCTCAATTTGAGGGATATATCCAATTAAAAGCGGTATATCAAAAAGCGAAAAGATACGAGGTTGTCTTAATGTCTAATACAAGCGATTTGTTTACTGCTATTGGCGAGAAGAAATTGCGTGATGTTTACCTAGAAGACAATGGAAGTTATAGCGATGAACTAAACCACCTATATACAGAAGCAAATATAAAAGCATCTTGGGACGGTAGTTCTTCGAGCTTTCAAAACACAAGTGGTGTTTCATTGCGAGATTCTAGTGCTGGTGTTCAAAAAATTGTTTATCCACTTACAGCAACAAAACCAAACTTTTACTTTAGTGACGGAAGCAATAGGTTTTTAGATATGTCACAAACAGACATAGACAATATTAATGCTTCGTTTGATTTCGGACAAGGCATTTATGAGATTTGGAATTTAACTGTCAATATAGACCAGCTTAGACCAGCTATACAACTAAAAGAGCTTATTAATAAAATAATGGCAAGAGCTGGTTTTTCATATACATCTAACTTTATAGACGGCTCATATTTTGGCAAACTATATATGACACTTGGAAACAAACTAGGAACAAGTGTTTTGCCTGTGCCTAGTCCAACTTTACCAGCAGAAGGTGGGTATTTGATAGCAAGAACAGAAAATTCTCCCACACCAGGCTTCACGACAGGGTGGTCTAGTAATCCTTTGGGTGACGAAATGCAATATCCATTTAGTTCAAACAACTCGTATAATTGCACAAATGCGGCAAACGCAATTCAACCAGATCCAATTGACTTTCAAGCAGAAGATGATGTTGATGATGCTAATGATGTTTGGAATGGGTTTGGAATACTAAGGGAAAGTTATAGTATGGACTCGGTTCTTCTTCGTGGTGAGGCTGACAGAACTAATGTTATGCCTGTTTGTGGTTCTAGCGTAATTAATATTGACATTACAAGGTATAATGTGGACACAGGTGAGGACTTGGGTTCGGGTGGTTCTTTTGAGGTCACACCAGGTGCTGGACAATGGAATACAACAGTTTCTTTAGAAGGAATACCACTAGGCGTTAGGGTTGGGTTTAAGCTTCAGCCACCAGCAATGAAGCAGCAAAGTTTTTTCGGAACATCTTCTCTTAATCTTTTTGACGGACAATTTATACAAACATATAACAATGGGAACATTCTAGGTTATTCTTTTATTACTTGTAATTGGGTGCCGTATAATCCTTCTCAATACAATCAAGAAGTTTTAATTCCTTCTTGCATAGATGATGAAATCACACAGAAAGCATTTTTAAAAGACATCATTCAAAGGTTTAATTTAGTGATTGTTCAAGACCCTAATGACCCTAGTAATATAATTATAGAACCATACAATGACTATTTTGACTTGGGAACAATAAAAGATTGGACGGAAAAAATAGATCTGTCAAAAGAAGTAATTGTAAAAGACACAACAAGCCTTCAAAAAAGAATTGTTAATTTCACCGACCTAGAAGACGTTGACCTTTTAAACAAAACCATTAAAGATTATTCACCTAAAGACAATGTTTATGGAAAATACTATTCAGAAAATGAAGGGGGTGGTAATGACTTTGCCACAGGTGAACTTAAAAATGAATCTATATTTTCACCATACATAAATCAAAAAATATTTACAAGTGGTGCAAATCAAGAAAGCACACACTTAGGAAATGTTGCAATACAATATGAGCTTACCTATAAGCAAAGTGATACAGGATATGACAACTCTTTAGAAGAAACAAACCCAAAATTATTTTATTATTGTGGAACACCAACAGACATAAGAGGATTTGACGGTTCTGCTAAAACAATTCATCTACATAGAATTGTTCCAACAACAGGTGTGACAACAGCACATAGTTTTACAACCTATCCTGTTTGCACAGCTTATGATATAACACCAGATGCTTCAACAGATACCTATACTCTTTCTACTTCAAATAAATCTTTGTTTTGGGGTAATAGCGTTCCAATGTGTGGTGAAGTAGAAATATTTAACTATCAACCTAGTTTGGGTTTTGACTTAGAGAAAAACTCGTTGTTCTTTTTATATTGGAAAAACTATTTAGATTCAATATACAGCACAGAAGCAAGAATAATGGAAGCACATCTAAACCTAGATGCGGCTGATATATTGGACTTTAAATTCAATGATGAAGTATTTATAAAAGACACGTGGTGGCGTATTCAAACAATAGAGAATTACCAAGTAGGTGCAAAGGCTTCAACAAAAGTCACGTTCCTTAAAAAGACTGATGATGCTGTTGCTTTACCTCAGAATTGTGACTATGTAAATTCTGGCAACTATTTCTTTTTCTTAACTTGGTGCCCTTCATCTGATGTTGGTTGCACACCACAATTAACAGCACCTTATGCTGGTTTATATGCACCAACAGCGTGTTGTGAAGCCGCTGGTGGGTTTTCTTGGACTGCGGCATCTTTATACGCGGATCAAGGTCTTTATCCTTGTATTGCAAATGCAAGTAGTTTACCTATGCAAATGAGGTCACTAGAATCGCCTTTAGCTTTGTTTAATAAGGGCAACCTTAAGACAATGCTAACAGGAAAATTAGGTGGATTAAATATACCACTAACAGCTGGTGGTGATAGGGGAAAGTCTAGTAAGCCTTTACTTCCTCAGTTTGGTGATGATATAGTGATTAAATACAAAAACAAATATGCTTCAACGCCAAGTGTTGTAGGTGAAAACCACAGAATGATATTAATTGGAAACACAACAGGAACAACAAGGGGTTATGCTTATCCTGAGAATGATAAATATGCAGACACAATATTCCTTCCAAATGATTCAAATGTGATGATTTCTGTGAAGGGTGTTACAACAATTGTGGGTGGAACAAATGCAACTTATGTGGTTGGAACAACAGAAAGCTTTAGCTACAATACAGTCTTTATTGTTAGTGGTGGTCTGACTACTCAAGTTGGAAATGCTGGTGGTGTTTTAGAGTGGTCAATAAAAGATACGTCTTTGTCAACTACATCAACTATGTATATTGATACAAACAGCACAAATGGGGGTTTGCGGTTTGGGTTAGATGATAGCCAAGCAGACACAGAAAAAGCGTGGACACTAACAGTTGATATAACAGTTCAAAGGCTCAACAATTTAAGCTCACCTTTCAACACCAATTGGGCGATTTGGCAAAAAGGTGGAAATATAAGATTAATGAATTTTAGCGATTTAATATGGAATTAAGAAAATACATAGAAGCAACATCAAAGATAATAATACCATCTATTGATCATTTACAGTTAGTAGAATATAAGGGAAGGGAATTAGACTTCGCTTATGGTATGGAAGAATATCACACAAGTTTTAGAAGAATGTTTAAACAAATAATAAGATTAATATGCCACTAGTAAAAACAGTAAAATATGTAGCAGATACTAAAGAAGCTGAAAAAGGTATTAAAAAGCTAACTGCGGAAGAAAAGAAGCGACTTGCTCAAATGAAGGAAACTGAAAAAGAGCAGAAAGACCTAATAGATAGTATGGGCGTTTTTGGTATGACTGTTGGTGGTTTAAAGCAAAACTTTAAAGGAATGAAAGTTGCCGCAGGGTTGGCTTTTAAGTCAATTAAAGCAGGATTAATAGCAACAGGGATTGGTGCTTTTGTAGTGGCTTTAGGTTCTGTAGCTGCTTATTTTACAACAACTAAAAAGGGTGCAGAACAATTAGAGGTGGCTTTAGCAACGGTTGGTTCAGCATTTAAAGTAATAACAGATAGATTTGCAAAATTTGGTGGTGCTATACTTAAGGTTTTTAAAGGTGATTTTAAAGGTGCAGGTGAAGATATAAAAGACACCTTTGTTGGAATAGGTGAAGAAATAAAGAATGACATACGGCTTACTAATGAGTTGGCAAAAGCATCAGTTAAATTAAGAGATTCAGAAAGAGATTTAAGAGTAGAAACCTCACAAAGAAGGGCAGAAATTGAACAATTAAAATTAGTGGCAGAAGATGTTACTAAAAGCGAAGCAGTAAGGTTAGCGGCAGCCCAGAAAGCATTTAAAATAGAAAATGATTTATTACAAAAAAGGATATTTAATGCTGAAGAAGCAGTTAGAATACAGAAAGAGCAGATGGCTATAAGTGAAAATATGCCTGAAGATTTAGATAAATTAGCAGAATTAGAAATAGCTTTAGCAGATATTGTTGGTGAAAGTACCACTAAACAAATAGAACTTAATAATAAAATAAATGCCATAAAGCAAGAGGCAATAAACAAAGAGAAAGAGTGGCGAGATGCGAATGTGGAAACTGCTGTAGTATTAGAAACAACAGGTCAAGAAAGAGTAAATGTAGAAGATGAAATAGGTAAACGAATGACTGCTGCTAGAAAGAAAAACCTAAAAGATCTAAATAAAGCAACTAAAGCAGCAGCAGCTTTAGACCTTAAAACAGAAGAACTAACAGGAAAGCAAAAATTAGATATAGTAGCTAATACTATGGGGCAAATAGCTTCTGTATTTGGTCAAGAAAGTAAAGCAGGTAAAGCATTAGCAATAGGACAAACTTTAATTAGTACATATACAGCAGCAGCAGCAGCATTAAAACCACCGCCTGAAGGTGCTGGACCAATTTGGGGTATTCCTGTGGCAGCAGGTGCAGTTTTATCAGGTCTAATGAATGTTAAAAAAATTAAAGCAACTAAATTGCCTTATGGTGATAGTGGTGGTAGTGGTGGTGGAGACGCATCAGGTTCAGTTCCTGCTATGCCGTCAGGAATAGGTGGTGAAGGGCTTATACCCAATTTAGAAGGAATAGAAGCTACAGGGTTAGGTGAGCCGCAACCTGTACAAGCCTATGTTGTAGAAAACGATATTTCTGATGCTCAGGCATTACAACAAGAACTAGATGTTCAAGCTACATTATAAACAAAAAAACGAACTTTATATTTATTAGTGTTATGGCGAAAAAGAAAAAACTTATAGAATTAATAATAGATGAAACGGCAGATCATTTTGGCGTTGATGCTATTTCCGTTGTTAAATTTCCTGCGATTGAGGAAAACTTTGTATTCTTCAATAATGACTTTTTATCATTAGCAAAAGCAGATGAAGAAAAGAAGCAGTTAATTGGTGCGATTTTAATACCTGACAAAAAGATACCAAGATTAGACAAGGAAACAAATGAAGAATATGATGTATTCTTTACTAAAGAAACGATTAAACAAGCACAGAAGCTATTTATGGCTAGTTTAAACAACAATAATCACACTCTTGAACATAATGAACCATTAAAGGGTTTGACTGTCGTAGAATCGTGGATTAAAGAAAACAAGAAGTACGACAAATCTAATATGTATGGCTTTAACCTTCCAATAGGAACTTGGTTTGTGCAAGTAAGTGCAGAAAATAATCCTGAAATATGGGAAGCTATCAAAAACAAGGAAGTTCGTGGCTTCAGTATAGAAGGCTACTTTACGGATAAATTAATTGAAGCATCTAAAGAAAAAGATATATTAGATGAGGTTTGCGAAGATTGTCCTGATGAAGTAATGATGGGTAAAATAAAAGATGTTATTCTACAAAATGAATTAAGACCTGTAGGTGCTTTAGATGGTGAGCCATTATTTAGAACAAAAGAAGAAGCACAATTATATGCTGAAATGTTTAAAGGTTGTTCAGGTTCACATACTCATACTGTTGATGGGGCAAAATTATATATGCCTTGTGATGACCACGCTTCAGCTACAATGAGAGAAGAATACGGAAAAACAGGAAGAAAAAAAAGAAAGAAAAAATACAAGATGTTAGAGTATGTTGCCTATGCTAAAAGAAAAGCTATGCTAAAGTATTCTTGGGAAGATTGTATGAAAGATCAAATGAAGGAATACGGCAATAAAGAAACTGCTGCTAAGGTCTGTGCAGCTATCAAAAATAGAACAGTAAAACGATAAAGAAATAAACAACACTAACCCTTTTATATTTATTAATGTTATGGGAACACTAGAAAAAATTTTAAATATCTTAAAAATGAAAAATGAACCTAAATCTTATAGCGTAAAAATGTACGCTGAAATGAAGTTAGATGATGGTCGTGTAATTGCTACAGAAGATGAGCAGTTTATGATTGGGTCTAAGGTCTTTGCTATCGGTGATGATGGCGAAGCAGAAGCATTGGAAGCAGGAAGCTATACAATGGAAAATGGCAACAGAATGACTATTGGTGATTCATCTGAAATTCTTGACTTAGGTGAAGAAAAAGAAGCTGAAGATGTTGAGGCATCTGAAGAAGAATTGTCTGAAGAAGTTGCTGAAGAATCTAAAGAGGAACAATTTGATGAGCCTGGCGAAACACCTGCTGAGAAAGCAGATTGGGCAAAATCCTGTGAAGAATTAAAAGATAGGGTTGCCGAATTAGAAAAAGCGGTATTTGGTGAAAAAGCCGCAGAAGAAACTGAAGAATTATCTGAAGAAACCAAAGAAGATTCTGAAGAAGAAAAAACAGAAATGAGTTCTGAAATGATTGGTGAACTTATGACACAAGTTGAAGAACTTAAAGGTAAAATAGTAGAACTAAGTGGCGAACCTGCAACGGAAGGTATTAAATACAATCCTGAAGGTTCTAATTTTAATTCAACTATTGATTTAGCGAAACTGTCTGTAAGTGAAAGGACAGCATATTACATTAACAATAAATAATAAATAAAATGGCGAATAAAATTCAATTATCAAAAAAGCGTGAATTTGACATAACTATCACAGGTGATACTTATGCAGGTGTACACGCTCTGCCTTATGTTACTGCTGCCTTGAGAAGTCCTGACACAGTAGCTAAAGGCTATGTTAGAACAATGGACGGTCTAACAAAAAGTGCAGTTATAAATAACATTGCTTCAAGCAATCCTATTGTAGCAGCAGCTTGTGCTTTCTCAAGTGAGAATAGTGTATCAAGTACAGAACAAGTATTAACTCTTACTGACCTAAAAGTAAACGAGGAAATATGCCGTGGCACCGTTTTCCCAACGTGGCTTGGACAGGGTATGGATAGAAATGGTAACTTACCACAAGAATTTTCTGATTTCTTATTAAAGGTTGTTGCAGGAAAAGCAGCAGCACAATTAGAGATAGGTATATGGCAAGGTGCTTCACCTTTCGGAACAGGTTTCTTATCTGATGATGGAACTCAAGATGAAACAGGTGCAGATGCAAGTGCTATGAAAGATTTTAGCGAAGTAGATTTCGCTGATGCTTTAGCTGCTTCAGATATTCTTACTGATATGGCTTCTGTTTATAATAAAGCTGCTTCTGATATTTCAGGAATACTTACTAAACCAGGTGCAGGTTTTTATATGAATAACAAAACTTATGGTTTTTATATTCAAGCATTAGCAGCAGCAGGAACAAATGGTGGTCAAACATCTGGGTTTGGGTTTGATCAAAATGCAGATAATATTACTTACTTTGGCTACCCAATTTACAGATGTCCAGGTATGTTTAATGACACTATTGTATTTACTTATCCTGAGAACTTAGTATTTGGAACTAACCTAGCAACGGATTGGACTGAAGCAAGATTAATTCCAACATACGAATACGATGGAAGCGACAACGTAAGAGTTACTATGAACTTTGCGGTTGGCGTACAAACGGCGGTAGCGACAGATGGTGTATATGGTTCAACTGTTTGGACTTAATAGATACTTTAAATGGGCAGTTGCAATATACTGCCCTTTTATTTAACTTTTTAATAAATAATAATTATGGCTTGTGATATTACAAGAGGACGTTTAATTGACTGTAAGGACAGCATCG
>VTLG01011455.1_pt1 | contig 20620 bp, 25 predicted proteins | sample 4694571 | NCBI WGS metagenome assembly VTLG01 (sample SAMN12604809, study PRJNA352737) | marine metagenome | biome: ENVO:00000447; feature: ENVO:00000209|ENVO:00000569|ENVO:01000036; material: ENVO:00002151; isolation source: viral sequences binned using virsorter ... | reverse complement strand
CCAGCCGTAGAGTCAAACTGGTTAATCTGATCTTTGCTCATTTTTTGGCTTTCAAGTCACGAATTTCTGCGCGAAGCTCCTTGATGGCTTCGACTAGGAGGCTAACCGTGTTTTGGTACATAACACCCGTATCCCTGGCGAGTTCGGGTACGGCTTCGGCTACCTCTTCCATGATGAAGCCAAGCGTTTTTTTATCTTCGTTTCTGTCTTTCCATTTGAAGCTGACACCGCGCAATTTTTCGACTTGATCGAGAGCGCCTGTGAGCGTTTGAATGTCGCACTTTGCAGCCGCAGAACTGTATGCGGTCACATCGCCAGCACAGGTTATTCCCGTCGCGGTGGTTTCCAACATTTTCACGTTGTTGTGGTAAAGCTCCACTGCACCGTCTTGAATAAACTTAGCCAGAGCTTCATCGTCGTTTGCGTTGTTAATTAATATTTGTGAGCCAGTTATTCGTAAGTCACCTGTACCGTTATCCCGAATGTATGAATGGCTGGTGTCGTGATAAATTTTGAGATCACTGCCCGTACCCCATATCGCTCCGGCATTGTCAGGCCATTTGAGATCATCTGTGCCAGTTGGAACGCCGCAGACTTCGACATCAGCATCATTTTTGATGGTGACATCGTTAGTTGAGCCTTGGCCCGTTAAAATCAGTCCTTCGGCGGCGGTATAGCCCATTGCTGCATCGTCTCCGGCGCTCGTGTCGCCCACGACGCTTACTTTTTGAAATTCTGGACTACGAAGATGACTGCAAATTTCCCGCAACGCATTATTAATATTTGAAGGCGACGTGCCCTCCGAAATGTCCACATCTCCGACTACCGTATTGTTCGCCGCAGTCGTGTCGTATTCGCTACATTGGTCTTTTGCCATAGTCGCCTCATAAAAAAACCCGCGAAAAGCGGGTTGTGGTAAAGTGTTTAAACGGGGTTAAAAGTCTAGCAAACCTAGTCGTTCTGCTTCTTGTTCAATGCGTCCGGCTTGCAATAATCCCCGCCCTGTTGGTACTGCGCCCTTTTCTAAACCTTTAGCAATAGGTACAAATGGTGCTAATGCCTTACCTAAGTAATAAGCACCTTCACCCGTCACTCTTGGGCTTCTCAACATTAATGTAGCGGGGTTAAGGTCAGCACGAGATATACCAGTAGGTGCAAAAGGGTTTAAGGCTTGCCCAGATATGGCTGGGAAAAGACGATCTGCACCAGCTTCGACTAATTTTTCTGCAAGTAATTTTCTGTAACCAAAATTAGTAGATACATTATTTCTCATTAAAGAGGTTAGTTTGCGGATAGCTGTATCAATATTCGTTGTTTCAGCACCTATGGAGAGAGACTTTTTGATCTGGTTTAATGCTTTGGTTGCTTCAGTATAATCTTCCATAATCCTTGCATATTTAGGATCAGCCTTAATGATTGAATTTTTAATTCCATCAAAAACTTGTTTAGTAAAAAAATATGCTGGGGAATCTGGTTGATGCTTTGTTAAAATATCACCGATAGAAATTTTTAATTTATCCAGCCCATCCGCTGTATGAAATTCGGCTGGGTCTAATGCTTTCCATCTTGCAACCGTTTCTTTTACTTCATCGACAACCTCAGTAGGAACCTTACGAAATTCCTCACCTTTAAATTTTACCTCACGGGAAACTTTTTCAACTGCGTCATCAATCATACTAAAAGGGATAACTTTTTGATTGCCGGACAGTTCATCCATGCCTTTTTTGTAAGTTGAACCGCGTCCCTTTACGAGATTTTTAAAAGCATTTTGAGCCATTTCCAAAGGCTCAGTTAAATCGCCTCGTCCTCTTAAAAATTTAAGAAAAGTATCAGCCCTTGCTCTGCCATCTTTAGTTAGTTTGATAGTTTGTTTTATGCCACGGCCAAAATTTATAGTTGATTCCCTTCCAGCTTTAACAGCTTCTTTTATGGCATCGGTTCCTGCACCTGTGTAAAGTCCCAAAATAGCGGGTGTAGCTGCCTTTGTTGCCTTAACAACGCCGCCAACTGTCTTTAAGGGAACATTGATTGGGTCAACCTTACGGGCAACGCTTTGTACTTTGCTGCCAATTTGACCCGCAATACCAGGTAGTCTTGACGCAGCCGCACCGCCAGCCGTTAAAATTGTTGTAGCATCAGCTAATAACCCTACTGGGTCTTTTTCTAAGGTTCTTTTTGTTTTTTCCCAATCTCCATATCTTTCACCGTACATATTTTTTACGGCATCAACCATTTTTTCCTGTTGAGAAACAGGTTTGTTAAAAGTAAATGGGTCTTTGCGTAACAACTTTTGAAACATCCCTTGACCCAAACCACCAATAGCTTTGCCAGTTTGAACAGGATTCATTATCGGATAAACAATGTCTTTCCCAAGCTGGACCGCACTTTCTGGTATGTTTGTAGCAACCTTTTTTAAATCTAAAGGTTTGGAAGCAGTGGGTTTTTGAGTTGTAACTTTAAAACCAATCCTTTTGTAAAGATCAGTTTTAGATAATTGCGGATATTTTTTATGTAGGGCATCCGCTAATTGTTGATCTGACAAGTCATCATATTGAGGATATTTAGTCCTTATCTCAGAAAGTTTCATCATCATCGAAGACCTATTGGATCATTAGCTGATGGCTGGTTTGCTAGGGGTAATAGTTCTCTGGTTTGATAACCAGCGCGTTTCCCATAAAAAAGTTTAACCTGCCTGTTGTATTGGTGAAGGTTTGTTTTATAAGTTCTTATCGACCGTCCTAAAATTTCTTTTAAAAGTTTTTGAGCCACTTCAAGATTTTGCGTTGTACCAGGGAAACCTCCAAGGGCTGCAATTACTCGTTGAGCGTCATATTCAGTCATCACTCCTGGGCCAACCACATCAATTCTAAATCTTCCCAGCAATGCTTGTAATCGTCCTTGACTAGCCGCAAGTTTTAGCTCTTCTGGCTTTAGACGTTTTGAAGTGAAGAGAGTTTTAAAAGTTTTTGAAACATAATCAGCAATACGGTTTACACCTTGATTTGTTAATTTCAAATCTTTTAAATAAACAGAAACTTGACGCATTGCGTTTTCTTTTTCTGTTATATCCAGGTCAAGTTTGTGCATTCTGTCGGCGCTAATCACTTGTTTTTGTAAATAACTGCGATTTTGCGGGACGTGCTTTGCGGGATCAAAAGGAATTACTCCGTCTTTTGTTCTAACATATTGTTTACCAGTTGCCGTGTCTTGGTAATATTCACCAACATATTTTCCTGGGTCAGTTGCAGAAGCAACGGACTTTGATGCAGAAAATGTACGAGGTGGACTCAATAACTTTTTAACACCTGCTTCGTATTCCTCCTTAGTTATAAATCCAAATTCTTTATCCCGTCCTAATTTTGCTAACTGACTTGCAGGGCTAGGAGGTTTTTCATAAGGTCTAAAACGATTTGGAGATTTTTTGTTCGCCTCAAGGATTTGTTGGGGGGATGCAAATCCAGTTTGGCCTGTTACTGAATCATAGACTTTTTCCAAGCGAGGAGGTTTTACGCCAGCGCGTTTTAACTCCATTCGCTGCTTAAAATCAAGCGGTGGCGTTTTCATCGCTTGAGGCAATAAATTAAGAGCTTTTTCTGGCGCAATTTCTGCTAACGGGCCAATTAGTTGTCGCCATTTTTCGGGTACGCCTCTCAAAGCAAGCGGTGTACCCATTTCTTTTTCAACCGTCGCCAAAGCAGGGGGCATCAGTGTTTGACGCGCATCCTGATAATATGATTCTGGATCATCGTCTGGACTTGATATGCCTGTTGCAGCATAAGTCTCTGCTAACGGATCAACTACCCCTTCTGCCTTTTGTTGGGCAACATCAGGGTCAACCCAAGGTGGCGTGAACAAGCCGCGTAGTTTCTTTTGATCCTCCATTTTCTTTTTTAATGCGCCACGGGCCATCGCGCTTTTCATCTGGTTTTGATAAACCATCATTGCTTTTGATAAGTCTACAGGCGGCGGCGTGGGGTCTAAACGTGGGGCACCCGCCCTTCCTATTTGTTGCGCGAATGACAACAACGCCATCGTCTTAGCATCACGTTGGTCGTCAGCACCAAGTAAACCTAATTTAACTAAATCGTCGTACATATCAATAAGCCTATGTCATCATTTTGTAGAGAAAGCCAAGGTTTGCAGCGTTACCAATACCTTGACTAATTGGGCTGGAATATATGGGCCGTGTTGTTTGACCCCCAAAAGTTCCACCCCTAATCGCAGCGATATAATTTTGTAATCTTTGTTGCGGTTCAGCCTGAGTAAAGTTGTGGCGATTGATGGCGTCTTGGAGTGCTTCACTCGACTTAACATCGCGCATTTGCCCGTAGCCCATTGCACGGTCAATGTCGGCATAATCTGCTTGCGCCAGTTGTGGAGCCATCCGCGCAGCATTCATCTGGTTGGCAAATCCTTGTTGGGCAAGAGCGCCGATTTGACCTTGTGCCGCCATTTGGTTTTGACGTTCCCGCGCATAATTTTGCGCGTACACAGGTGCCATCGCGCTGGTCATGGCGGCAATGTTTGCGCCGGAGCCTAGCCGTCCACCCGCCGAAAACTGCCCCTTAATATTGTCCATCGCGGGAGCCATCGCTGCTTGCAGATATTCGTTATTGCCGGAGAGAAAATCGCCCTGCGCGGTTTTTTGCAGCATGGCTTGGGCCGGATTAACAAAAGAGCCACCCATTGCATCCGATGTAAAATCTTGTGCGCCTGTCAGCAAGCTACTACCGTCTGCGGCACGTTGTTCGCCAGCACCGATTGCCGCCATCGTTTCGGGCGAATAGTCGGTGTAGGTTTTTTCTGGGTAGTACGTTTGCGGATTATTTTCGTACAAATCTTCCGCACCCGCCATTGCCTTTTCGAGATACGGAAGTGCGTACTCTGGTGGCTCAGATTTGGTCGTTTGAACGCCCGTTTGTTTAGAACCTAAGAATCCAGACATATTAAAAATCCCTTGATAAAATTACCCCAGCTTGACGAAAGCCTTTTAACCTTCGCTTCCAACCAGGTCGTCCGATAATGCTAACTTTTGAAAAGCCGCGCTTCTTTGCGTCTTCGGCTATTTCGTGCCCTCTAACTATAATGTCTTTCAAGTCACCCCCAGCCAGCCAGAAATGAAGTTGCTTGGCTTTTGGGTAAGAAAACTCTTGCCAGACAATCGTGCTTTTTTTTGTAGACCGAAGTTTTGCTTCTCCAGAATTTAGAAGCTCAACAACGTCTTCCAAACTGTGTGTGTCACCCGCATGTTTGAGCGCAGAGCGCAAATGCTCACACGCTTCAGCCGATAACACAGTAGTCAAAGATTCTACTCGTAGTTGCGCTGGCGTGAGTGACCGTAAAACTGTTTTTAGCGCGTGTACTAACATAAGTTGTTGCTATCTCCCCCGCTGCGTAACTTGTGGTGGGCATCAGCAAAATTACACTTTCCTTACCGACGCGATAATCTGCGACCACCGTGCTAGTAGCTGAATTGGTGACAGTAAAAGTACCCGTAGCATTTAGTTTTCCAGCAAGGATATTGTTGACCACATCAGAGGTGTCGCGCTGCGTCGAAAACGGTGTCAGCGCCCTGAAGTTTGTCGTCGCCATCAGCGCGTACCGGCCTGCTGCATATCAACGTCCACACCCATTGCGACTTCCCATGTGCCTGTTAAAGTGAGTCGAACACGATGGTAAGCACCGAATGATCTGAGTGGGCAAGAGCCGTTCCACGATCTGTCTGAACCCGACTGAGGAAAAACTTGGGCTGATGAAGTATACGGGTCAGCCCCAATTTGATTTTGGTGGGTCCGGCTGGCAACCGCCGCTGTTATGCTATTTAGCTGCCCTTGCAAAGAATTAACATAAGGCACGACCGCATTAACTAAACTGCGCCTTCCTGGGGCAATTTGAAATTCACCAGTTTCGATAACTGCTTCAAGCGCGGTTCCCGTAAAACTCTGAATTTTTTTGTCTTTTGCCCCAGCAAAGAAAAAAGTTCCACCTTTCCATATCCCATCATCTAAACTTGCTGGGAGTGCATCAATTGACGAATTAATATTATCGAGTTGTTCAAGGGTGTATCCAGCCGTCACTGCCTGGGCGAGTGCGGTGCAGTCTTGCACTGCATAGGACCAGCGATTGAGGTTGTAGTTATAAATTAATATTTCATCGTTTTCGCCAGAAGAACTTTCAACAGAAGGGTATGCCCAAATGACGTTTTGATTGATGGGATCAATCGCGGCACACATATTTTCTTTACTGGCGATCTTAAAACGCTTGAAGAACCACCGATTAACTTTTTCAGCACCAATCGGTTTTAGATCATTTCCAGACAGCATATAAAAGCCGTCATCGCTCAGAAAAAAGACTAGGCTAGAACCAACACTTGCCACGCTGCCTTGAACAGAACATCCCTTATCTGTGGTCAATCGATCAAATTGATAAATTAGCGGCGCTCCGACAAATGTTCCTCGAACAATGGCATTCTCAAAAAGCGCAATCGCGTGTTCACCGCCGACCAAGCCCATCATGGCTCCGGCATCCATTACATCTTGGTAGTCACTAAGGCCCGTGCCTGGTGTCCAAGAGGCTTCATTGTTGATGGCTGACCACCAAAGTCTGTACGGCTTAACACCATCAGAGCCATCAAGAGTATGACCAAGCATGACTTGATCCCGAACCGTGCATATAAATTTTGCTTTCGGTGGAGTGCCACCCAAGTCCGCGAAGGCGGTACCAGAAGCAACCGTAGATTTTTGAACAGAGTCATCAAAGTTTGTCGCGATTACCGTTTGCCCAAATTGAGCGTACCTCCATTTTTCATCAGCGGATGAACTATAACCACCGGCCTTGCTTAGATCAGTGAGCGCAGAGTCCGCGGCATTCAATTTATAGAGTTTGCCAGCATCACCCGCATAAAGTGCGGAGTTGCCGCTATCGTCCTTGCCCGAAAACATGCCTGTGATCTTAGCTGTCGCGGCACCCGATACCGCCGCTAATCCTTTAAAACTACGATAGCCAGACAACGCCGGAATGACATTTTTTGCTTCGGTTGCCCCAGCATTGTTTAGCCACGGCTGGTCCGGCATCCACTCACCAAACTTTATCACGCTGCCTCACTCCAACTTTCATTACCCTTACTCACAGTCGTCCACGTTTCGCCGCCATCTGCTATTTCTGTCCAGCTTTCGCCACCATCTGTAGTTGTAAACCAGAGATAATCTGCAAAACCTGTTCCCGTAATTGATATTGTCACCGCAGCAGAATTTAGAAGCGTGGCTCCACCAAGCGCATCGCCTTCGATGGCAATTGTGACCGCACCAGCGGCCTTTCCGATCAAGATGGCGTTACTTGCTTGTGTCAGCCTGATCGTTGCACTTGCGATTACTGGACGCACGATCCGCGCAACGCCGACGCCGCTAATCGCAATAGTTGCAGAGCCGCCATAAAATGCCGTAAATCGAGCAATGGCGGCAACGCTGGCTGCGCCTGTGACGGAAGCATTAAAACTTAAAATGCCGCAAGCAGAAGGCGTCGAAGCCGTGACCGCCGCTGTAGCAGCCGCCGCAGCTTCGTGCAGGGTTAGCGCATCAAGCGCCTCTAAGTTGCCGTAGCTATCAAGAGCTTCGAGATTGCCCCAGGCGTCAAGCTGTTCAAGAGTTGCCATTAGGCTGCGGTAATATCCAGATCACCAGCATTCACGCGCAAAATATCGCCAGTAGTAATTGTTTTGGCCGCGCTGAAAGCTCCGTGGATGAGCATGTTGCCACTTGAGCTTGCGTCAAAAATCGCCCAATGAGAAATGCTTCCCCAACTCCCCGTCGCCGCTGGAAATTCAATATTGGCTGAATTGCTCGTCGTTCCTCCCGACGCTGCCGCAAATGCCACATCGCCTTGTCGGGCGTAAGCATTGCCGGAAAGTTCTGTGCCGCTGGCGTCTTCCGCAAAACTGCCTGTTGAAAGCGCCAAGTAAATGCCGGATGGCATTGTGTACGCGGTCGTAGACAAGATGTGGTCTAAGACTTTCAGTTCTAAGTAGTTACTCATTGCGCTCATTTAAAGTTCTCCATATTGCGTTTGGATATGCAGCGGAGCGCCACCATACTTAACGCGGTCTTCGTCTGCCTTGATTTCTGAAATAGCACGACTGAATAGCTGGTCGTGCTTGGCGTGTCTCTGGTCATCCATTAGATAACCAAAGGCTTCGGTAAGTGCGCCGTGCAAATATACGTCTGGATGGCGCGTTAAAATTGTATTGCTGGTGTTTGTGCCACTAAGCGCGGGAATGTCGCCAATGTAATTAATTTCCATTGTGTACCCGCTGTCCGGCACAGGGCGCAGATAAACTTCATTGCCAACTACACTATAATATTTTGGTTTTCCGCTACCCGTTCCTGGGCGGTTATCGTCATTAGAAGTTGGCGTGTAAAACTGTAAGATGGTTGTTGGGCTGGTGTTTAAACGTATGTGCCTGATACGCCTGACATCGGTGGGCAGCGTTACATACGTATCGTCAGCGGTTAATAATACCGTGGCCCGTTTTTCCTGTGACTGCGTTTCTAGCTCGCGGTTCATCCTTGCTTCAGCAAGGGTAATAAATTCCGGCGAGCGTCCTGATAAATCCGTTCTCGCCAACCAGTTATCGACGGCGGTTTGTAATTCTGAAAAATTTGAAATAGCCATTACACTGTACCGCCCGTAGACCGAAAAAATCGGTTCTCAGGATTATTAAGCCATTTTTTCCATGCGTTCATATTTTGCCGTGGATCACCTAACTTTTTAACCAGATCGTAGTAAAGCGTAGCCGGAATTTCAGCGACCTTTTGATGGTGGTGCTGGGTGTTTCCGATCATGCTACCCGACCGCCAATCATTCGCTTGGCGCTTGTTGTGTTCGAGGATGTGATCGACTTTTTGCTCAGTAACAACGTGTGTGTCATCGCCTTCGGTCTGAAAATAGGTTTTCTTTCCAGCCACACGATCTTCAGTGAGGAGTTTTTTCATATCTCTCTCTTTAAATAAGGTGGGAGAGGTTTTTACACCTCTCCCGTTACGCATTAAGTGGTTGAAAGATCAACTACGGCGGCGCAACTTTTTGGAGCGTCCATAATAAGCGTCCACTCACTCACAATTGAGAAGCGGGTAGCATCGCCAACGGGGGCGACATCGCTTACTGAGAACATACGTCCAGGCAAGTGGCCTATGGCGTAGTGATCTTTGTCGAGCAACAGTATTTCGGTGTTAGCTGCTTGACGGTCGATTACAACATTCAATGTGCCAAAGTCCGTGAGGTACATAGATCATTATGTTCGCCTTAGTTCGCTAAACTAAGACCGCTTTCGCTGCCAACTATCGCTAGTTGGATCAGACCATATCATCACCCCGAAGGGTGTCTGGCGCTTCGGCTGGGCTTCCAGCCTACTCCCTTTCGGGATGGTCGTTGCACCTTCCTCTTAAAAAAGAGGCTTGGATCAGGATTGTCTGTTGCCAGAGTTTCCCTGAGTTCACCAGATTATCGAAACAGATTTCTCCGTTAAGCCGCATGTGTGTTTACGGAACCGATTATAATCGCATCGGTTGGAGCATTGGCAGTCATGTGTAATTGGTTGGTTACTGCACTGCCCGAAGACAAGTCAGAAAACGCAACCTTGTTAGCTGGTGAAACAACCATCATATCCGGCTGTCCACCATCGTCGTATGCTTTTTTCATAGCACCGTCGATTTTTGCTAGAGTTAATGCCGCATTCGTTCCGGCCATGTCGGATACGTTTGCGCCAGTTCCAGCGGGGGTAGTAGAAGCTGAGATTAGCTCCATGTTAGTGATGTAAGACAGGAATTTGCCAGCCTTACGAGGGTCCGAACCAGAACGAGCTTCGTTCTTGAACAGAGCCTTTTCTATGTCACGGCGTTGTTCGCATTATGTTCAAACAGGGTCGCTAATCCTGTTCCGCCTTTTGGCAGCTACATATCACTATGTAGATCAGACTATATCATCACCCTCTAGGGGTGCTGGGCGCTTCGGGCCGCTTGGCCCTACTTCCTTTCGGAATAGTCGTTGCACCTTCCGCTTTCGCGGCTTGGCTCAGAATTGTCTCTTACGAGATGTTCTCTGAGTTCACCCAGTTATTGCCTACCTATTACTAGGCAGCGACACCTAAATTAAAAATGCCTTTCAGAATCTTAACATAAGCCGTTTCTTTTGCCCGACCCGCAGTATCAACTGAATCTAACGTGCCGGAAACTTGTGCTGCTTGAGCAGATATTTGATGGTAATTCCCAAGTCTTACAGTGGCCTGAGGATTTACATAACTAAAATCTGCACCTTCGTTGACATCACTTGTGTTACCGCAAGCCTGTTTATGACTTGCTTCTACCGCTTCTGTGTTAGTTATACGGTAGGCCAGACTATATCATCCCTATCGGGTTGGGCGCTCGTGGGAAGATTATTCTTTCGTCACTTCCTAGTCGTTGAACCTTCACCACCCCTCTGCCTTTCGGCATCCATGTGGCGCTTGGCTGCTGATTATCCACTTCTGGACTTTCCAGCAATTCACCCAATTTTACACTACGTTAGGCAGCTAATGCTGTCTCCCATAGAGGAACCAAATTCCAGTTCGTGTCACTTGCAGCGGCAAGCTCTTGTACTTGCCATTCTTCAAAGACCGCTTTCGTGGTCTGCTTTTTCCCATTAGAAAATATGGGAGTATCATCTGGGTCGATTCTAGCGATTACGTCAGAAAGTGACTCACGCTGTCCAATAGACGCAGAGGTTGTCCATGTAGCCATAATTGGCCTCCTATTTAGTAAGAAGATAATCAACGGCAGCATCCATTGCATTTCTGCCTTTTTGCTTACCGATATTTGCGAGGGCATCATGCCTCCGCCTTTGGGTTTTCTGCTTCTTACTTTGAGGCTGGCCGCTTTTGGTCATTTTCGGAGCCTTCGTCGTTTTCTTCGTTGCCGCTGGTTTCGCTTCCATGAGTTTGTCATACAACATTGCTTTCCTCATAACAGCGACCGCACGGCTATCACTAACTCGATTTAATTCTTCAGACGAATATCCATACCTTTGCGCGTAGGTAATAACATCCGTTTTTTCCTTTTGGGCCTTTTGACTATCGGTCCATTCGGGAATTAACTCAGTTAGTCTTATGCGTTCCTGTGCCATTTGCTTATCAGCTTGGGCTTGCAGTTCCGCTAAATGTTCTTGTTGTACCCGTTGTTTCTCCGTTTCAATATTCTGTAAAGCATCCTTGCGATCTCGCGCTAAGTCTTTTTGTCGAGTGTATTCAAGCGGGTTTTCCTGGTACAAATTATCCCAATATTCTTGGGGAGGCTCCTGTTGACTAAGGGCTTGCTCCAAAGTCTCAAGCTGCTCGGCGTAGCGGTTTCGCGCGCCTTGGAGGTTTTCCAGTTCCGCTTCGGCTGCTTTACGTTCCTCTGCGACTTGCTGGGTTTTCCTGGTGTAATCTGCATTACGCATATACGAGTTTCTTAGCTCGTCTAGCGTAACCTCAACCTCTTCCTCGCCAGCTTTGACGCGGTAGCGTTGCGGTTCTTCGATTACGGGTGCTTCTTCAGCTTCCTCTTCTTCTTCGGGTTCGTCTTCTTCGACTTCCTCAGAATCAGACTCTTCTGCTTCTGCTTCGACCTCTACCTCATCGGCTTCGGTGTCCTCATCAGAAGTCTCTTCAACTTCTAATGGTGCCTCTTCGCTAACCTCAACCTTATCCTCTTCAGGGGCTTCGCTTGCTAAGAGTACGTCAACTGCGGATGCAGTTGATAATAATGAAGTCCCATCATCTTGGGTTGCTTCAGCCATAATTTTTCTCCAAAGGATGTTAGACTGCCCGTTAGGGCTTAGTCATCCGGCCTGTGGCGGGATTCTAGTGGACTACTTGTTCGTCCAATTCTTTTGACGCCATCGCACCTGTCTGCATGACATCTTCAATTTGATCGTAAACTTCCTGTAAAACGTGAACAGACACATAAAGTCTCTCACGGTCATCAACATTTTCCACTGGCGTATCTAGCCATGCCTGTATGAAACGCTTTTGCAAAATACTAAAGGTTTCATCAAAAACGGGGTTGCGTAAAATTTCCGCTGCCTTAGAGCCGCGATCCATTTCTTCGCGCAAACGTCCTTCATCAGCCATATCTATGCTCTTGGTATATTCGTTGAAATATCACTACCAGAAGATGCTTCGATGCTTCTGAGGTTGGCCTCAAATTGCATCTCTTGCATTCGTAATTGGTTTTTCATTTCCATTTCTTGTTTTTTCAATTCCAACTCAGCCATCATTTTTTCACGGGCAAGTTGTATTTCCGCCTCAACCTTCATCTTTTCAAGCTGAAGTTTTTGCTGTTCTGGGTTTTGCTGTTGAGATTGCTGTTGCTGTTGCGCCATTTTTTGTTGCAACTCTGGCGGCAAATTATCGGGATCAAGAAAGAAGTCACCGCCGTTTTTAAAGCCAGACAATTCTAGCGTTTTCACAAGCGTTTTGCGGAACTGCCCAATAGTTGTTAGCGGATTGTCTGGTCCCAAGGTGGTGAGAATTTCTTTTTGTTGAGCCGCGACCTGTGCCAGCGTGATTGCTTTTTGGCGTTCATCACCATTACCAAGGCCGACATTTATACTAACGTCAAACTCGTTTTCCCACATCTGCGGGTCCATAGGCACAAAGGTATTACGCAAGCGAACAATACGGGGTTGTTGTTGGTGTTTTTGGACAAGTTGCAATATGCACTTCATCAAACGCTTCACGCCTGTCTCTGCAAAAACCCGCGCAATCATTTCTACCTTGGCTTGCGCTGCGGAAACCGTTGCAGCAACAGCCGTAGCGGTGCTGGATTGCAACGCATCAGGATCAAGGCCCATACTCGCTTTTGAAAGGCCAGTACGCATTTCGCGCACATTGTCCATGTAATTAAGCAAAGGAAAGGCTGCATCTGCTACGCTGGGAGTTGCAATAGGCTGCACCATTCCTGGCGCTCTCATTCTAACAACGCCACCTGGTCGCGCAGAAATAACATCATCAATATTGACCTGTCCTTCGACAACGCCAACCCGTGCATTATTTTGGAGATACAGATTATCAAGACACTGGCGAAGTATGGCAGTCTTACTTTCCTGTAAGTCCATTATTAGTTCAGCGACACTTCGACCAATCATCCTGTGTGGCATAAGGATGGGTGAAATGACTGAAAACGGGAACATATAATAAGGCTCGTTTTCAACGATCTCGTAAGAACTTCCCAAGCAAACAATACGTCGAATACTAGCTTTGCCATCACCGTTATAATCAATTTTCATGTAAACTTCAGTGACAAGCACATCACGCATAGATGGGTCGCCAGCTTCATCGCCCATTGTGCTTTCTAAGTCTTGAAAGCGTGACTGCTTTTCATCCAACGTATCAATTTCTTGATAGCCAGCATATTTTTCTACTTCGTCCTGGTCGTAACCCATGCTCACAACATCACTAATACTCATAGATGTTCTGTGAGCGACGAAACGGCAATCGTCTAAATCTTTTGCCCGTTGGTTAAACAAAAATTCTTCGGGCGGAACATTCTCAATTTTTACGCGACCATCTTTTTGTGTTTTGCGCGTCTTGATATCAAAGACCATCGGGGCTGGCATCATCTGACCATCAGGGGTTATCTGAGGTTCGCCCACTTCTCTCGCCTCTTGCTCAAGGACTTCAATCTCTTCATCCATGAGGAGCGCGGTTAATTCTTCCTCGTTTAAACCCTCGTAGGTGTCTTCGGTAATTGTTTCTTTTTCATCGAAGTAGCTTTTAACAATTCCGGCCTTGGAAATAAGCGCGTCTTTCATCCAGTTATGAAAAACCAACCAGCCGTCATTATCAGCATTGAGAATAAAATTAACGTATTCCGTAGCCTGTTTTGCCGCCTCTACATCTTCGGGGCCGCGTGGTTCAAAGCGCACGAAGTCATCAGTAGAGGTAAAGATTTTCATTAGCTGCGGAAGTATGGCATCCACAACGTCTGCCACTTCGGTTTGAATGACTTTACTTCGGCCATCACGCTCGTTGCCAAGCGGTTCGCCCAAGTAGTAATTCATTGCGTCTATGCGGTCAGACGCAAATTCGGTGTCGTGGTAGTTGACCGCTTGTTCCATCTCGCCCTGCACGATTGAGTGCAGTTCGATATCATCCATTTTCGCCATTACTTGCGCTTTCTTGACACTTTCTTGCCACGACGTTTTGCTGCTTTCTTGGCAGCGGCACGGCCTTTAGCACTGTATGAATATTTCGTATTTCCTACTTTCGGCATGTCTATTTTCCTTAAAATGCTGCGTCCAGAGATTCTTCATCCCATCCGGCTGGGTCTTCAAGACTTTCAACTTCAACGTCCGGCTCAACATCCCACTCAAATTCGTTGCTATGTATGGTTGTGCCCGTCACGCCTGTTTGGGCGGTGGTGCTTACCCCTGTAGCTTGACCGATATTTTCATCTACAGTGCCATCGCCGCTTTCAGCGCGATTAATGGCGTCTAGGGCTACATCGTAAGTAGTGCCGTATGCCTTCGCTAACGCTTCGACATCATCCGGCGTTGCAACATCCGAACCGAAGGGCGTTGACAAATATCCGTCTGGCGAAAATCTTGCAGTGCCAACGTCAGTTGTTGGGTTGCCGTCTGCATCCAGGCCCATGTTATAATTTTCAAGGGTGTCGGCCATTTCCACGTCGAACCAATCTGGCACCGTTCCTGATATCACTCGTCCACCAAACATTCCTGGTCCAGTGGAATAATGCTGCCCGTCAAACATGCCGTAGCTATACCCTGGCGTACCCATTTGCGCTTGGGCGCGATTGTAGGCTTGTTGAGTAAGATTGTAGTTGCTTATAGCACCCATGAAGGGAGCCAACATACTCGTTACTGGCCCACCTAAAGTCATCATGGTGCTGGCAATATTGTCTGGGTGACCGAAGTAATTGTTGACTGCGGCAAGGGGGCTGGTGATCGTGTTTAGTGGATTGTCAGACCAAAAATTATGCTTGGCTTTGGCCTTTGTCACCTGGTCACTGATCTGGTTTGCGTATCCCCTTGCTATTTCATCGGGGGTCATGGCGTCACGCATCTTTCCAGTAGCAATTGATCCGTCTGGATCACTCGCTGATAAAAGACCGTAATTTGCCTCATACTCAGAAAAAGGTGAAAACCCTGGATGCGCGGTGTGGACACCGACCTGGAAGGTGTTGTCTCTGGGGCCGACGTTACGATCTACGGGATTTTTTCTACGATCCGCTTCTTCGCGTTCATCCTCTTTGCGGCGTTTTGCTGCTTCCCTATCAAGGCGGATTTGCTCCATATCAATAGGATCACCAGGGGGTTTCCAAATAGCCATTAAACGACCCAACTTGTGTCAATTTCAATATTACTTTTCCACGCAAACTTAGAGCCGTGGACGCCGATCACTGCGTTGCTCGCAAGTGTGAGGCAAAACGCATCTGCAATGTCTGGCGACCTGATACCGCGCTTTCGCATCTCGTCTTTCGATTCAATCTTAATTTTTCCTGTAGACGTGAACGCAAAACGTGGGGTCGCCAGTTCGTGTATGAGGGTCGCATCATCGGGTATCTTGCAGTCTTTCTGCTCAAAAAACTCCCGTGCCTTTCCCCATAGCTCGTCGCGCATCCTCATGTATTTTTCGCTCATGCTTGCACTTTCCGACACGTTTATGCCCCGTGCGGGAAGGTCAAGCTCAATTAACCTGTCAACGACACCAGCACCAATGCCGATAACGTCAACACAAATTTCTTGTGGGCGGTCAATAATCTTAGCGTTCTCATATTCATTGAATATGATACCCGCTAATTCCATCGTGGACTTGTCCCGCCAAGTCTTTATCTCAGTGATCGTATTGCCCTTGCGCTTTACAAGGGCCGATCTATCGCTTCCATACCTTGCACAATCAACGCCATATATAACGGGAGCGACGGGACTTTCATCAATATCGCGTGTCGTGGCATCTGTTATAAGATGCAAAGGTATATAAGTGTCTTCATCGGCTACTGGCCATTCACCCCGCACCCTTACCCTGTAGGCGTTGGACTCCTCGCCATAGCGCGACTTCATGTCTTCAATAAAGTCTTCGGACACAAGGGGGCTATCAAGGCAGCTTACCTTGCGTGTCCACCACCTGTCTGCCAGTTCTGTTTGTGTGCGGTAGAAAAACCCGCTGGCTCGCACAGGATTGCCCAAAAGGATGGTGTGGGCATTTTTTCCCGACATGCTGCCACTACCAGACTCAAAGACCGTTTCTGGAATCCCTGACGCTTCGTCTGCTACCAGGAGTACGTTTTGGCTATGAACACCCGCTAATGCTTCGGGGCGCTCTTTTGAGCTTGTTCTGGCACTACAAAAGGCTTCGGTTGGACTGCTTTTTAAAACAATGCGGTCACTGGTTGCCTCAAAGAGTTGGCTGACGGCTTTCGGCATTTCCTTGAGCCGCGATTTTAACTCAGCAAACAAGGCGTCAAATAGCTGGCTTGCTGTGGGGGCCGTGACCACCACCTTGCAAGGAAACTTCGTGGTCATAAACCACAAGATTATCACTGCGGCGCAAGATGATTTTCCGACTCCGTGGCCGGAAACGACGCTACACAGCCTTTCGCCCTTGCCTATGGCATCCATGACCTCGCGTTGCCAAGGTATCGGCTTCATGCCGATTACATGCTCAGAAAATCCGGCTGGGTCGTTTTGGTAGCGGGTTATAAAGTCTCGCCAAACCTCTTTCGGATTTTTTTCGGGCATTGGTTTTTATTTGCTCATTTTTACGCGGGGGGGTGTAAATAAAATCCGCCCCCCACTGAGAAAATCGAGGGGGGGCCAAAACGCTAAACACGGGGACAAAAGCGTTTAAACAGCCCCCCCTTTTGTGCGCTGGAGAGTAAGCGCTACTGATAAACTATCAGTTGGTTAAGTTAATAAAATCAATGGGTTGCGTGACTTGGTTCCGCGTTTGGTTCCAATTTTGGCACAATTTCGGGCGTTTTCTCTGGTTCTGTTGGTGTTGTTGCCAACTCTGCCACAGCGTCAAGGTGTTGCCTGGTATCCTCGACCGATACCGCCCTCTTTTCGACCATCAACCCGCCCAACTTAGCAAGCGCAACCAATGCCTGAGCCGCTGCGCTATGCTGTCCAGCGCCGCTAGCCGCTGCCGCCACGCGCCGCAACCCGCCCGTTATTTCCTCAATAGTGATAGCTTGCGCCTCTGCGTTTAGCGCCTTTAGCTCATCAACCATTACCGACACCTTACCGTTTTTTAATAGTTCACAGGCTTTCACGTGAACAACATTATCGGTCATATTTTCGGCATTATAGGCCGCACGGTAGGCGGCGCTAGCGTTACCGTCGCAAGGCCCGACGTATTGCCTAGCAAACTTTTCCTGTTTGATCGTTAATTTTTGGGGCTGTTTTGTCATTATATATATACACGCATAAAAAAAAGCGCCAACGGCGCTCAATTTAGGGATTTTATGCACTTTTTGAGGTTCACGGCAACAATTAATTAAAAAAAATTAAATTAAGGCTTTACATTTGTAATGACGTAACGTAATATAATATTACGGAAATTGTTCCGAACCTTAAAAGAGGTGAAAAAATGATGAAAACATTAGCAAAAAATTTAGCAATTCTTTGTTTTTCTCTTAATATTATTGGGCTGGTAGCCATTGTTGGCTATAACGCCGAAGTCCACAGCAATCCCATTTTACAACTTGGAATAATCGCAAATGCTCTTTGTGGTGTTGGCGCATTAGGCGCTTGGTTGGGAGATTGCTAACATGAATAGAGAAACATGGTTAACGGAGGCGGCGCTTAGAATGGAGGCCGCCCTATTTCACCCCCTTAATAAATCATTACCCGAAAAATGGCGTGTGTCGTGCAGTTGGCCCTCAAGCCGTGCAAGCGGCAAGGGCAAAGCTGGCACCATCGGCCAATGTTTTGACCCTAGCGCGTCAAGTGATGAAACATCGGAAATGCTTATCAGTATGTCGCAAGATGAGCCGCTGGAAGTGTTAGCAATTTTAGCGCACGAAATGGTGCATGCCATCGAAGGCAACGACGCAGGGCACGGCCCAAAATTTCGCAAAACGGCGCTTGCCATTGGGTTAACGGGTAAAATGACCGCAACGCGCCCAAGCGATGCGTTTAAACGTGACGTAACTCCCATAATTGAAAAATTGGGCGAGTATCCACACGCCGCACTTGATCTAAACAAGCGCAAAAAGCAAGGCACTCGAATGGTTAAAATGCAATGCAATTCATGCGGTTACATTGCACGAACAACCAAAACAAACATTACAAATTATGGGCCGACAATTTGTCCATGCAACCATCAGCCTATGGAAACCAAATAATTAACCGCACCAAGGGGGCGCTGTAACGCCCCCCCAATGCTAACCACTAAATGATCATGGAGGATCAAAAAATGGGTAATAGAGCAGTAATAGCATTTAAAGACGAATACCACACAAAAGAAAACAGCCCCGCCATTTATTTACATTGGAATGGTGGCCGCGACAGCGTTGAAGGTTTTTTAGCTGTTGCTAAAAAGCAATATGAAACAGCCAACGGGCCGGAATATGGTTGTGCCCGATTGGTTACAATAATTTGCAATTTTTTTACAGCTAAAGACGGCCTAAGTGTCGGAGTAGGAACCTACGGGAACCTTGACGTTGATAATTATGACAACGGTACTTATTGGATTAATACCGCTTTTGAAATTGTCGAGCGTGAATACAACCACAACCCAGAACAAAAGAACCACGATTTACAGGAATTGATTGAATCAATCTGTGCCGCACAACCGAAACTAAAAACAGCGGAAGGTGTAGCATGACCTCTCGCATCAAAATGTTAGCAGAAACAGCCGCAATAGTCGGCCTATTCTGCATCCTATACGCGCTGCTTTTTATCTCTCCAGAAATAGACGCCGCACTAATTGCGGCAATGGGGAGGGTGTAATGGCTGGCTATAATTATTATGAAGGCATGTCTAACAACGCCTTAGACGCATATCAGGACGGCAAAAAGCCTCTCTCCAGAATAACGGCGCTAGACCTTAAACTTGCTGGCTGGCGAGGCACCAAAGCCGACGCTATGCGGCTGGCTAAGTCTGACTTCTGGAAGCCCTGCGAATGGCACCATTCCGGCGGGACTTGGTATAACGAGGTCTATTTTTACGACCCCGCTGACCTTGTTGAATGTTGGAACGATGCAACAGATGCAGAGCGTTTAAACACCCTCAAAAAAGAGGAACCAAAACCCGAAGAAAAAAGGGTTAGAGGCGAGTTTACGCTATGGGGCGGCACCAGGCGACGGCCTAGAAGGGTTGGCACTCAACCTTTTGTGGGTACACTTAAAAACAACTGGATATTTTTAGACGATGGCAGCAAAAAAAAGGCCAACGGCAACCACATTAAATGGGAGGTGGTGTGATGGACACTGAAAAAAGCTATTCAGTCGGTTACGAAGCCGGACTTGATGCACTCGACAAGATCAACGAGGTGCTAGGAGACGATGACCCTATGGCGCTCAAGGATGCACTAGCGGGTATGATGGTGTCGGCGATGGCTTGCGCTTATGCGTTTGCACCATCGGAAGAAATAGCAGAAGAATTAATAAGCACAGCCCAGCAATTTGCGCTTAAAAATTGGGAGGAAGAAAATGAAAATAATTAAAAATAGCGAAGGTGAACAAATCACCACTCAAAATATTAGGGATTATTTTGAAGAATTAGAAAGCACAAAAGAGGACGAGGAGCTTCAACAAGATTTGCTCCAACAAATGACCAAGGAACAACAAGACCTTTGTTTAACAATTTACCCCGAAGAACTACCCAAAGATTCTTGGGATAAAATAGTTAATACGGTGAATGAGCAAGAATCCTCTGGCGTCGATTATATTTCAGTTAAGAGGCTCAAATGGTTGGACGAACACAAAGAAAGAAAAAAAATCGGCAAAAGGTTTGCGTCTAAGCAACGTAAAAAACAGGAATTGCTAGAGAGTGGCGAACTAAAAATAGACTACGATAAGCAAATTCCTGCAACCGTCGAACATGAAGGAGAGCAATTTCATCCTTACGAAGACGAGGATTTAAAAGGTCAAATAGATCAACTGATAGGGTTTGCTGATAATATTTATTCGGAGCTAATTTCAAAACAACTTGACCCAAACGATTGTGATCCTTCAGACGAATTAATTAAGGCTCGCATGTGTATTGAAAATGCGATTGAACGAATGGATCAGAAACAAAGGGAATTGATAAAAGAATGGGAGGAAGAAAATGGCCTTTAAAAATAGAATTGAAAAGGCTGCGTGTTCTTTTGTCGATTTTAACGAGGACGAAGAAGACTTGTATCACGGTTCTGGTGAGGCTTTAGCCGTCGTAAAAAAGAATAAAATTGTTGAGTTGCATTACATGCACGACTTTGCTGACGATCAAGCCAAAGACCTGTGCCGAAACTTGCTAGATCAACAAAACAACGGTGCTAAAATCTGGATTGGTATGTGCAGCGCCTATTCTTTTTGCGAGCCGGAATTGTTAGACATCGGCTCGACAGGTGCCGCAAAGGTGATGCGAAAAATTGCAGAAGAATACAATT
>VTLG01009731.1_pt1 | contig 20623 bp, 34 predicted proteins | sample 4694571 | NCBI WGS metagenome assembly VTLG01 (sample SAMN12604809, study PRJNA352737) | marine metagenome | biome: ENVO:00000447; feature: ENVO:00000209|ENVO:00000569|ENVO:01000036; material: ENVO:00002151; isolation source: viral sequences binned using virsorter ... | reverse complement strand
AATCAGGAAACTAAGAAAACTGCTACACCGTTCTAAAGATGCTCCAACGGTTAGTAGATCTTTTTGAAGGGGATCCTGACAAGTTCATTACGACTTCTCTGACAGGGGAAGTCGATGAACGAGGGAAACGCCAAGCTGAATATCGCACGGTTCACGAACCTGTGACGAAAAAAGTTTGGCAAGCCCATTTGGACGGAGAAACTCGTATGGGTCTCCGTCCAGAAAACAATAATAAAGTTAAATGGGGTTGCATAGATGTAGACCCTGCCACCTACAAAGATTATTCTCAAAAAAAATATGTTGATATAATAAAAGAGTATCAACTTCCTTTAGTTCCAGTTAAATCTAAATCTGGAGGACTACACTTATTTTTATTTTTAAAAGATTGGGCATCGGTAGATGATGTTCGTAAAAAACTAGATGAATGGAATGATACTTTCTTTATGGCTAATGAAGTATTTCCGATGAATAAAGCAGTAACAATGCCATACTACAAAATGAACGCAACAGTAGAATTTGCCTTTGATGATAATTCAAATCCACTGATGATAGGAGCATTCTTAGATCTAGCAGAACAACGAAGACTAACAGTAAAAGAATTGTATAACTTAAAAACAAATGCATATGAACCTGAAGCTGATTGGCAACACTATCCTCCTTGTGTTCAAAAACTTATAACAGAACCTTGGCCATCTAACAATCGTAATAATTTCTTATTTAATGTAATGATTTTAGAGAATAAAAAAACAGATGGAAACTTAGATCTTAAGACATTCCAAGAGATAGCAATTCAAAGAAATAAACAATGCTTTCTCAAACCCTTAAGTATTAATGAGGCTAAAGCTGTAGCTAAATCAGTTAAGCAAAGTAGCTATCATTATAAATGTCCCCCTAAACATAATGAGTTAGCACCAATCTGTAATAAAGAATTATGTAAACTTCGTAAGCTAGGAATAGGACCGCAGGTTCCTGACATTATGGATGAGTTTGAAGATATTATTTATACCCGAGACTCTAAGACTATTTATTTTAGTTTCACTTATAAAGAACAACGGATCACGGTGGAACCCGAAGACATGCGAGATGAAAAATGTTGGAGAATTAAATTATTAAAGTATGGTTTATATTGGATGACTTTACCTAAACAAAGAAAGGGCCCACCCTTATTTGAGTTAATGCTTCAAGAATTAACTAAAAGAGCAATTGAGAATGAGCAAGCTAAATATACAGACACAATAGAAGAAGAAAAATACGATGTGTTAAAAGCTTTTTTTGAACAAACAATTGAACAAGATGATTTTGAAAAACTTAAAGACGGTTATGTTGTTTTAGATTCTAAAACTAATATGTGTTATTTCAAAAGAAGTACACTTAATAATTGGTTATCGCGTCCAGGAAATAAAAAATTTAAAAATACTATGGAAGCTTTTCAATTATTAGGTTGCCAAAGACATGACTATTTTGAAGGTGTACAAAATGTATGGTATGTAACAATGCCTGAGTTTGTAAACCATGTTAAGATAAAACAAACTACAAAGAAGAAAACTACAACGGAGCTAGACGATGAATTCCATACCGGAAAATTCAGAACTAAAGAATCTAAAAAGCCTATACCACAAAACGATTAAAATTTTTGGACCCCCAGGCACAGGTAAAACTCACACGCTCATTGAAAGAGTACTTAAACGACATTTAAAAAAAGGTGTTAATCCAAATGAAATAGCTTTTATTTCTTTTACTAATAAAGCAGTTAACACGGCGGTGGAAAGAGCAGTAAAAGCTTTTCCTAAATACAACACTAACGATTTTGAAAGATTTAAAACACTTCATAAATATTGTAGAAGATATTTTGAAGAGGAAGTCTTTGATCCTAAAGATTGTATGATTGATTATGCATTACAAACTAAAATTGTTAAGAGTAGTGATAAGCGATTAGCTGATGATAACTTTACTTATAAAGACTGGTCTTTGTCTATTTATAGTAAAGCTAGAAACATGTTAACTAATCCTACTGAAGTTTATAAAAGAGAATCTTACAAAAGAGATTCTCTTGATGTCTTTATGAGAAAAATAAAAACATATGAAAATTATAAGAAGTCTGGAGGGGAAAGATCCTTTATAGATTTTGATGATATGATTGAGAGAGCAATTGATGAAGTAAACTTTCCACCACTTAAAATATTAATACTGGATGAAGCTCAGGATTGTACTCCATTACAATGGTCTGTCATTTACAAAATGGCAGATAAGATAGATAGAATTTATTTAGCAGGAGATGACGACCAAGGAATATATAAATGGAATGGCGCCGATCCTAAATATTTTACAACTTTCTTCCCGGGTCGAAAAGTTAAATTAAGAAAAACAAAAAGGTTTGGGGAAGCTGTACATCACTTTTCTCAAATTATTAGACGAGGAATACTAGATAGTGAAGAAAAAGATTATGAACACGTGGACAAAAAGGGATATGTAAAAAGATATTTAAACTTTAAAGAAATTCCCTTTTCTAAACTAGAGGGTACTTGGTACATCTTAGGAAGAATTAATAGCACAGTAAATGAATTAAGAATGGTAGCCAAAGACGCAGGACTATATTATTCAGATAATGAGAATAATAAATGTTTTGATCCTTCTCAGTGGGACGCAATTAAAGCTTGGACTAAAATAGCTAACGGTAAAAAAATAGATAAACGCCAGGCCGAAAAAATGTATAAATATATTAGAGAACTTAAAAGCCCAGACTATAGAGCATCTAAATTTTGGATTAACGAACCTGATTTTAAAGAATATAATTTTAAAGATTTAAAAGAATGGTGTGGTTTGGATTTACCTGATGAAGCGCAGCATAAAGAATGGTGGTGGATCTTAAGAAGAAATTTTACACCGAGACAAATTATTTATTTTATTAGATTACTTCGTAGATATGGACGACAACAATTAGATGATGCTCCTAAAATTATTATAGATACTATTCACTCAGTTAAAGGGGGAGAGGCTAATCATGTAGTATTATATGGGAAGGGAAACTTCCCATCCAACTTTAAAAGTAAAACAAAACAAGAAAAAATTGATGAAAAAAAGGTCTGGTATACAGGTGCAACTCGTGCTAGAGATACGATTCATTTGTTAACAACGGATTATAAATATAATTATCCGTTAGGAGCAGATTATTTAGTTTATGTCCAAGAACAAACCAGATAAGCAGTATTACCAAGATTTAAAAAATATGATAAAGAAAATTAAAAAAGAAACTGGGTGGAAAGATATATTAAAAATAACAGAAGAAGCTCAGATACGATTGAATAGGAAAGAGAAAAAGGATGACGGACAAAGACCTCTTTAAAGGAACTACTTACGATAGTTTAAATAAGCAGGTAGACGGCAATCACTACAAAGGAATGAAGATTCAGCCGGCAGAGTTTATAAATGAAAATAAACTTTTATTTGCCGAAGGTAATGCTATAAAATATATTTGTAGGCATCGAGCTAAAGGAAAAGAAAAAGATATAAAAAAAGCTATACATTATTTAGAAATGATATTAGAAAGAGATTATTCGTGAGTTTACAATTATCAATGAACTTTAAAAAACATATTTGGTCTTGTCCTGCAGAATATAAAGATCTTTCACACGCAAAAGAAATAGCAATTGATTTAGAAACTAGAGATGATGGTATTGCATCTGGCCTGGGGGCAGGATGGGCTACAGGTAATGGAAACATTATAGGTTTTGCAGTAGCTACTGAAGGTTGGCAAGGATACTATCCCTTTAAACATTTCGGTGGAGGTAACATGATACCGGAACAAGTACAAAAATATATGAAAGATGTTTGTGCTTTACCTTGTACTAAAATTTTTCATAATGCTCAGTACGATGTAGGTTGGCTAGAAAAAGAAGGATACAAAATTAATGGAGAGATAATTGATACGATGGTGGCTGCAGCTATTGTTGATGAAAATAGATTCTCTTATTCTTTAAACGCTTTATCTAGAGATTATTTAGGAGAGATTAAAGCAGAAACAGATTTAATCTTAGCAGCTAAAGATCATGGTGTAGATCCCAAAGCCGAGATGTGGAAGTTACCTGCGGAGCATGTTGGATTCTATGCTGAACAAGATGCACGACTCACGTACCTATTGTGGCAGCAACTTAAAAAAGAAATTGTTCAACAAAGTTTAGGAACAGTATGGGAATTAGAATCTAACTTATTACCAGTGCTTATAAAAATGCGTCAAAGAGGGGTAAGAGTACAAGTGGAATTAGCTCAACAACTACAAACAAAAATGCAACACCAAGAAAAAGAATTGTTGATGGCAATAAAAAAAGAATCAGGAACAGACATAGACATTTGGGCAGCACGCCAGATTGCCATAGCCTTTGATAAGCTGAAGATAGAGTACCCACGGACTGCAAAAACAAACGAGCCATCATTCACCCAAAACTGGTTGTTCAATTGTAAACATAAAATTGCTAAGTTAATTGTTAAGGCGAGGGAAATAAATAAATTTCATAACACCTTCCTATCTTCTATCATGAAATACCAGGTGGATGGAAGAATACATGGCGAGATAAATCAACTCAGGTCGGACAATGGCGGAACTGTGTCGGGGAGACTATCAATGTCTCATCCTAACCTGCAGCAGGTTCCAGCTAGGAACAAAGAGTTTGGTCCTATGATTAGATCTTTATTTGTTCCAGAAGAAGAGTGCCAGTGGGGTAGCTTTGATTATTCGCAGCAAGAACCACGAATGACGGTTCATTATGCAGCATCTATAGGGGATGGCTACGAAGGAAGTAATGAATTAGTACAAGCTTATCATGAAGCTAGTGCAGATTTTCACCAAACTGTAGCGGATTTAGTAGGAATTGAGAGATCTCAAGCTAAGACTATTGGACTAGGTTTAATGTATGGAATGGGTAAGAATAAATTAGCTAATTCTCTTGGCTTATCAAAAGAAGAAGCAACACTCCTAATATCAAAATATAACAATAAGGTTCCATTTGTGAAGCTATTATCTGATAGATGTATGCAGACCGCAAGTGAGAAGGGTATTATTAGAACTAAAAAAGGTCGTAAGTGTAGGTTCAATATGTGGGAACCTAGAGACTTTGGCTTACATACTGCAGAAACATTTGATAATGCAGTAGCTAAGTATGGAAGAGACAATATTAAAAGGGCTTATACCTATAAGGCCTTAAATAGATTAATACAAGGATCATCAGCAGATCAAACTAAACAGGCAATGTTAGCATGTGCAGACGCAGGCTTTCTTCCTATCTTACAGATCCATGATGAACTATGTTTTAATGTGAAGGATGAATCAATGGCAGATGAAATCAAGAAAATAATGGAAGGATGTATCGAATTTAAAGTACCCTTTGTGGTAGATAAAAAATTAGGAGATTCCTGGGGAAATGCCAAATGATGAATTAGGATATTTAGCTGGAGTATTTGATGGAGAAGGAACCTTTGGGATATGGTCAAAGGGGAAGAATAAAACAAGACAATTAAGAGTGGCAGTAGATATGTCAGATGGCGATACAGTACTGAGATTTCTCACTTTTTTTAAGGAAGGAGCAATCTATTCTAGGCAGCCAAAAGACCCTAAACATAGATTGATGTATAGCTGGAGAGTTACCAATAAAGAAAAAGCTTTAGATATTTTAAGAAAGATGTTACCGTACCTATCTAAAAGAAGACAACTTAAATTTCATGAGGTAGCTAATGGCTGAATTATTAACCACGACCCAAGGATCAACGACCACGGTCCACCCTTGGTATCAATTATTTAAAACTCGATTAACTCACATAGCATTAGATGAAATTACTATGGTTCCTAATGTTGAAATTACTATAGATGAAGAAGAGAAAAAACATTTTGAAAAAAATGGAATGCTTACTCCTATTGTAATAGATGAAAATAATTTATTAATAGATGGAGCTAAACGATTAAAATATTTTAAAGGGATAGCTCAGTATGCGTTAGTTTATAAAGCTAAAAATGTAGATGAAGAAAATTTTTTTAAAAATTTAAATGGTAAGTGTGATGAGAAGCACCCGGATATATTTGATATGTCATTCTTGTTTGAAAAAGATATGCGCGAGTTTACCCTTAAGGTTTTACCCCTTTTAAAAGAAGGAATTAAAGTGGCTCCGATAACTAAGTAACTATACTTGGTTTCTGTTCCTGCTCAACTCTGTTTTCTATTTGTTTCTTCAGGTCTTTTATCTGAAATGAGGCCACTTTCATCTCGTCCTGTTGACCCGTCGTAGCCAACCGAGCCCATTTGTGCTCTAAGTTTAGCTTCTCCTGTACCATCGTTTGTAACGCCATTGGTAAACTCCTCATACGTTATCCGGACTCCATTTGAGTAGAACCCCTTTTGACTTTGTTCGTTCGAGGTATCTACCTTAATATGTCCTTGTTCAACAAGCTCTGCAAACTTTAACAGAGCCGCTTTCTCATCCGGGCCTTCGACATTCCCATTCAAATAGGAGCCATTTACAAAAGCTTGGATGCGATATAGCTTCATAAGTTAATATAAGACACGCTAGGGTTGTTTGTCAAGGCTATTTCCATTGTATTGCGTGGTTCATAGAATAGTCTGAGGGGATGCAATTTATAGTCATTTCAAGGACAGGGGACCCCTGTTTTTTGTAATTAAGCTGAATTTGGGTACCAAGGTACTCGGCTCTGTCAAGGCAGCTCTCAAGGCTTGTATGGCGTGATTTCTCATATTCATATATATTACTGCATTTCTGTCCATCTATTATTCCAGGACCAGGCTCCACGGCCCAACACATACTTCCAAATAGCAAGTAAGTAACAGCCTCTTTCATAGCCTAGCGCTACCAAAATTATGCCATAATGTCAATTAAGATTCGATGCCTGGCTTAGGCTTAGGTAATATAAGGGTTTCATCAAGACAAAAGAATTTAATAATAGTACCATATTTATTGATATCTTCTGGTCCTATTTCCTGAGCTTTATCAATAGCTTCCTTATATCCTGCTATCATGCACTCATAATGGGTATTATACCGTTCTCCCATAGGAAATGGCTCTAAACATGTATTATATACACTTGTACAAATTATCATTGTAAGGACAAATTTCATCTTGACTTTATATTATCTCCCATATATATAAGAACTATGAAAATAAAAAGTAAAAGTTCTTTATGGCATAATATCATAGAGGAGGTTGACCAACAATTAAGTCTAATCCCTTCTCATGATGTCGATGGTACTCCATTGGAAGATTCAATTAGATTTGATGATTACAAAGACGGTCTTAAAGAATTAAAAATTAAAACAGAAGATAACAAAGAAATAAGTCCGATTCATACAGCACTAGCTAATCAATTAGTGTTTGATGAGTTGGCTTCAAGAAGAAGGGAAGGAAATGGAAAATAAATACGGCTGTTATGCCTGTGGTAAAGAGGTTCCTACATTTAAGGAAACTCTTTTAATAATTGCAAAGTTTTTACAGAATCCAAAAACTCCAAAAAAAATAATAAACCAGGCACATACTGACCTAAGTAAAATAGGTGATTTGTTAGATAAGTTAGAGAAAGAAAGGAAACATGGAAAGGGAAATTAAAAACGCGTTAATGATAATATTTGCACTTGGTATGTTACTAAGTCCAAAATTATTTTTATTACTTATAGGATATATGATTTATGGAATTTTCTATTAAAAAATTTATAAAAGATTTAACTATAAATTCTTTGTATTACAGAACAGAAATTGTTTGTGGTATAGCTGGATTTATAATTGGTGTTGCAGCAGCAACATTACTATCAAACTTAATTAGGTGGATATTCTAATGGCTGAAGATTTTAAAAAATATGGTTCAGATGCTTTTGGGGATGGTGAATTCAATCCTTTCATGGAAGAAATACGAAAATTAAAGAAAAAAATGGAGGAGGCTGACGATGACATAACTAAGGAAAAGAATAGTCATGCAGGGTCTCTTAACTTAATAGAGACTCTGCGAAAACAAAAAGTATACCTCCAGGATCAATTAAGAAAAGCAGGAAGTACAATTAAACAATTACAAACGGACCTAGGAACAGCGAATGACGAACTAACAGTTAAAACACTTCAAGTTGATAAACTTGAAAAAATTAGAAAACAAGTTTTAGCCGGCTTGAAGGAGATGAAAGACGACTTAAACAATAATAACAAGGATAAAAATGGACATTAATAAATGGAAAAGTGTAGCTGTAAAGATAGATGACTACAAGCTACTGAAAGGAATGTGTAAAGAAAAATTCCGTGCACCTGCAGGGATGATTTCTAAATTAGTAAATGATTACATGAAACACATAGCTAAGAAGGAAGGGATAACTGTTGAGGCCCTTAAAAAGAAATATCTCAATGGAGCAAAGGGGTAATAAATGGTAATGACTCCAAAAGACATAGAAGACTATCATAATTTGGAGAACCTAAAAATTTTTAAATCTACAGGTTATGATGAGTTTTGTGTAAGGTTTTATCATAAGACTAAGGAGCTAGTATTTTTAGTTAATGATGTTGAGAGAAATCGAATCAAGTTAGATGATCCCGAATCAAAATTTGAAGAGTGTTTAAATACAATTAAATCTTTATTTATATCATGGCGAAAACCAATAAATTAATAGAAGTTAAATTAACTCATGAAGAGATCTGTGATATTATAAACGGGTTAACCATAAAAGGAATGTCTCAAGGATTGGACGAAGCAGGTAGGGCATTGGGTCGAAAATTAAGTAAAGCTTTGAAAAAATTAGAAAAGGGTGATGGGGAAAAAGCTTAATTTACACACAGAAATCAAGGATTTTCAACAGTATTGGAGAGAAGATAAGCCCTGGGGGATGCAATTTAAAATTGCAACATCTGAAAAAACTTATGTCATTGATTGTAAGTGGAAAAATAGGGTAAGATTACCTGATGGTAGAGTTATATCTAATGTACTTGCAAGAAAGGTAAAAAATGAGTAAGAAAGAAATTAAGTATGAGATTTGTACTTTTTGTAAAGGGAATGGATACGTTAAAGGACAAATAAATACTGGAACTTGCATCCACTGCGATGGTTCAGGTCACAAGGAACACGGCTCACGGATCACTAATGAAATGTTTTTAAATATTATTAGATACGTGGAAGGTTATATTGATGGCGAAATCGAAGGATGGTATCACTGAGTATACAAAAGCTCTAGTCATTCTTGCGGCCAATTTAAAAAAATCAGATTACGATAAAATAACGAGTGTAATGTTTGCTCTGCATAATGGAGTAAGCTTTGGCTATAAACCAGAGTTTGATCCTCAGATGTTAACAGACGCTAACGACTTATTTAAATTCCACAAAAAGAAAAAATACTCTAACAACGTTGTTAAATTGAAATTAGTCAAAGGTAGTAAAGATGAAACAGTTAAGATATAATTTACCAATGCCTAAGCAGAGTCATATCTACAACCTTAATTTGTTAACTATACCACGAAAGGAAAAATGGTCGGGCGCACAAATTCACAAAATGATTGAAGACGTGGAGAAACAATACCAGGTCGCCTCTGGGTTAAATATATTACCGGAGGTTAAAACCCAATATCGTGAATTACTCACCGACCTTATTAAAACTTATGGGCATTGAAATAGCTGAATCTTTAATAACACAGAATCATTATTGCCCCGAACAGAGACTATGGCGTCATGTATTGTTAAACGCGGTAGAAGATACCCGGATAACTCAATCGGATCGTAAATCTAGTATATGTAAAATGGAAGCTCATGACTGGATTACCAAAGAGAATAAAGATTTTACCTGGATATGTTGGCAATCAGGCTGGGATCCTGAAGTAGTTAAAGAACAATATTTTAAAGCTGTTAGAAAAGGTAATATTGTTTTTACTAAAAGACAAATTAAATGGGTAGAGTATTACAAATTATATCTAGATCTTAAAAATGAAAAAGATGTAGAGAAAAGGCAGAAATTAAGAAAACAAGTAGACTCATTAAGAAAGAAAGTGCTTAATACTACCACCGCAGTAGTTAAAATGTTTATTGTTGAGCAGAACTTAGTCCCATGCGGGTAATACTATTAGTAGTAGTTATAATTATTTTAAACACATCATGTAGTAGAATGGATTACGATTTAAATCCATGGACAACGGCTGCTAGGTTAATTGTTAAGACGGGCAATTGAACCTAGGGATATTGCTATCCCTAGGAAGAAAGGAGCTGTTTTATGAAAATAAAAAACAACTTACTATTGAAATATCATAATCTGCGGGTATATGTCAAATTCTCCCTATACCCCTTCTATAGAAAAAAAAATTTAAAAAAAATGTTTTTGTCAAAACTACTAAGAAATTAAGAAAATGGCTTAAATACTCACTTTCTTTAAGAATAGTTTTAAGAAAAATTCTTAAAAAGTAAGAAAAAATAGGTAAAAACCTAGTCTCTTACGGGGAAAAAATAGAAATATTTCTTAAAAAATATTTTGTGCTATAGTGAGGGTATATGCCAGCAAAAAAGAATGTAATGAAAACTACTATTGAATTAACTCCTAAACAGAGGACGTTTGTAGATATATTGGTTGCTAATTGGGGACAGATCTCCAAGGTTGAAGCAGCTCAACGAGCTGGCTATTCGTCTAAGAAAGCCGAAGGACCAACAGAGACAGCAAGCAGGTTAACTAATCCGGCTCAAAACCCACATGTGTGTAGATACTTAGAAAAAAGACTACAACAAGAATTACAAAAATATGAAAAAGATAAACTAATTGATTATAAGAAATATGAAAATTTAGGTGATCGTGCTGCTAAAGCCGGTCAATACACTGCAGCGATTAATGCTTTATTTAGAAAAGGACAAATGGCGGGATTCTTTGTTGATAGGAAAGAGATTAAACATACTGGTCTGGAGGGCATGAGTCGTGAAGCGTTGGAGAAAAGATTATCAGAACTCGAAAATAAAATCGGGGAAGGTAAAGAGATCATTAACGTTACGCCAAAAGAAGCTGCTGGCTGACCCTAGTAAATTCTTCCAGGTGTTTAACGAAGTACATAACTCCCACATGACTACTACTGTGGGATCAGTATCGGTGAGGATAGATGAAAAAAAGAATTAATATAAATAAAAAAGCTAAAGTAGAAATTGACCGGTATCCTATGGTGGAAGTCCACTGGAGAGATATTGTGAGCGATTCCAGTTGGCAAAGCACAAATCATTTAATGAAAGCACAGCTCCCTACTTGTGTAACTAAGGGGCATTTATTATCTCAAGCTAAGGGTATGACTAGAATATTTGGAGATTTTTCAGTTAAAGCTAACTCTGACCCGGAGGAAATTGAGGAGATTGGTAACACTACAATCATACCAAATTCAGTAGTTGTAAAGATTAAAAAAATTAAAACTTGATCTGTTTCACGTGGCACAAAAAAGAGAATCTAAACTCTGGCAAAGAATAAAAAAACTTAACCTTGATGCACAAATTTTCCGCATAGAATCTAATACAATTAACGGAATACCTGATGTTTATATATTGTATAAAGGACGTACTATTTGGTTGGAACTTAAATCAAATGATCTCAAGAATTATGGTCTGAGCAAGTGGCAAATTAATTGGCATTTGACGCACTTGAGAAATGGTGGCACAGCGTATATCTTGGGCTCGGGGGTCAAGCACCGAGCCCTTAAACTTCTAGAGATTAAGGGAAGGGGATCCGTGAGTCTCGTCTCGGTAGCCTCGGATACTGAAGCTGGATTACGTAAACTAATTCTCTGGGCCCTGGGACAGGCTGCCTCCTGAACCGGAACTGGTTCGGGTTTGCTCGTTCTCGTTCTCGCCTCGTTTCCCGTGCGCCCTCGTTAACTAAACGACACTGGTCCGGGCTCCCGCAGCACAGGATGCATGTGGAAGCTTACGCTTCTCGTCTCGCCTCGCCTCGTTAGAAAGGCGCGTGGGAAATAAACTTATGAGCCCCGGGAGCTACCTGTAACCTTCGTCGCTGTCGAAAATTTAGTTCTTGACATTATCCCACGATGTCTTATATATAGAGATGGGATCAGAGGGGAAACCCTTAAACAGTAAGTAGTATGTGGTACCTAATAAAAACAAGTAAGCTACTCATCTGGTCTCGTTTGAGTTGAGCCACTAGGTTAAACGAAGGTGCAACTTAATTGCGCGAAGCGACGGAGTAATTCGGATCAGTCTTCGCGCGATCTCTGAACCATTAGGTTATTACCGATAATGCGTGCCGGCGCCCTGATGGTTCTGAGATCAGTCGTCTCGTCTCGTCTCGCCTCGTCCCGCTCGCCTCGTTTCTTTAAACTAAACAGCATCCTGCAGCTCCCAGTGCTTCGCACGGGGGGTGGACACAGGTATCACCCTGAAGTAATGTCAAAGGTGAGGCGTGGGAATTTTATTTTGTTAACTTTTTCCTTTCGTTCTCGCGCCTCGCCTCGCACCAAGCTGGTGCTTGGGCTTTCAACTAAACTACTGGATCCAGACTCAGGCAGCTCCTGTGCCGTCGGAAATAAATTCATTTAGGGCTTGACTTCCCAGAAAGATGGGATATATATAGCCTGAGCTCACAGCCAGTGGAAGGGAGACTGGAAGCTGGTTGGGCCAGAAAAGGAGAAACATATGAAAATACAAGAATGGCTCTTAGCCAAAGAAAAAGAAGAAGGCGCCGGTTCGACCCTGATCAAGGACATTGCGCACCACGGATGCCAGGGCGGCGTCCCCGGTATAATTTACTACAACGAAACGGTAGCATTCTATGCAGCGCATGAGGAAGAGATCTTCGAACAGCTGGAGGATTACGCAGAGCAGGAAGGATTGAAGCTTGGTGAAAAAGTACAACAGGTAGCACGTGACGCCGGCTCGTTACGTCAACTCAAGAACAACCTCGTTTGGTGGGCCGTCGAGGTCCGGGCACAGCAGCTCCTGGATCAACGGGCTGCAGCGTGATGCTGATAATTTCCCTGTTGCTACTGTTTGCATTCTTTTACCCATATCATGCGATGTGGCTGTGTGCCATCGGCATGTGTTTACTTTAGAATCATTCTAAACTGTCTTCTCGCCTCGCTCGCCTCGCTCGCTGCGCGTGCGTTTGGTAAATATGATAGATCCCCTGCGGGAGCTGTCGGCAGGAGCTTCTGCTGGGAACAGCGTGATTTTTTATGTTGCAAATGCTTTGGGATATGATAAGACGAATGGAAAAGGAGAAAATATGGACTTTGAAGACTTTAAAGAAGAACTAATAAAACAATTCCCCATTAGGCACACAAAGATTTTGCCTTTAAAAAAGCCGATTGAATCCGTAGATGATATGCACTCTCTCGGTTGCTGGACTGCAATAGACTTATTTAAGTTTAGTAAAGAACACCAGCACGACACACCAGCATTGTTTCTGTTGCCGTTTGATCGCACATTGATTACGGAACGGTTTTTAACATTTATAAAAAGAGGGGAAAAAGCCGACCTCGTGATTGATGAAACCGAAGGGAGTAGGTATGGAGCATTACATATTATATGTGAGTTCAGTTCTGATCTATCTAAAGATATGATGGCGCCTATTGTTAAAGGTTTGCTCACAGATTTAAACGCACCTTACTATTCTTTTATCTCGGAAACTTGGGTTGTTAAACAAAAGAAACCCTATAACCGTGAGCTAGACGGCAGAGTGTCTGAACACCCTGACAAAGAAGAAAAGCTAATCGTGTGTACATCTGACCCTACGCAAAATATTATGACTATGAAAGATATAGCTGATGATAAATTGACTGGGGACGGCGACTACCAGAAAACTAAAGCTGACATTTCGGTTGGACGATTCTCGAATTTCTTCCGTGATGACACGGAACATACAAGACACTAATGGGGATAGTGCCTAGCCTCGCCTCGCCTCGTGCGTGGCTGGGGCTGGTGTTTATTAAATAAACTATTGTCCACCCACCCACATTGGTAGCTGGGTTGGGTGTGACAAGTTGTCAGCACAAACAATAGCGACAGTTCCCAAAATAAAAAAGATAAAATAGTTAAAATAACTATTGTATCCTATCTTGATAAGATATAGATTTGTCATTGTCATAAATAAAAAACAAAAGGAGTAGTTTATGTCAAAGACAAAAACAAAACCTAGTTTAAGAATAGACAAAAAGATTAAGACTACAATCTTAAACTATGGTTTAATAAAGCAACAAATTAAATCTTTAACTAAACAAAAAGATTTAATTAAAGATGAGATACTTCCTTACTTTGAAAAGACTAATGCAATTATGTTAGTTGGTTTAGATAAGTATGAAGGCTATGCTCAAAAAGTTAATAGACAAAGTAAGAGATTTAATCTTGCTAAGTTTAAAGAGCAAAACCCCAAACTATATGCTAGTTTTTTAGTAGATAGTGAAAGTGTTGAAATAAAAGTAGATGTTAAACCTATTGAGGTTGTGAATGCCCAATAACAGTTTAATAACTTTGTTAGGTACAGACCTAACTACAAACAATGTTGGTCGTGAAGTTGAACGACCAACACAAGCACAAACTCCGATAGAGAAGAAGATCAACTATCAACTATTATATAAAATGGTTGAGAGTTCAGTTGAGGAAATTCTTTTAGAATATCCAGACGATCCTATCGTAGTTAAGTTAAAAGAAAAACTTTTAACTAATCTTAAGCCAGTAATTAAACAGATATTACCTACTGAATAATTACTATTAGCTACGCGGTTATCACCGCGTAGCTACCATTTCATACACCATCTCAACCACCTGAACTTCACCTGTAGCCACAGCTTGTTCCTGCCTTCTGTTGAAGGAAGGCTCAATATGTAGTACAAATAAGATTGATGACCTACAATATATGGTATGCCGTACAACCACGAGTTGAACAACAACGCGTGAACTTTAAGCGAGTTTTAAACACGCTTGGGGCCCCAAATACTTATGGGACTCCTGTAAAAAAAATTTTAAAAATTTTAAAAGTCTAGGAAAATGAATACTGATTTACTATCAACCGAACAATTAAGAGACCGGGTAGAGAAGACTTGGCTACAACATATTAAGCTTTGCCAAGATAATTTTCTATATTTTGTTAAAGAAGTATGGCCAGAATTTATATTTAGAAAAACTAATGACCCATCTCGATGGGGACACCACCAAATTATTGCTAATGAATTTACTAGGATCTCTAATGACAGTAAAGGTAGATTAATTGTTAATATGCCTCCTAGACATACTAAATCAGAATTTGCTTCTGTTTATTTTCCTGCTTGGATGATGGGAAGAAATCCTAAAATGAAACTTATGCAAGTATCTCACAACACCGAACTTGCAACTAGGTTTGGTAGTAAGGTTAGAAATTTATTGGCATCCCCAGAGTATTCACAGATCTTTGGAGATGTTAGACTACGAGAAGACGCAAAGGCCAAAGGTAAGTGGGAGACCAATCATGGTGGCGAATATTTCGCAGCTGGAGTAGGAGGAGCAATCACTGGACGTGGTGCGGATCTGTTGATAATTGACGACCCACACACTGAGCAGGATTCTTTGTCCGAGGGGGCCATGGAGCGTGCATATGACTGGTATACATCTGGACCCAGACAGCGTTTACAACCTGGCGGTTCGATTGTATTAGTTATGACTCGTTGGGCAGAAGACGATCTAACTGGTCGTTTACTTAAAGCTCAAAAAGAACCTAAAGCAGATAAGTGGAAACAAGTTTCTTTTCCAGCTATTATGCCAAGCGGTGAACCAGTATGGCCAGAGTATTGGTCGTTTGATGAATTAGAAAAAGTAAAAGCTTCACTAACAATTAGAAATTGGTCGGCTCAGTATATGCAAGAGCCTACATCAGAAGAAGGAGCAATCATTAAAAGAGATTGGTGGCAAGTATGGAAAGGTGGTCTTCCACATTTAAAACATGTTATTCAATCCTACGATACAGCATTTTCTAAAGCAGAGACTGCTGACTATTCAGCTATTACAACTTGGGGAGTCTTTAAACCTATGGAAGATGAACCTGAAGCTATTATTTTATTAGACGCGGTTCGCGGTAAGTGGGACTTTCCTGAATTAAAAGTAGTCGCGTTAGATCAATATAAATACTGGGAACCTGAATCTGTGGTTATTGAACAAAAAGCCACGGGCCAACCACTCACTCAAGAGTTTAGAAGAATGGGTATTCCCGTTATAGATTTCGTGCCATCTAAAGGAAAAGATAAGCATACTAGGGTTAATGCCTGCGCTCCTATCTTTGAATCAGGCCAAGTCTTTTATCCAGAAGGAGAACGATTTGCCTATGAAGTAATCGAGGAATGTGCTGCTTTCCCTCACGGCGCAAATGACGACTATGTAGATAGCACCACCCAAGCTATGTTAAGATATCGGCAAGGAGCTTTTGTTTCTACTTACTCAGATTGGGAAGAGGAAGAGAAGAAAAACAAAGGATTAAGAATAGTGTATTATTAGTATGACTTATAGAGCAATTAGATTATTGGCCCAAGCCGCTAAAGCTGAAAAAAAATCCAAGCAATTCTGGAGGATCTTAAATGACCCTAAAAAGAAGAAGAGATGGATGGAAAGAATTAATTGGCAAAAAGCAACTAATAAGTTGAAAGCTACTAAAAAACAAACAGGACAAAAGTTCTTTGATTTTAATCAAGGTGGAGAAATTGTCATTGGTAAGAATGTAGATAAGGATTTATTATGACAGTAAAAACTTTTGCTGGAGTTTTATTAAGTGCAAGTAAAAAGGCTCGTCAAGCAAAGAGAGCTAAAAAAGCTTTAACGAGTGGAAAGAAATTAAGTGCCGCGACTCTTCAACAATATATTAGTCAAGCCGGATTAAAAAAATCAAAAACTACTAAACTTTCAAAAAAAGTATACATGAAAGCGTATAATAAAGAATATAATAAAGGATATAAATCTTTATCTAAATATCAACATAGAGCAGGTCAAACTAAACTTAAAGATATAACTAGACAACAAAAAGCTACAACTCATTCAGGAATAGAAATTAAAACCCAAAGAGGAACTCATTATGGCAGAAGAGGTTTAACAATGAAAGTTAATCCCGGAGGTTTTGGTGCTATTGTAAAAAGAATGCCTTATGTAGGATCTAGAGAAACCTGGGGCGAAGAAATGTCTAGAATGTATGGTGGAGTGCACATGGCACAAGATCCGGCATCAGTTAAAAAAAGCATTAAACTTTTAATAGGAAAAAAGAAAAGAAAAATTAAAAAGAAATTAAAAGGAGGCTTATTAACTAAAGCAATTAAAACAGGATTCAAACAATTTAAAAAAGAAACAGCTGGGCATAAAATGCACACCCGGTCTAGACTAAAATTAAAACAAGATACTAAATATATTAAAACTCCAGAACTAGCTTCTTTAGGAGTAACTAAAATTAAACCTGATGATTTAAGAAAATTAACTATTGCTCAGGGTTTAAAAATAAAAGTTCAAAAGATGGCAAAGACTACTTTAAAGCATAATAAAAAAGCTATGCCGTTATTGTGGGGTAAAGCTAAAAATTTAAGACAAGTTGCTAAATTAGATAAATACAACAAACCCAATACTGAAAGAAAATTAGATAAGTTTTTTAAAGATTATACTAAATTAGAAACTTACATAAATAAAATTAAATCTAAGAGTGCAACCAAACATAGTACTGGCGGTGAAATAGTAATTGGAAAGAATGTGGATAGGAGTTTATTATAATGGCTGGATTATCAATACATAAACCTGAAGCGTGGAAAGAACAAAAACTAAAAGAATGGGAAAAAAAGAAAGCGCTCAAAGAAAGTATAAAGAAAAAAGAAAAAAAACTTTTAGAAAAGCAGTCAAAAGAAACAGGAATAATTCACCCTAAAGTAATAGGAGATCCTAAAAGTAAAATGCCTATTATTGGCAGTAAAAAGCATCCGTGGGATTCAAAAACAGGAACAGTATTAGCCCCTGATGGATTACCTAAAGGAGAGTCCATTTTAAAAGAGGGTAAAGCAATTCCTATTATAGAAGTGCATGATGGGGGAGAAATTATAATTGGAAAGAATGTTGATAAGGATTTATTGTAATGGCTAAAAAAGAATTAGAAGAATATAAAACATATAGACCCTCAGCAGTTCCGGGAGCCTTGGGCATTGGTGCGTTAGCCGCGGGCGTTGCATATGTAGGCAGAAGACGAATTCCTTTTTTAAAAGAATTATTTAAAGTTTCAAAATCAACTCCACCTACACCACCTGTTCAATCGCAGATACCTAAACCATTAGATAAGGTTAATCAAACAATAGCCACGGCCCAAACACCCACGGCTCAATCAATGGAACTTATTTCTAAAACACCGCCGGCGATTAAACACGCAAACGATTATCGAGCTACTTTAGATTTAGTTCAAGCTAACTCTATAAAGTTACCTTTATCCCAAGGTTCAGGAAAAGGAAGATTTGGTTCTTCGCTTTATGACTGGGTTGCACAACATCCATCAATGAAACCTTTACCCGCTAAAGTCTGGGCTAATCAATTAAAAAAAAGTCAGCCTTTATCTCAGTTCAAAAGTACTCAACCAGGGTTTCAAAATATTAAAATGAACGTTTCAAGAAGAGAATTAGAAGATGCCAACATCGCGGTCTTTGGACCTAAAGATGAATTAATAGGTGGCTTTTTAAAAACGGCTGAACAAGCCAATATGAATGTAGCTAAAACCGATTTACTTAAAATGGTTATTAATTCACCAGCAGTTAATTTAAGAGTTAAAAGATTTGAATATGTAAATGATGCACCACAATTAGTACAACCTATAGTAATGGATGCACAACAATTATTAAGAAGATTTCATAATAAAATATCAATTCAACAAGCACCCGCTGGATACGGAGCAGGAACTACAGGTAAAGCTGCTGATTTTTTTAGTAAAAAAGAAAATACATTAAACCAACTTCAATCTCGTATGGATGATCTTCGACTTTATACGGCTCAACTAGATGGTAGCGCAAGAAAAAATTTTGTTCAGATGGATTCTATAAAGAGTAATGTAGATGATATAGCAGATCAACTAAGTAAAGTAAAAACATTAATTCCTAAAATTCAAGATGAAATAACCGCAGCAGGATTGGCTCCTATTAAAGGAGCGGAAGAAGCAATGGAGTTAAACCGTAAAATATTAAGTGTGCAAAGAAAATTAGCTGCTGAAGTTAAATTAGGTCAATCTCCTAAGTATGGAGTAGGAGATAATAAAACTTACGCTATGTTTGGTGATCAAAAATATATTGAAGATGTTATTTATTATCCTAAAACAATTCCTTACGGTAGAAATGTTTCCCCTCAACATTATGAGGAAGTAGTTAATGGTAAAAAATTAAATAATCAAATCTATCACGCCCGTTATGGTTTAAGAACTGTTTCAGGTCCTGAAAGAAATAGAGCGTATGTTTTACATGAAGCACAATCAGATGTGCACCAGAAAGCATATGATGCAATGAAAAGATATCCTGATAAAAAAAGAACTAATCCTTTTAATACGGAAGCAGAATTTGGTCAGGCAAGTGTAGCTCTTGATAATATTTGGAATAAGATGAAAGTTATTTACAATAAGCCAATGCCAACTTATGCCGATAGAATGGAACTTAGAAGATTAAGAGAACTGGGAGATGAGTTAAGAAAGAATACTGTTAATGCATCTAATATTGCTCAAAAAGTTTCTAACCGATCGGATAATACTATTCCTTATTTACCGATGATCGAAAGAGATGTGTGGGGAGATCATTTAATTAAACACTTAGCAAAAAGTGCAGCGGATGATGGAGTAAAATGGATTGCTATTCATCCTGTCGAAAGATTACACGCTTTTAAAAGAGCCGATAAACAAGCGGGAGGAATTGGTAAACTGGGAGACTTTGAATTCTATGGAACAGCTACAGGGAAAGCGGGAATTCAAGGAGTAAAAGCTTATTCTAAAAAACAAAATAAATCTATTCAAACCCCTTATACTAAAACAGCAGTTTTACCTGATAGAATGATTAAGCTTGCTAAACAATATAATTCTGAGGCAAGACCTATTATGATTTCTAAATCAGATCCTGATTTACCGTGGAAAATTGTACAATCCCATTCTTCTAGAGCAGGGACAGATGCCCATATGTTAGGGTTTAGAAAACCTATAGATGAGCATCTTATAGCTTTTAAAACTGAGGCAGAAGCTCAATATTATATGAAAGAATTTAAAGGTACAGGAGTAAAAATGCTCAAATTAGAAGCTAACGACCCTAGACTTTATTCAGAAGCTTTTGGTTTGAAAATTACCCCAGATATGCTAGAAAAGCCTTTCAAGCTCTACAAGAAAAAAGGTGGGCTAGTAGTCGACTTATTTAAATGGTAATATAATAGCAGTTTATAAACTATAAGGAGATATATATATCATGGCAAAAAAACTATTAAAAAAAATAGGAAAGATTGCTGCAGCAGGAATGGCCGCACATGCTTTATCTAAAGCAGGTGTCAAAAAACCTCTTAATATGAAATATTATGGTGGATTGAAAACCGGTGATGCAAATGTTGCTGAGAATCTTGCCCTATGGGACAAAGGAATGACTAAAATGGGCAAAGGCTTTGACAAAGGCAATGTTCATGAACACACTC
>VTLG01007964.1_pt1 | contig 20638 bp, 32 predicted proteins | sample 4694571 | NCBI WGS metagenome assembly VTLG01 (sample SAMN12604809, study PRJNA352737) | marine metagenome | biome: ENVO:00000447; feature: ENVO:00000209|ENVO:00000569|ENVO:01000036; material: ENVO:00002151; isolation source: viral sequences binned using virsorter ... | reverse complement strand
GCGGATTTAGATATGACAAATCCTGAAGATAGGAAGCGATATGCTGAATATAGAAAGGAAAGGGATACGAAGCCCACAGTCATAAAATTAACTTAATATTAAAAGGAGATTAGCTATGGCTAACGAAACGACAAGTAGCACTATTTCGGAGCTATATACCGAGATTATTGCTGAAGCATTGTTTGTAGCACAAGAACGATCTATTATGAGAGGTCTTGTAAAAAACTACACAATCGCTGGTGGTGGAAAATCTGTTGAAGTACCTATTTACTCTGCTGTAAGTGCAGCAGCAGTATCAGAGGCTTCTGATTTATCTAACACAGCAGTAAACCCAAGTTCTGTGACTATTACAGCTTCAGAGGTTGGAATCATGACTACACTAACTGATTTAGCAAGAAACTCAGCTTCAAGAAATGTTGCTAGTGATATTGGCAGATTATTTGGTGAAGCAATCGCTAAAAAAATTGATACAGACTTAACTGCATTATTTGATGGTTTTTCAACAAGTGTAGGTGGAGCTGGAACTGAATTAACAGTAGCAAAAATATTTGAAGCGGCTGCAACTTTAAGACAAGCTGGAGTACCAGCACCATATTATGGTGTTTTCAATCCAAAAGTTATTTACAATGTTAAAAAATCTTTAACTAATACTTTTGTAAATCCTAATGGTGGCGACCTTCAAAATGAAGCTATGAGAACAGGATTCATAGGTCAAATTGGCGGAGTTCAAATATTTGAAACATCAAATGTTGATGGAACAACTGATACAGACAACTGTAAAGGTGGAGTTTTCTCTCAAGATGCTTTAGGACTTGCTATGATGCAAGACTTAAAAATTGAAACTCAAAGAGATGCGAGTTTGAGAGCAGACGAAATCGTTGCAACTGCTGTATATGGTGTTTCAGAATTACATGATTCTTATGGCATTGAGATGCTGAACGAATCAGTAATTAACTAAAAATACTTTTCTTATGGCGGAGAAATCCGCCATAGGATATAAAGGAGATATTATGAGTTTTGTAAATTTAAAAAAAGGAAGCAAAATAATCAAAAGAAATAAAGATGATTATGAGGCAAATAAAAATGTTTGGGAACATAGAGGTTGGTCTTTAGCAGACGATAAACCACAAAAACCTAAAAAGAAAAAAGGTAAAAAATAATGGCTACCTCACAATTCGGAGTAGCTAATAGTGATGTTCAGGGCATACAACCTGATATATTAGGTTATGGGATTACTGACTTTGGTACTCAACTACAATATGCAGAAGATGATGTACTAAGAAAAATAAGAGCCGAATGGTGGGAAAGATACAGACATACAGTAAGATTTAAAGACATTACAAAAGTCACATCTGTTGAAATGACAGACACCAAACTAACTGATGCACAATGGAAAAGATCAGTAGTATATAGAGCATTAGCAGAGTACATTTTTCCCCAGCTAACTAAATGGAAAGATGGAGATTCAGGAGATGGAAAAGACTCTTTTCAAGTGCAAATAGATTTTTATAGAGATAGATTTAACGAGGAGTTTCAATCTGTTTTAAAAGATGGTGTTGAATATGATGAAGATGGTGGTGGATCAGTTTCTAATAGTGAAAAAGAAGCTATACATACTTTACGACTTGTTAGATAATGGTTGCAGATGTTAAGATTAAAGCCAATACAATAAATGTTTCTAATTATATAAAGAAACTACAAAAAACAATACCAAGAGATATTACTAAAGCATTAAATAAAGTATCTGCATATGCAGTAGATCAAATTCAAACAAAAACACAAAAAGGACAAACACCAGATGGTGGAACTTTTAAACAATATTCTGAAGCATATAAAAGATCAGAACAATTTAAAAAGAAAAAAAATAAATTTGTTGACTTAACTTTTCATGGTCATATGTTCAATTCTTTAACATGGAAGGTAAGAAGAACAACATCTACATTATTTTTTAGAAGAAAATCAGAGCAAATTAAGGCTTATGTTCATGATGAAGGTGTAGGACAAATGCCTAGACGACCTTTTTTTGCTATTGGACGAAGGGATGAAGATAAGATAAGAGATATGTTTTTAAGGAATATTAAATTATGAGTGAAAGAGAAGATATTGCTGGTGATATAATTACAAAACTAGATGCTGTTTCTAGTCCTATTGAATTAAAAAAGATAACGAGAGAGCCATTTGATCCTGAAGAATTATCAAATGCTCAGTTCCCAGCCTGTTATGTGCAAAGTGGTGATGAAACTAGAGAGCCTAGTACAATGGGAGCAGTTGGAACAGGAAAAAGGCAAGGAACAATAGATTTTGTTGTTGTTGGGTTTGTTAAAGGAACTACAAGCAATATTGACACATTAAGAAACCAATTAATTGAGGTTGTAGAAGAAACATTAGATGCTGATATAACCAGAAATGGCAATGCTTTAAATACTGAGATTGTTGAAGTTAGTACAGACGAAGGGGAAATTTATCCTTATGGTGGTATTAGAATTGTGGTAAGAGTTTTATATCAATTTGTTAGAGGCACAGCATAATTGATAAAATATATTTTGACTAATTTTGTAAAAAAGGTTAGTTAAAGAATAACAAGGAAGTAATTTATGGGAACAAACAGAGTTATTTTAGTATCGCCAAATAATGGAACTGAAAGAGAAGTTTTTTCTTATGAAGTTGAAAATCTTGTTAAGCATGGGTGGAAAGTGAAAGGCACAAAGCCTCAACCGAAACCAGAAACTAAACCTAAACCAAAAACAGAGGAGTAAGATATGGCTAACCATACAGGACAAAGTGGTACAGTTAAACTAGGCTCAAATGCTGTCGGTAGTGTTTCAGGATTTTCACTTGACACTACAGGAGATGTAATTGAGAATTCAAATCTTGGATCAACTGCTAGACAATATTTGGCTGGTAGAACAAGTTGGTCTGCAAGTGTTGAAGCACATTTTGACGAAACAGATACTAATGGACAACAAGCATTAACAGTTGGTAGTTCAGTTACTTTGAATCTTTACCCAGAGGGTTCAGATTCAGGCGACTACTATTGGTCTGGAACTGCTTTAGTTACAGGTGAATCTCATTCTGTAACATTAGATGATACAATTAAATCATCTTTTACAGCACAAGGCACAGGAGTATTAACTAGAAGTACAGTATAATTGAATGGCTGAAAAAATAGACTTTTTTGAGGGAGTCAAAGGACATTTTGAATCTCTTGAAACAAAAATTATAGAAGTTCCTGAATGGGGATTAACAGGTGATAAATCTATTTATAGTAAGCCATTTAATATGTCTGAAAAGGCAAAAATATTTAAAGGTGCTAACGACAGCGACCTTAATGTTCTTATTGATGTTATTATAACTAAATCCTTAACTAAAGATGGCGATAAAATGTTCACACTAGAACATAAAATGCCTTTCAAATTAAAAGCCGATACAGATGTTATTGCAAAAGTTGCTTCTGCTATTATGGCTTCAGATGATTTCCAAACACTTAAAAAAAAATAAAAAATAATGCTGAGATATATTCTATCTTTGCTCTAGCCGAAACTTTACATAAGACCGCAAGTGAAATCTTGCAAATGCCTGTTCAAGAGTTTAATATGTGGATGGCTTATTTTGATTTAAAAAAAGAAGAAGCCGAAAAACAAAATAGAATTGCTCAAATGAAAAGAAAATAATGGCTACAAAAAAAGTAAATATTGACATAGTTGCAAAGGATAAATCTAAACAGGCTCTTAAAGGTGTTCGTAGCAATCTTGATAGTGTAAAAAAATCAGTCTTTAATCTTCGTAATGCCTTTATTGGTTTAGGTGCTGGTCTAGCAATTCGTTCAATCGTTAACACAGGAAAAGAAATAGAAGGATTACAAGTTCGTTTAAAATTCTTATTTGGTACAGCAGAAGAAGGATCAAAAGCATTTGATGAAATGGCAAAATTTGCTTCTAAAGTTCCTTTTTCTTTAGCAGAAATTCAACGAGGTGCTGGTGTATTAGCTGTTGTTAGTAAGGATTCAAAAGAATTAGCCAATATAATGAAAATTACAGGTAATGTGGCGGCTGTTACAGGACTTGATTTTAAAACTACTGCTGAACAAATACAAAGGTCATTATCTGCTGGTATTAGTGCGGCTGATTTATTTAGAGATAGAGGTGTTAAAGCAATGCTTGGCTTTAAAGCTGGTGCTAAAGTATCAGTAGAAGAAACAGTTGAAGCATTTGAAAGAGTATTTGGTTCTGGTGGTAAATTTGATGGAGCAACAGATCAATTAGCACAAACATTTGAGGGAACTCTCTCAATGATTGGCGATAAGATTTTTAATTTTAAAAGAACAATATTAGAAGCTGGTTTTTTTCCAGAACTTAAAAAACAATTTAAAGATTTAGATAATTTTTTAGCAAATCAATCTGATGCTTTAGATAAAATGGCTATAAAAATTGGCAAAGGTTTAGCTATAGCAGTTAAAAATTTAGGTGATGCAATTATATTTGTAAAAGAAAATGTTGATTTATTTGCTGGTGCATTGGGAACTTTAATAGCTTTAAAAGTTGCTGGTTTCTTTTATGGTGCAGCTACTGCTTTAGCTGGTTTAACTGCTGGTATGAAAGCATTTAATTTTGCTACAAAGAAAAATATAATCTTTGGAAGTGTCATGGTTTTTGCTTCTGCAATGGGTTTTTTAATTGCTAAATTTAAAGAATTTAAAGGAGAATTATCAACTGAATTTGATAACAAATCAATAAAAGAATTAAATGAAGAACTTGCACAATCTGTTAAAAATTTAGAAAAATATAAAAAACAAGGTGCGGCTGGATTACCAAATGTTGCAAAAGAATATAAAAATCAAGAAATATTAATTGCTCTTATTGCTCAAAAAACAAAAGAGTTAAATATTGAAAATGGATTTCATATTCAACAAATGCGAGATTCTTTAAAATTAGTAAATGCTAATACTGATGCTTTAGCTGCAAGAAATGAAGCTCTTCAAGAATTTTTAGACAAAGAAAAACAATTAAAAATGATGCAAGAAGATTCTTCATTATTTGATAATACTTTTGATCAAAGCCAAAAAGAAAAACAGGCATTTGAAACATCTATTGCAAATTATAAACTTTTTGCACACACAATGAATAGATTAAGAAAAAATAACGAAGATGAATATTGGAAAAGTTACACAGAAGCAATGTCAAAAAGACATAGAGCAGAGCAAGAATTAACTAGAATTAATGAAGAAAAAAAGATTGCATTAAAAAAAGAAGCATCAGATCAAATATTTGAAAATACAAAAGATACTTTAAGAGCATTAAGTGGTTTAAATCGTACTGCTTTTGAAGCATTTAAAAGACTACAAATTGCAGAAGCGGTAATTAATGCTGTAGGTTCAGCATCAAAAGCAATGAATAGTGGTTATCCGCCACCATTAAATTTTATTTTAGCTGGAACAGCACTAGCAAAAGGTATGGCTATGGTTGCCCAAATACAAGCTACATCTTATAGACAACAAGGCGGTATGGTTAAAGCTGGTCAACCTTATATGGTTGGTGAAGCTGGAAAAGAAATGTTTGTACCAAACCAAAGTGGAAAAATAGTTCCTAATCATGAACTAAGTCAAGGAGTTAATGTTAATTTTAATATTACAACAGTTGATGCTAGTGGTTTTAATCAATTATTAAATAACAGTAGAGGAACAATAGTAAATATGATTAATAGTGCTGTAAATGAAACAGGCAGACAGGCAATAGTATGAGTGGAGCATTACCTAATACAGATTTTACAGCTATCAATATTAAAAGCAATCAAAGAACTTTAGTAAGTGAAACCGATAGTGGCAAAACATTTAGACGACAAGTTCAAGGTCAAAGATGGTCTTTTACAATTAAATATCCATCTATGACAAGAGCCGACTTTGCACCAACTATGGCTTTTATGATTAAACAAAGATCACAAAAAGAAAATTTCACAGTTACCTTTCCAAGTTATCTTAATGCTTTAGGTAATGAAACAGGTTCACTTTTAGTTGATGGAGTTCATGCTGTTGCTGACACAACTATTGCTATTGATGGTTTTGCTGGTGATGGTGCTGGAAGATTAAAAGCTGGTGATTTTATAAAGTTTAATTCGCATAGTAAAGTTTATATGGTTGTTGCTGATGCAACGAGTTCAAGTAATGCTTGTACTGTCACAATAGAGCCACCATTAACAACTGCTTTAGCTAATAATGGTGCTGTTACTTATGATTCTATTCCTTTTACTGTTCATATGACATCTGATGTTCAAGAATTTAATACAGGAGCAATAGATAGTTCTGGTAATCTTTTATTTAGTTATGAGTTTGATGTTATTGAGGCAATATAATGGCAAGGGGTTTATCATCTGATGTTAAAACAGAATTAGCAACAGGAAATATACAACCTGTTCATTTAATACATCTTAATTTTGCTACACCTTTATATTTAACCGATTGTGGTTATGATTTAACCTCTAGTATATCTGGTAGTTCAAGAACTTATACATCTTCTGGTCATATTTTAGGAATTAGTAATGTTCAAGAAAGTTCTGAGCCAATAAAAAACTCTTTAAATTTATCTTTATCAGGTGTTGACCAAACATATATTTCTATAGCATTAAATGAAAATATTATTAATGATACTGTTCAAATTTATAGAGGTTTTTTAAATAGTTCTAATGCTTTAATTGGTGATCCTTTTTTATTATACGAAGGTTTTATAAATCAATATTCAATAGAAGATGATACAAATACTGCTAGAATAGGATTAGAGATAACTTCACATTGGGGTAATTTTGAAAAAGTATCTGGTCGTAGGAGTTCAGATGTTTCACAGCAAAGACATTTTGCAAGTGATAAAGGGTTTGAATTTAGTGCATTAACAGTTTTAGATTTAAGATGGGGTAGAAAATAATGGCTTGGTATAGTGGAATATTAGATAAAGCTTTACCACCAGTAGTAGGTAAGGTTTTAGCAAAATTTGTTCCATGGCTTTCGCCTATACTTTCATTTATTTCTATTGTTTCAACTGCTCTTACTTGGTTAAGAAAACCTGATGAACCTGAATTTAATTTTGATACAACTGCTGAAAATATTGCAAAAGGTATTTTAGTAAACAAAACATCTGCTAATGGTCAAATACCTATTGTGTATGGAACAAGAAAAGTAGGGGGAATAATTTCTTTTTTAGAAACATCTGGAACAGATAATGAATATTTATATATGATATTTACTTTGTGTGAGGGCGAAATAGACGATATTTCACAAATTTATATTAACGATAATTTAGTCACTTGGTCAGGTGATTTAGCCGACAACACAGAAAGAACAGTAGGTAGTGGTGATTCAAATTATTACAAAGATAGTGCAAGTTTAATAACTGTCAAACCACATTATGGCTCTGATAGTCAAACTTATGACACATTAGTTGGTAGTTTAACATCTTGGACAAGTAATCACAGATTAAGAGGAGTAGCTTATCTTGCTTTAAAGTTTAAATGGAATCAAGATGCTTTCGGTGGGATTCCAAGTGTTCATGCAGTTGTTAAAGGTAAAAAAATTTATAATCCAAATTTAGATGGAACATTAACAGGTGGTTCTGGTTCTCATAGAGCAGATACAAGTTCAACATGGGAATATTCTGATAATCCTGTTTATCAATTATTAGATTATTTACGAAATACTCGTTATGGTATGGGTATTGCTAATGGTTATTTTGATTCTAATTTTGCTGATTGGCAAACTGCTGGTGATGTTTGTGATGCAAATATAACACCTTATTCTGGAGCAGATCAAATTGATTTAATAGATAGTCATGCTGTTGTTGATACATCTAAAAAATGTATTGAAAATGTAAAAGATTTTTTAACAGGATGTAGAGGTTATCTAAATTATACTGCTGGAGAATATAAAGTTTTAGTAGAAACATCTGGTAGTGCTTCTATAACTTTAACAGAAGATAATATTATTGGTGGAATAGGTGTATCTTCTAAAAATAAAAATGAAAGATATAATAGAGTTATTGTTACTTTTATTAATCCAAATAAAAATTATCAAGTAGATGAAGCACAATTTCCACCTGTTGATGATTCTGCTCAAGCAAGTGCTGATCAACACTCAACAATGAAAACTGCTGATGGTGGAATTTTATTAGAGGGTAGATTTGATTTTCCAAGTATAACAAGTCCATATCAAGCACAAGAAATGGCTGAAATTATTTTAAGAAGATCAAGGTCTAGTTTAGATGTTAGTTTAACAGCAGATGCAAATGCTATGGAATTAGCTGTTGGAGATATAGTTAATGTTACTCATGCAACACCAAGTTTTAGTGCAAAACCATTTCGTGTTTTATCTGTAACTTTAAATCCTGATAGTACAGTTTCTTTACAATTAACAGAACACCAAGATTCCTATTATACTTTTGGAACACAAACAGCAGTTGCAACTATACCTGATACAACTTTACCTAATCCTTTTTCTGTTTCTGCACCAGCAAGTGTAACTCTTACTGATGAATTAATTTTATATAATGAAGGTACTGCAATAACTAGATTAAATATAGTTGTTGGTGCTTCAACAGATAAATTTGTTCAATATTATCAAGTAGAAGCAAAATTAAGCACAGAAACAGATTATAAAATTATAGCAAAAGGTTCACAGCTTAATTATGAAATGCTTAATGTTATAGATGATAAAACTTATAATGTAAGAGTTAAAGCTATTAATGCTTTAGGAGTTAGTTCTTCTTATACCTCTGCTAACAGATTAATAGTTGGTGCAACTGAGCCACCAAATGATGTAGAAAATTTTTCAGTTAATATGCAAGGCTCAAATCAAATGCAATTAAATTGGGATGCAGTAAGTGATTTAGATGTATCATATTATGAAATTCGTTATCAAAATGTAACAAGTTCGGCACAATGGAATAAATCTAATAATTGGCTTCAAGTTCCTAGAACAAGTGGAACAACAAAAACTACTAATGCTAAAACAGGTGCTTTTTTAATTAAAGCAGTAGATAAGCTAGGAAACGAATCAAATAACGAAACAATTATTTATTCTAATATTTCTAGTTTACAATCTTACAAAAATATTTCTACATTAACAGAAGATTTAACTTTAGGTACTTATGATGGTGATGTTGCTTTAACAGATTCTTCTGGAACTAATTCTATTGTTCTTGATACTATAACAGACTTTGATGACACAGTTGGAAACTTTGATAGTCCTAGCGGAGATTTTGATTTAGGCGGAACTGATGTAACATCTAATCCTAATTATTATACAGCAAATATTGACAATGAAGGTTTTTACACTTTAAATTCTTCATTATCATTAAGTGGTATTTTTGATGTTTCATTTACAAAAAATTTAACCATTGATCAAATTGAAGATCCATATGATTTATTTGATTCAGGGCGAGGATTTACAAGTTTTGATGATGCACCAGCACCTTTTGATGGTAATGATCCAACTAATGCAATACAAAGTTTACAAGTTGCTAGTTCTACATCTAGTCTTGGAGATGCTACAAATTTTTTTGCTTTAAATGCTTCAACAACTTATAAAGGAAGATATTTTAAATTTAGATTGAGAATGGCAAACAAAAACAATAAAGTAAGAGGATTTGTAAGCGGTATTAGTGTTAGTGTTGATATGGAAAAAAGAATTGAAAGTGATAATGATGTGGCAAGTACAACAGGTACAAAAGCTATAACTTATACTAATTCTTTTTATGCTAGTCCAGCAGTAGGTATATCTGCTCAAAATATGGCAACAGGCGACACTTACACAATTAGTTCCAAAAGTGCGACAGGTTTTTCTATTGCATTTACAAATTCATCAGGGAGTGGTATTAATCGCACATTTGATTATGTTGCTCAAGGTTATGGGTTGAAATCATCTAGTTAATAATGATATAGAGGTATTATGAGTCAAGTTTCAGATGTAAGTATAGCGAATCAAGGTTTCTCAGCCTTTCGTACAGAATTAAACAATATTTTAGGTGCAATAAACACTACTCATATAGGGAGTTCTGCTCCAGCAAGTTTAGCACAAGGTAGTTTATGGATTGATACATCTGCTGGTGCTACAGGTTGGATTTTAAAATTATATGATGGCTCAGATCATATTGCTTTAGGCACAATTAACTCAACAGCAAATACTGTAGATTGGACAGATAGCTCAGTCACTTTTGATATTGTTAATGACACAAGTCCTCAACTTGGTGGCAATTTAGATACTAATTCACATAATATTATAATTGATGATGCTCATTTTATTTCTGATGAAAACAATAATGAACAAATTATATTTCAAACAACTGCTTCAGCAGTTAATGAATTAGAAATAACGAATGGTGCGACAGGTAATGCACCAATATTAGGAGCAAGTGGTGAAACGAATGTTGATTTACATATTAAACCAAAAGGCTCAGGTGAAACAATTATTGGATCAGGTGGTGCTGCTGCTACTTTAACAACAAGTGGTACTTATGATTTAGTTTTAGATACTAATAAAGGAACTAATTCTGGAAATATAACTATTACTGATGGTGCTAATGGCGATATAGATATTACTACAAATGGTACAGGTAAAATTAAATTTAATGATTTAGCTTATATTCCTCAACAAGCAATTACTTCATCTTCAAATGCTGTAGCATGGGATTCACAAGCCGCACCAAATGCTTATCATCAAACTTCAGAAAATACGACTTTTTCTGCTCCAAGTAATGCTACTGAAGGTGCTTTTATTTGTTTAGAAATAAATTTTAATGGTTCTCATACTATCGGTTGGAATACTGTTTTTGAATTTGCGGCTTCAACCGAACCAACTGAAACTGCTACTGATGGCAAAACTGATCTTCATGTATTTAGATATAATGGAGCTGTATGGCAAGAAGTAGGTAGAACTTTAAATTTAAGTGAGAGTTAAAATATGTATGCGATAGTAGAAGATAAAAAAGTAATTGAAACTTTTAACCACCCAAAAAAATTAATTAGAAATGATGTTCGTTATTCAACTAAAATTTATTCTTTATGGTCATTAGAAGAAAAAAAAGCCATTGGTTTATATGAAGTAGAATATGATAATTCAAAAAGAAAAGATGAAGAATGGTATACAAACACAAATGTAACTATATCTTATAAAACATCAGGCGATAAAGTTACTGCAACTTATGGAACAGCAACAGCTAAAAAAATAGCAGATACTCTATGGACAGAACAAGATAAAACTGATGGTCTAATTAGAGATGGTGAGGATGTAGGAGATGTTGCTACAGAAGGTTTAAAAACAATTAAAAAAAGAAATATAAACAATCAATGTGCTAGTTTACTTGCACCGAGTGATTGGAGAGTAATAAAAGCACAAGAAACAGGGGGAACAATGGATAGTGGTTGGAAAACATGGAGGGCTAGTGTTAGAACAAAATGTAATTCTATGCAAACACAAATAGATAATGCTAGTAATGTTGATGCTCTTGCTGCTTTATTTACTTATACAGAAACAGATGGAGTAAGATCAAGACCACTAGGCGAATTTCCTGTGAAGGAATAACCAATGCCTTTAATTATTCCAGCAAACACTTTAGCAGATAGTAGTTATGAAATAAGTAATTCACTAAGGTTTAATTCTGATGATAGCCCAAGTTTAGCATTAACATTTGGTGCGGATGGTAGTGCCACACAGTTTTGTGTAAGTATGTGGGTTAAAAGAAGCAGAATAACAGGCACACAACAATTTTTATTATCAGCTAGAACAGATGGCTCAAATTATGGAACAATTAAATTTAATGGTGATAATAAAATTCAAGTAAATTTAATTAATAGTGGTTCAGACCAAGATGAAATTGTTACTACTGCTGTTTATAGAGATGTTTCAGCATGGTATCATTTATTTTTTCGTTTTGATAAAACACAAGCGTCATTATCAGATGGAATAAAACTTTATGTAAATAATGTTTTACAAACTTGGGGAACAACTACTTACGCACAAAATCAAGGTTATCATTTTGGTAAAAATGGAACACCTATGACTATAGGAAATTATAATGCCGCAGAAGCATATGCCGCTTTATATTTTTCAGAAGTATATTATGTTGAGGGGGAATTAAAAAATTCAACAGATTTTGGCGAAACAAATGACAATGGAGTTTGGATACCTAAAGCATATAATGGTAATTTTGGAGATGAGGGTTTCTTTTTAGAATTTAAACAAACAGGAACAAGTCAAAATGCAAGTGGTATAGGTGCTGATACAAGCGGTAATACTAATCATTTTGCAGTTGCTAACCTAGCCGCAACAGATGTTACAACAGATACACCAACAAATAATTTTGCTACAATAAATGCATTGGCAAACTATTATAATCCAGCAACTTTATCTGAGGGAAATACAAGAGTTGATTTTGCAAATGATGTTTCAACAAGTTATGTTATATCAACTATAGGTGTTGCTTCTGGAAAATGGTATTGTGAAGTAAAAGGAGTTGATATTCCTAGCTATGGTGAAATAGGTATAGCTTCAAGACCAAGACAAGATGATGGGAATGATGATAAACTGACAGTTAATGTTAACAACTATGGATATACTGCAAATAATGGAAATGTTAAATCAAATGGTACTGCTGGTTCTTCATATGGCAATAGTTATTCAGATGGCGATATGATTGGAATAGCAATGGATTTAGATAATAATAAATTATATTTTTCTAAAAATGGCACTTGGCAAAATTCTGGTGATCCAACAAGTGGCTCAACAGGCACAGGAGCATTTTCTATTGCAGAAGCAACAACTACACATGATGGATTTTATTATTTTGCAGGAGGCAGTAATATAAATAATGATAACACACGAATGGATTTTAATTTTGGCAATCCATCTTTTTCAATATCAAGTGGTAATGCAGATGCAAATGGATATGGAAATTTTGAATATGCAGTACCTAGTGGGTACTATGCTCTATGTACCAAAAACCTAGCGGAGTATGGATAATGGCTTATACAACAATAGATGATCCATCAGTTTATTTTCAAACTAAAATTTATACAGGAAATGCTACTGACGATACAGCTTATACAAATGATGGTAACTCAGATTTACAACCTGATCTTTTATGGGTAAAAAATAGGAGTGTAGCAGTTGACCATGTTTGGTTTGATTCTACTAGAGGAGTAACAAAAAATATTAGAAGTAATAGTGCTAATACAGAAAGCACTAATTCTAATTATTTAAAAAGTTTTAATAGTGATGGTTTTACTATGGGTACATCTAGTAGAGTTAATGGTAATACAAATAATATGGTAGCTTGGCAATGGAAAGCTAATGGTGGAACAAGAACAACTTTTTCTGAAAGTGGAAATAACCCCGCTGGTGGTTATCAAGCCAATACAACATCAGGATTTTCTATTGTAGATTATACAGGAACAGGTGGAAATGGAACTGTCGCACATGGATTAGGAGCAGTACCTCATGTAATGCTTTTTAAATGTAGAAGTGTTGGTTATCATTGGATAATGTATCATCAGAAACTTACATCAGCACCAGAAACAGATGGTATAAAACTTGATGTAGCAGAGTCAACAGGCGATTATATTTTTTATTTTCAAGATACAGCTCCTACATCAAGTGTTTTTACTTTAGGAACATCAAGTCCAGGCGATAGTGGATTTAATGATGATGGTGCAACCAATATGGCTTATCTTTGGACAGAAAAACAAGGCTTCAGTAAATTTGGTACTTTTAAAGGTAATAATAAAGCAGATGGAGTGTTTATCTATACAGGATTTAAACCTGCATTTTTTCTGTGGAAACGATATGATCATTCATCAGGTTGGGGATTGATAGATAGTACAAGAAACCCTACTAATCAAGGATTTTATCAAGCATTTCCACATGACACAGGTGAAGGTAATTATGCTATAGGTGATTTTGTAAGTAATGGTATAAAAATGAGAAATACATTTGGTGATACTAATAGTGAGAACCCTTATATTTATATGGCATTTGCAGAAAATCCTTTTGTATCTAGTGAGGGAGTTCCATGCACAGCAAGATAAATCCTAAATGCCCTGAATGTGGCTGTGATAATTGTATCTGTGAAGATGGTTGCGATTCATGTGGAGCATAAATGAAAATAGAATTATCAATAAAAAATATTTTAATAGCTGTAGGATTAATAAGTGCCGCTTGTGGTAATGTTTTTATAGTAGGTAAATTATTTTCTGACTTTGAATTATTAAAAACAAACATAGAAGATGTTCAAGCTAATCAAAATGTGCTTGAATTAAAAAATGAAATTTTAGAAAACTCTTATAAGATCAAATCTCTAAGATTAGAAATAGATGGTGATTTTGAATGAGGACTACTTTTTTTGTATTAACTTTTGTTCTTGTTATAAGTGCTGTAATAAGTGCAAAAGGTGCTGACACAAATACTGTTTCTTCAACAGTAGTAACGGACAAAGCTCCACCAACAGCTAATGCTCCAAGTGTTGTTGTAAATAATTCTGATATTTGCAAAACTGCTACAAGTGGTGCTGTGCAAACTCAAATATTCGGTATCGCTAGTGGTATCACAATCACAGATGAAAACTGTGAAAGAATTAAACTTGCTCGTAGTTTATATTCTATGGGAATGAAAGTTGCGGCTGTTTCAACATTATGTACTGACCATAGAGTGTTTGATGCTATGTGGTTTGCTGGAACTTATTGTCCTTATGATTCAAAGATAGGAACAGAAGCAAAACAAGGTTGGGAAGAAAATCCAGAATTAGTACCAGAAGGAAGTGTTGTATTTGCTAATAAAGAATTAACTAAAAAAGAAATAAAGGAAGTCAAAAATGACCAATTTGCGAAATTTATTATATCTGCTATGGCTTTGTGGATCGGTTTCCCTATCCTTTTCTAGTAAAGCTGTAGATTGTACAACTGACACCATAGGTCTTTGTACTCCAACGATAGAAGAAATAATTGAAGAATCTATAACAGAAGAAATTATTCATGAAGCAGATGGAATAACAATAATAACAACTACAACAACTGACATTACAACAACTACTATTATTAATGAGGACTCTGGAGATTTATTAGATGGTGATAATAATTATGTAACCTCAAAATTTGAGGGCGATATGGATATTGATTGGGGTGGTCAAGGTTCTGCTTCAATGCCTAGTGGTTCTGGTTGCGGAAATTTAGGAACTGATAAATGTGCTAGAATTACAGGTTCAGGCAATTCTACATCAATAATGGGTGTTCCTAATATGGGAACTACTTTTATTCAAACAGTAGATATATCAAATCTTAACATAACTAAAGGTGGTGAAACTAACTATACAATTAAGGTAGATAAACAAGATGCAAATGATTCTATTTATATGCACATTACAGGTAAAAATGGAAATACAAATGTTTTTTCAGGCACAGATGTTTTGTCAGCTAGTGGAACAAATTCTGGTTATCAATCTTATGAAGGTGGTTGGGATTTTTCAGGAAGTTTAACTACTGTCATTATAGAAATAGGAGGTAGGGATATTAGTCTAAGCATTTCTCCCTTGTTTGATGATGTTACAATCTCCGTGTTATATAATGTTGTCAATACCATTATCAGCCAAGAAATAACATCAGTAGAAATGTTTATTGCTTTAAATATAGATGCACCTGAAGATGTTATTGATTTTGTTGAAGATGTATTTGAATCAAATGATATGGTTGAAACTAATGAAGGATATGAATTAGAACCAATTACTATTGATGAACCTACTTATAATGAGGTTGAACTAGAAATTCAAGAAATAGAAATTGCTGAAATTGAAGTTGAGGTTATGGAAATGGAAATAGAAGTTGAAGCAGAGTTAGAGTTAGAGATTGAGGAAGTTGTTGAAGAAACCATTGAGGTAGCAGAAGATATAAAAGAAGAAGCACCGCAAGAATTGGAATCACAAAAAGAAACAAAAGAGGAAGAAACTGAATCAACAAACGAAGTAGTTGAAGAAAAAAAAGAACAATCAATAGAAAAAGAACAAGAAAAAAAAGAAGAAGTTGAGAAACCAAAAGAAATAGCGAAGAAAGAATCATCTAAAGAAAAAGCTGTTAAAAAGATTATGAAAAAAATTGATGATAAGAAAAGATATGATGATGTAAGCCAAACTAAAACATTGGTGGTTATGCAAGTATTAGGCAACACTAAAACCTTTTTTGATACTCAACAAGCACTAAATGATAGGGTTGATTTTTTTTCAGATGTTACTTTACCAGATACAGTTATATCTGATAATAATATAGCGAGTTATTTTTTATTTGCGGGAAGTGATGGATTAATGAACGATATGATAATGCAACAATGGCAGACGGATTCGGAGTAGCTATGGCAGAAATGGAATTTGCTGGAATAAAGTTTAAAGGTGGCAAGATATTTGTTATTATTACTGCTTTAACTACTCTTGGTGGTGGTTTATGGGCTGGTTTTGAGTTTTATAAAGACTATCTTAACATGAAAGATAAGATAGAGCATTATTCAGCACCAGATTTAAGTGGTTTTGATAAAAGATTAGAATTACTACAACAAGAAACTGAAATGATAACTCAAGAAATGAGTATGATAATTCAGGAAGTACAATTAGTTTCTGATGTTGCTAACGAGTTAAAGAATGATCTTAGACAAGATGTAAGACGAATTGAAAAAATTGTTAATGATGTAGAGCAACAAGTTAAAGAGGATGGTAGAGAAAATTCTAAAGATTTAAAAGAAACTGTTAATGATTTAAAAGATGAAATGAAATCATTAGAAGAAAAAATTGATAAAAAAATAAAACTTGCTTTAGAAAATCCATTATCAAATATGAAATAATGGCAAAACAAACTTTAGTTCAAAAATCAATTTTTGATAAAGTAGTTAAAAGAACATCAATAGGAAATTCTTCTCGTTCAAAGCCAAAAAATAAACATAAATTAAAATCATGGAAAAAATATAACAGGCAAGGCAAAACATGATTAAAACAATTTGTGCAACTTTAGTTCTATTGTGTAGTCCTTTTAATTATGAATGGGACTTTAGTTATAAAAATAAAGATGAATTTGTTTATGGTATTACAGAATGTACGATTGAATTTAATTCTAAAATACCACCACAATCAAGAGTAATAGTAGTTGTTTCTGTTGCACAAGCTATACTTGAATCTAATTGGGGTTTATCAAGATTTGCTTTAGAAGGTAATAATTTTTATGGAATGATAGAAACTGACAAAACAAAACCTCATATAAAAGCATTAAATAGCAATGTAATGATAAAAAAATATGAAAGAAAATGTGAAAGTGTTGCTGATTATATTACCTTACTTAATAGAGGTACAGATTTTAAAGAATATAGAGTATTAAGAAATAAACAAACACTATTACAAGAAGTAAATTTAGATGAATTAATTAATAGCTTACATACCTTTGCAATAGATAAAAATTATACAAAAAAGATTAGTAAAACAGTTTATTTTCTACTACAAGAATACCCAGAAATTTTTCAAATAGAAAGTATGCAAGATGTCTGATTGGGAAAAAGAAAGAGTTATTATTGCTGAATTAAAAACAGATGTTAAATATATTCGTGAAGATATAAATATTATGCAAAAACAAATTCGTGATCTTAATTCTATATCTAATAAAGGAATGGGCGGATTAAAAGTTGCTTTATTTATTGGAACAATTTTAGCTGGAATTTATACTTTTATCAAATTATTAAAATAGTCATTTTTTGCAAAATTATAAAATTTAGTATAATACCTTTATATGGAAGATAAGGAATGGGACGAGCTTAAACTTATCCAAGAAAAGCTACATGAGGCTTTAGATAAAGGTTATCCGCCTGTTGGCAAAGGTGGTTTAAATAATCCTACAGGTGCAAAAAAAATAGTTGAAGATGTTTTAGATATTCCACGAACAACACTACAAAGAAAAATAGATAAAATAGAAAAGTTAGCATTAGGTAGTTCTCATTGGACTATTGAATGGCACAGGTACAAAGATACTAAGCCGCAAGTTATTATAGAAGAATATAAAAAACCGATTGTAAGAATAGCCGCACAAACAACTAGCTTCTCACAGCCAACAAAAGTATTTGTAATTCCAGATGCTCATGTTTCACCAGATGAAAATTTAGATAGATTTTATTGGATAGGAAAACAAATAAATGAATATAAACCAGATTATGTTGTTTGCATTGGAGATTTTTGTTCTTTTGATTCAGTTAATACTTTTGACAAAAACCATACTGTTAAGGGTGGAGCAAAACCACCTATTTCAGCAGATATAGAAGCAACAAAAGAAGCATTAATATTATTACATGAAGGTATGGGCGATCATCAATGTTTTAAACATTATTGTTTAGGCAACCATGAACTACGATTATATAAATATGAAAACGAACACAAAGAAGTTGTTGGTGCATTTTCACAACAATATGAAAACTTATGGCGATTAAGAGGTTGGGGAATTTCTGAATATGGAGATTTTTTCTTTATTAAAGGAGTTGCTTTCGTTCATGTTCCTTTAAATGAAATGGGTAGAGAAATTGGCGGTAAAATGGCAGAAGCAAGTCAAATATCTAATTCTGCTACACATGATATAGTTTTTGGTCATAGTCATAGGGAACGATCTTGGAGAGCAAGTAAATTAGGTAGAGGTAATTATGTTAAAATTGTGAATGTAGGAACAGCAATGAACTTTGGTCATATTGAAAGTTATGCTATAAATAATGCTAATGGATGGAGTTATGGTATTTCACAGTTATTGTTAGCTGATGGACATATACAAGGTCATAATTTTGTCAGTATGATAGAACTAAAGGAGAAGTATGAAAACACCAGATAAACTTGTTAAAAGAGTAATGGATAAAATGGCTTTACGAGCAAATCAAGGAATGATTAAGTTTGGTAATACTATGGAAGAAACTAAAAAAACTAAAATACAATGGTTAAAAGAAACTCAAGAAGAATTATTAGATGCTGCAGTTTATTTAGAAAAGTGTATTGAAGCTGAATACAAAAGAACTGAAAAAATTGTTTCTTGGGAAGGCGAAAAAGTTAATATTAAAGATTTAGATGAAAATGAAAGTTATGGGGGAACGATATGAATATAGAAAAATTAAAAGACGAAATACAAAAAGAAGAAGGTTACAGAGATACTATATACAAAGATCATCTTGGCTTTGCTACAATAGGATATGGACATTTAGTTAGACCAAGTGATAATTTTAAAGAAGGTGTAAAATATGACCGAAAAAGATTGTTAAAGGTTTTTGATTATGACTTTCAAATTTCTTATCAAGATTCAATGGATTTATGTAAAGATTTAGATATTCCTGATGAAGCAAAAGAGATTATAATTCATATGTGTTTTCAACTTGGAAAGCCAAAAACCACCAAATTTAAGAAGATGTTTGAAGCATTACGAAATAAAGATTATATTGAGGCTGGATTACAAATGGAATCAAGTTTATGGGCGAAACAGACACCAAACCGAGTGATGAGATTAAGCGAGAAAATGAAAAAATTGACATGAGAACAATGCGAAAAAGATTAACAACACCAGAGGAAATAAAAGAGATACATGATAATAGAAAAAAATATAGAGAAGAAGATTTAAGAGCAAAAATGCAAAGAATATCTAATCAATTAAGAGAGTGTGGCAAATTATGAAAAAGAAAAAAATAGTTAAAAAAAAGAAAAAAGAAATTAAAAATAAAAAATTAAATGAATTAGGTTATCCTGTTAATGATCCTTATGGTTTGTTTGCCGCTTTTCATAGAGCATTTAATGGAAAAAAATAATGGCTAAATATCAAGGCAGAACAGTTAAATTAAATAAAATTCAACGAGGAGATGTTAAAAAATTTAAAGTTTTTGTAAGAGATAGATCAACAGGTAACATTAAAAAAGTAAATTTTGGTGATAAAACTATGCGAATTAAAAAAAATATTCCAGCAAGAAAAAGAAGTTTTATGGCTAGAATGGGTGGAGTATTAAAAAAAGTTAAAGGTCAAAAAAATTTAAGTCCAGCATATTGGGCGATTAAATCGTGGAGGTAAAATGGTACTAGGTAAAATATTTGGTGGTGATACAATTAAAACAGTTGGTAATGTAATAGACGATCTTCATTTTTCAGGAGAAGAAAAAGAAAAGCTAAAACTACAAATGAAAGAGATTGATGCAAAGTTAAAAGAAAAACAAATGTCAATTAATTTAGCAGATGCTCAATCAACTGCTGGTGGATTAAGTGGTTTTATGCAAAGGTCTTGGCGACCTTTAATTGGAATGTCTTGTGCATTAGCTATATTTTGGGAGTTTGTTTTATCAAAATTTATTTTATTTATTTGTGGTATATTTCAATATGAAGTGTTAAATATTCCTCAACTTGATATGGGGACTTTAATGCCTCTTGTCATGTCACTTTTGGGCATGGGTGCCCTCAGGACTTTTGAAAAAACAAAAGGAGTCACGAAATGAGAGAGAGAATTGAAAAATGGTGGGATTCATTTATTTCTTTAAAGTGGTGGGTTCAAGCAATTATTATTATAATAATAACTATTGCTATTCATAATTGGATTTTACATTAATGCCGAAGGGCAAGGGGACTTATGGCTCTAAAAA
>VTLG01006188.1_pt1 | contig 20642 bp, 29 predicted proteins | sample 4694571 | NCBI WGS metagenome assembly VTLG01 (sample SAMN12604809, study PRJNA352737) | marine metagenome | biome: ENVO:00000447; feature: ENVO:00000209|ENVO:00000569|ENVO:01000036; material: ENVO:00002151; isolation source: viral sequences binned using virsorter ... | reverse complement strand
ATTTTATTACCCAACCGAAGTCGTGATGAATCTCCACAAGGCTTCCGTCAATAAGAGCTAAAAAAGCATTAGAAGATCCATAGCAAAGATATGGCAAATCACCATCAAAAAATTTTACTTCCTCTACCTCTATATCATACGCATAAGAATAAAGCACATTCTCCTCATCGTCAAAATGTTGTGTTGCCAACATTAAGTCATAAGGCTCTCCATTAATTATTTTTGTTTTATATTCAGGAGTTGTTAATATCTTATATAATTCAGTAAAAGCTAAATTATTTTTCGTTGCATCCTTGTTATCATTGCTTGTAGATGAAGCATTATCAAACTCAGGAGTGAAAACTTGCAATTCTTCATCCCACAAACCTACCCCTTCATATTTAACTGTAATACATCCATTTATTTCCTTTACATTTTCCTCAACACCACCTAATTTGCCCGTTGCTTTTACAAAGAAATCTTTTTCAAATACATCCTTATTAGACCAAATTTTTCTTAATTCGATGTCACGCCAAATAGCTTGAATATTAATCTGAATCTCTGCATATTCAGGCGTACTACCCCCAGTATCATTGTTCGGCCAATAATATAAACACATTGTAGTTGCATCTACTGTTGGATATACTGTTGTATATCCACTCGAATAACGAGAAACAAATGAATTGTAATCCTCATGTGCATATCTTGATTGAGTAAAGGATGTTCTATAGTTTGGCATCGGCTGCTCATTGGTTTGACCATCTAAAAGTAACGTACATCTTCTTAAATCTGACAGAAAATTATTATCATCGGCTGTACCACCATGCATATCACTAGCCACAGATTCGGGGAATCCAATACGTTTTTGATTAGATTCTTCATCAACGGCTTCATCATCGTGGACTGGGGCAGAATAAACACTATGAATATATGTTCCTGCGTGTTCTGTTTGTAATCCTTGTCCTGCCGATTCTTGCAACACAGCCAAACTACCTACGAAATGAACATCAGTATGTATATCTTTGTTTTCATCATCATTTAATTTATATCCCGATAATGGTTTAAATTTAAATTTTTGTACCCCAATATCATAATGTACCCTTGATTCTCCCGAAGATGTATTTGAATAAACATCTTTAGCGTGCATAGTATTCTCATCATCTAGTTGCCCCCATTCTCCACCTGAAGGAAACCACCATCCTTTTGAATCGCCACTACCCCCCGATGATATTGTAGATCTTATATGATAACCCAATGTTTCCTGTGATATTGGTTTTTCATTAATACTAAGCCATAGAGTTGCCTTTTCTATATGTGGATCATGTCCCTCAGAATATTCCTCATTAATATTAAAAAGAATACAATCTCCCCGTTCAAACCATTGTGGTTCTCTGTGTATCAAAACGTCAGGACGATGTGTGGGATTACTAATTTTGCCCCTCGTTAATTCATACGGTAGACAAGTAACATCACACAAGTGGTCGCCTATTTTTATTTGAACAGTATTGTGCCTAACAAGTTGTGATTTTTGAACATAATGGCTTTCCCCTGTATAGTGATTGTCTACTACGTGGCCACTATGATATTTAGATACACCACCTATTTCTTCAGTAGAAAAGTATGATACATCGGGCAATAATTTAATTTGGGGATTATCCCCTTCCATTCCTTCTTTGTATACTTGTGCAGGGGCAGCATCTAATCTCCCATATAATATAGGAACTGGCTTTGCACTATAATGTTCAAAAGTATTTATATCCTTAAATAAAACGTGCTGTGACTTTGGTATATCAAGCAACAACGAATCTATGCTTAAATCGTTTGCAGTTAATTTAATCTTGGAACTATCGTGGTCAATTCTTGTGATTTTTAGTCGAGAAATCAAGATACAATCGTCAAGATACTTAGTAGATGGGGTTTTCATATATATTTTGATTGTTTTTCCTAGCTTATCAGAAAACGAATCAGAGAAACGACCAACAATATTGCCCTCATTTACATCGAAATTCTTAAAAGTGATACTTGTACTCGATAATTGTGGTTTCTTTGATTTTAGGTCTATTTTCTCGCTTATATCGGATATTGTAAGCCCTGCATCCTCATAGTATCTTTCAGGCGATGCATCAAATTCTTTTAACATTTGTTTTCGTGATGCTATAAATATTTCATCATCTATAATGACCAAATATTCGAGATTCTGAACAGATGAACGTAAATCGTTTTTTATTATGTCATTAATTGGTATCACGAAATGCCGAAGTCCACACCTTTTCTAACGGCTTCTTGGATTCTCTCTGCAAGTTCTTCCTCTACAAACTGATCTGACATAACATTACCCGATATATTAACCGTAATTCCTTGACCACCACCTGCATTATTCACCCCTTCAAGTGGTGTAACAGACACATACTCATCAGCCCCACCCTCACCAACGGTGAATTGTGTTGGCTCTGATACTACGCCCTCAAATCCTGTTTGCGCACCAACCCTGCTTATCTGTTGTTCAAACATGGTTGAAGCTGTAGCAGCTGCTCCTGCTATTGCTATTGCATTAAGTGGAGGTGGCATCCAAGCAAAAAACTTAACTTGATCTTTTAAATATCCTGCAATAGCTTCACGAATATAAGCTGTCAATGCTGATTTTGAAGCATCAAGGGCTGCTTGTCCCATTGTCTTACTCCCACTTGCAGCAGCAAATCCCGCAGCAGTATTTTTTTCTATTGCAGCAGTATTTTTTTTCCAATCTTCTGTTGAATCATCTACCCAATCCTCATCAAACAATTTCATTAGTTCTCTTATCCTGTCAATTAGTGATAAAGCATTTTGATCGGCAGTTGATAGCAACATACTAAACGAATCAGGATCAGTTGGGGAAGGAACATCGGTAAAAATACTTACATATTCTTTTGTAACTTCTGTCAATGTCTTTATTGTAGTAATTCCCCCTAATCTTACAGCTTCAGCTTCCTTAAAATCTTTCATCCAAAGAATCAAAAACTCACGGGATTTATTCAATTCAAAATTTGCCCTTTCTATCTCCTCACGATACGCTTCCTTAAATGGCATCATCGCTTTTATCCGTTCTTCTAATTGATTATACAATGAAAGTTCATCTGTCATAAAAGCTAATATTATTTTTTCATCTTCAGAGTATTCTACGGTTTCCCCTCTAAGTTCTTTAACCTTTTCAACAACACCCGATATGAGATTAGCCATCCCAGTTAATCCATCTATTACTCCACTTGATATAAGTGCTTCACCAACGGCTTCTTTAAAATCAGTTATTGATGTTGTAAACCTATCTAATTTTCTTGCTGTTGTATCGGTTTCTTCTCCTAAACCATCAACAAGTTCCTTGCCTTGTTCCATAGCTGCATTAACAAACCCCTGTTTCTTCTCAGCATCGGTTAATTGTTCTACTGTCTTTCCGAGTTCTTCTGCATAATCTTCATAAGCCTTGTTTGTATCAACCATAATACCCAAATTATCGAGCATCAACTTTGATTGACGGCCAAGACCTGTCACTAAACTTTCTATACCAAACGTGGCATCTTGACCAACGGCTTCTGCTAATCTTTGTGCAACATCAAACATTTCTGCCATTTGTTCTTCACTATCGGCAATTCCAAGTAGCATAGCATTGTTTGCCTGTGTCATAATGGTCATTCTGTCGGCTGTTCCATTTAAGGCTTTATCTAATTTAGAAAATGTGTTTATAGAGAATCCTGCTTCTTTTCTCATATTATTAAAAGCATTTTCAACACCCTCTAATTTTCCTGCTAACTTAATAGATTCAAGCCCCACGCTAAATGCTTTATATGCTGCTGCAGCACTTAAAAGCCCTACTGCAAATGTTTTCATTGAAGATGATAAACTCTTTACATCTTTTCCTGTCTTTTTAAAGCCCTTACTTGTGGCTTGGATTATATGGGTATGTTTACTTGCCATTACTGTTCCTTTTGTCTAAATTGATTAATTTCCTCGTCTATAATCATAAATGAATCTATTGTTTTTATAGGAGTTTCTTGAAGTGATGGATATGGAGGGCAATTAAAGTTTTTACAATATCTATATGCTTTAATATCGTTTTGTATTTTACCATCTAATAATAAAACATCATTTACCATAAATAGTGCTTGGTTATATAAGGCTTCTCCCAACCGATTGTACCCCTTTTCTACGCATTTGTCATAACATTCCTCTAAAGCAACATAGACATCTTCTATGCTATTAAATGTCTGTTTCTTTGTGGTCGTGGGGTTTACAGCGTCATAGGGAAACTCATTTGGCAAACCATGTTTCTTCTGTACCCCATTAAGTGCAATCTGCACATTAATACGAAGTTTTATTTCTTGTCTTTTTTTTTATTATTAACCGTTAGCATACATTCAACTGCTATATATACTATATCTAAATCAGTTAATGTCAAAAGTTCTTCGTCTGATAATGTAGTTATAATTCTAATGCACTTAACCCACAACGAGAATTTTTGTGGATCACTTGATTCGGCTTCCATATAAGCATCCACAAATTGTTCTCTTAATGGCATTGTAACTTCTCTTAATTCAAAAGAAATCTTTTTGCCTGTTTCTTTGCTTTTAAGCTCTATTTTCATATTAAGCTGTCTTAATTTCTACAATAGTTGATGATGTTGCAGCACTATCATAAGTGAATCTCAATGGGATTGTCTGTTTCCAACCATCGTCATCAAAATTAATTGCTGAAGTATCTGCATATACTTTGGGTGCATCAATCTGAAACACATCCCCTGCTGATAAAGCCAATGCAACAGGTGTTGATGTATCTATTGCATCTGTGCTTTCAGCATCTCTTTTACAAGTAAGTGAACCAGTAACCTCATAACCACCTAATGAATATCCTTGTGGCTTGAAATTACTACCATTATCAAAACCAATCCTATTAACAGGTCTTGCTATTGCTAATTCAAAACCATATAACAACAAATCTTCAGTATTTAATGTTTCAACAGTTAAATCGTGCATATTGAACATAGTGGTTTGGTCTGATATTACTGTATGAGTTCCACCACCACCTGAAAATGTTAATGCTCCCTCTGTTGGAGCATACGCTGTTTGGAATGTGGCAGTACACATAACAACACCACCATTGCTTCCTATATCACCATTCATTGTTAGTCCTGTGCATAAACAAGAAGTGAAATACATATCAGTTCCTTCTCCTGCGTGTGATGAATTTTCAAACCATAATGTTACTGGGACAATATTAGATGCCCCATCTACAAAAGAAGTAGTATCAGGCATATCACCTTGTAATGTGTTTGTGCCATTCCCATCTTCAAATAATGTAAGACAAACTCTATTTATTGCTTGTGCTGTTCCATGAAATGTAATAGATATGTCAAACATCCTATCGTGTCTTTGCCATTTAACCATATCATCAGATTGAGTAAATGCACCACTACCAGTTCTTGGAGGAGCAACACTCAATGAATGTTTGTGTATTTCATCAAAAGAATAATCAGTTACAGGCATCTCTATTGAATCTGCTGTTGCTAGTGCTGCTGTTCCGACTGTTGCTTCTGTTCCTATTATAACTCTTGTATTCTGTTTTGTTTGAAACGCTGTGGATAAAGCCATTATTTATCTCCTTTCTTCTCTTTTACTTCTGTTAAGTGTTCCATAAGTTCCTTCGGAATTTTATCTTTACATTCAACCTCTAATCCTGCTTTTAATTTTAAATGTGTAGAACAAGATTTTAAAGACTTGAAATTCTTTGTGTCATCTAATTCCTTATAAGATGCCTTTGCTTTTACTATCATTTTTTCTCCTTGTTAGGCTAGATTACCATGATGAACACATTGCCATACAAATTGCACAACATATTCTTCTTCTTCTTCTAACGCATTAAGCTCAGTTGATTCTATTCTACAATTATATGCTACTGTTGAATCAGCCAAAGTTATATTAATATTATCGTGTACCAATGCTTCTATTCTCGAAACAATCCTTAATACTCCATCCAAAGCATTTTTCTCTATATCCTTAACCGAACTATAATATAGCATATTTAATGTAAATTCTCTTTTCTCTGACTTAATTGCATATTCAATTAAATCACTACTAACTGGCTCTAGCCTTAAATATTGACTTCCGACATCCTTCTTTTCATGCCCTACATATACTGGCAATGTATTTCCAAATTCTGTTCTGAGTACATTCTTCAATTTGTCAAGTATATTCTTCCAATTATTTTTAAAGGTCGCAACCACTAGATTCCTCTTGCTCCTCTAGTAAGTTCTATTCCACTTGTCATTGGATTTGTTCTTTTTCTATTCTCATTAGTAACTGTTACTTCCCAAGAATCAGCAGTTCCACTTAGATTCATACTAGCTCCTTGAAATCTTACATATAGGCCACTAACAAGATGCTGTAATCCTCCAGTAATTTTTATATCTTCTGTCGTTGTTCCAAATAGAGCATCACTACCATAGGTTTCTGCCTTAACGACTGCTGTTCCATAAGCTCCTGCTGTGGTACAAGTTATACGACATACATCGTAGTTCTCTCCACTCCATTCTCCTGCTGTTTCTACTATATCCATACTACCTGCCTTAGATATTGTTCTTACTTTGCCCTGACTATCAGTAGAATCTACTTCAAATGCTAACTTAAATTCCCCTGCATTTAATCTATCTACCATTCCCGTTCTCTCTGCATTGGTAACAAGCCCATTATAGTAATCGGCTTCTTCCATCTTTGATTCTGATCTTAATAGATTTGAAATACAAATATAACAAGTCATCTTAATTATTATTGCATCGTACTCAGTAGATGCTGTTGAATGGCTCGTATTTGCATCAAATACATCATATTTAGGTAAAGGCATGGGGTAACGTGCATCTAGCAAATTATTTAGCTCCATTGATGCATTTACAAGCATTTGGTCAAAATAGGTGCTACTGTTTTGTCCATCCTCTGTGAGATTGTCGTTTGGATCACTTCCATATTTTAATATTATAAAATCGTTGTCTGCATCATAAAGATTATGTCCACTCGCTGTTGGTTTAAAATGTTCAAATATATCAGCACCACTATCGTGTGCTTCCATAGATGTTCCCAAACAAGCTCTTATAACAGACATCGTGTCGGGAGAGCCATCTGTAAGAAGTTTAATATACATAATTTCATTGCCTATTTTTATAAATGTATCAACAGTAAGGTTGCCATAATCCCCATCAATATCTATAACTGTTTCACTTACAGCATTTACTGATTCCGATGTATCGGCAACTTTTGTTGTTCCAATGGTTTGATTCCCCGCTTGTTGTGATTTACCATCAATAAATAATTGTGACATTAGACCTGAATTATAAGCCACATAAAAACTAACTGTCGAGGTATCTTGCTTTGTAAATGATTCAGTAGTCCACCCCATTATTTGATTTTTTGAATCATAAGATGAGAAGTTTGGATAGTACATTTCTAAATCAGTTTGTGCTGCATATTTAAAATCTGTTGCCATATTTATCCTTTGCTAAAATGTTTCTACTGTTAATATCGCTTCACACTTCTGTTGAGGAGTGTTGCCTAATACTTGAACAAGTGAGTTTCCTCTATCAGCATCTGCTGAGTTTAATTTCCCACTAAATGGGGATGTATGTAGTACACTAACAACAAACTCTGCGTTTGGTTTTTCTCCAACAGTAAAATTTATTGCACCTGTTTCATAGTTAATTGAACCAACTCTTTGACTATTCTTCCATATTAAATTGCCATTCCCGTCATCTCTTATGAATATTTGTTTATATGTAGTTGAATTAGTGATGGGATTAAATACCGATTCTGTCTGTAATCTCGCTGCAACGGCACTTCTTATATCTCCAATCGCAGGGATTCTACCAACCCCAAATGGTGTTGTTTCCCCTGCACTAGGGGCTGCTAATAATATAGCTGATGTAGATAAGAATTGTCCACTTCTAAAGACAACATCTCCACCCTCTAATGATACATAAACTCTTTCATTTAAAATGTTTGAGCTTGTTGTATAATAATATGTATCTAAAGCACTCTGCATTTTAGCAATAACTCCTGCTGTCCCACCAAACTTAGTATTTGAAGCATCTGTGGTGAATTTCATATAATCAGATGTTAGGTTTCCACTACCATCTACTGTTATATCAAACCCATATTCTGTGGAAGCTGCAAGTCCTGATTCTGTGTTAGATGAGATACCACTCATCCCCCAACCTTGCCATCCACTTTCATAAAATTGGATTGCGATGCTTCCTGCTGTAATTCCGAAACGACCTGATGCTGTTCGTCCATATCCAAAGAAGTTCTGTGATTTCCAACGTCCCAAGTCATCCGTCTGTGCAACAGTATATTTATCAAAATCGTGGTAAGCATTAAAAAATGGTACTCTAAGAACCGTTGTATCTGCATGAGAAGCCGTTGTTGAACCATATAAGCCACGTTTAACCGATAAGACATTTGTTGCAATCGCTGTTATCTCGCAAATCTCGTTCTCACATCTCAGCAAATCACCTACTCTCCAAAAATCCCCATCGGATGAGGTTACATCTACAGGATCGGTTGTGTTATCAAAATCTGATGCTGCCGTTCCAACAGATGCTACATATTCATTAGAATTAGGTGCTGTTGCCGTTACTGGCGTACCATCAAACATCTCATTTGATGTTGTTATAATTGCTCTTGCAGTAGGGATTGTTATTTCTTCGTTAGGGTTTAATAAATATTGAACATACTCTACTGCTTCTGAGGTATCTGATTCAGATGCCCACTTTGTATAAGCAAAGATTGCATTTGCAGATACATATCCATCATTTCTCACCTTTACTGCTCTTATTTGACCTGATTTTGATGCATCTTCATCTACACTTTCACTTATATCAAGCAGTAAGCTATTATTTGCTTGGTCGTATGATATTGATTTTGTTTTAGTGGATGTTGGTTTAGTATAGTCTACTTTCCCTAATCTCTCAATATTCATTCCTGCTCCACCATATGATGTTGTTGCTCCTGTTCCTGCCATAATTCTCTCCTACGTTAAATGATATTTTACTGTTATTTGCACCGAATAATCAGAATTAATACTATCTGATTCAAAAAATGCTAAAATTACTTTCCCTGCTGTGACTGCTGCACTATCTATTGTCCATGTCGTTAAATATGGTTGTTCACTACCTGCATTGGTTACATCACTATTATGTGCAAGGAGTGTTCCACTTGTTAAGCAATTTGTCGCACCTGATGTGAAAGTGTAACTGAGACAGTGCATCCTTGATGTATCTCCAGTTGCTGTGTCTGCTCCCTCAATAGAAATTATTGAATCAATACTTATTGCATCAGGAACATACCATAAACAAGGAACTAAACATGATGCCCTTGTATCATTACCCTCTGATGTTGTGAATGTTGTTGCAGGATCAGTTCCTGTTCCAAATGAGGGTAAATCACCTAATGAACCATAATTAGCGTTCCCAAATGTGAGTGGATGATGCGTGTTTGCAGCGAATGTAGCTGATGCTGCGTTTACTGTGCTAAATGTCGCATATTGGGTGTTTACAGTATTCCCTAATGCTTCTACTACAGAACCAGAGGAATCAACTTTGAATAAGGTTGTTCCACTCTTGTCGGCAACAACAAGTGTTGCAGCAGTATCATCATTTACTGGTGCTATTGCCACTACATCATCTGATATAGATAATGCTGATGAATCTCCACCACCATCTTTAATTTTACGAGCGCTACCATCAATACCACTATTAGAGTTATCCATCTGAAGCAGGTCTATATAACTATTTTTAAGTGTTTTTTTTGCTAAACTCATTATTCTCCTAAGTCGTTATTTCCGATGGTAATGCTGTTGCTTTCATTATAAAATCAGGATTATGCCCTGCTGAGCTTCCACCCCATTCTATTGTTGGTGTCCCTAGTGTGGATGATGATTTAAACCCTACCCAATATTCTACATTATTTCCTGCTATTAAATCACTTATTGTCCAATAATTTTGAATTACATCTCGCCCATATCTTCCACTTTGATCTACCAATTCTTCTTCATACCAGTCAGCCAATGAGGAATAAGTATCTGTAGCATTTTGAGTTGATAGTCCTGCATATAAATCTCCTGTCCCACCACTTCCTGCATTGAATGTTATTTGCATCATTATCTCCACCTTTCTACTTGGGGGTACAATAAATGATACACTAAACTCATCTGTTGGGACAACATAAGATGTTGTTAAATTCAAAGATACCCTTGTTTCATTTAATCCTATATCAGTATAACCAAGTATAGTACCTGCCGAAACAGTAGCGCTTTGGACATCACCATAAATAGTTAAATCACCCTCAACAAGAACATCTTTGTCCCTAAGAAGTAACCCTGTTGAATCATCACCTATCTTGACAACTTGCCTGTCGGATGATAATGGTTTTTGTATTTCTAATGTTTCAGCCATTTATTCTTTTCTATTTTATCCAATCGTTCTTCTATCTTATCTTGTCTTTCTTCTGTCTTTTCTAATCGTACAAGAATCATCTCGTTCTGCATATCCAAAGGATTTGGTTTCTTGACATAATCGTGTACTTCTTTTGCTGTTTTGAGTAGTTTTAGTATCGCAAGTGGCGACATTACTTGTTGTCACTCCTTAAACCACGTAAGAAACCTCTCAAAGCACCCCCTACGATGTTGTCTATCAAATCCACAAAAAATGGCTCAATCGTCTTATTCCAAATCTTAGCAGAAAAAGACCACTTCGCTAAACCAAGCGTCATTGCTGAACCAAGTCCAAAGAATAATCCCTCTACATATTTACATATTTGTTCATTTGGTATCTTTTTTAAAATGAATAGTGTTAATCCACCACCACCTAAACCACCTAATAGTCCTAAATTATTTGTTAAAAATTCCATGCTTTCTCCTTGTTAATTATTGTAAAAAGTATGATACACAAAACCACCAACGACAATCATCACAACCAGTCCCCAACAATCGTAACATTCCACTACTCCTTGTATCCATTTTTTTTAAAGTTGCTAATATCTATTTTCTCCATCGGTCTTGTCATTGTATAGTCCTTAATCTTACTATTTTGTATCTCCAAATCTTCACCACCACTTATAAATGGCTCTCCATCGTGTGTATGCCCCACATTATACACTATAATGGAACATTTAAATAAACCGAGCCTTACTATCCGTCCTGCATATTTCTTTCCTTCTATCCATATATATATAACATCTCCAACGTTTATAGAGTTTCCCCAAAATATCTTAAATGATTCTGTTAGTCCCTCTATTGTGGATCTGAAAAGAACTGCCAAAAAGCCAACTACAAATAACCATCCGTAGTTTCCTATAAGATTTGTTCCAAGTTCCTGTAATTGTTGTTCGTCCATTCATTAGTTTTCCATAATCAAAGTTTCTAATCTGTCAAATCTTGACATTACTCCATCTATTTTAGTTTCAATTCTTTCTTGTCCAATCTCTAAACTCTGTGTTCTATTTCCATTAGACATAATCTTCTTTCTATTATTCTCTACACCCTGCTCTGTTGTTTCTACTCTTTGGTCTATTCCACCTTGCGTGTAAATAAAAGTGCTGCCTAATGTGATTATTGTGATTATGGGGCTTAATACTGCTATTATTGTGGTTTTGCTCATTATCCGTTCCGTATCATGTCGGTAACGGCCTTTGCTCTTGATGGTGTTTGAACAGCCCAACGACTATCGAGAGCTTCATCGGCTGCTTCTTCCCATTTACCATCTGATAGAAATCCGATTGTTTTACGAAAGGACATGAAAGATGTTAGCCCAAGTTGATATACAATTGATATAACGCCATGTCTAACTGATTCGGGCAAGTCATCATACCAATCGAAGTTATTATCAAGATTCTTCTCTATTTCGTGGATTTTCCTTAACAAGATTAGTTCGGCTATTTCTTCGTCTATTTCAAGATAATCCATTCTAAACCCATATCCAATGGTCTTGAATTTCTCTGTAACATTCTCACCATTAGCCGTTTTATATTCTAATGAGTATGGCTTGGATTTGAACCCCTCATGCTCTTTAATAATATCTAATAGTTTCTGCATTATTTAATCCTCACTACTTGCCCATTCGCTTGTAGCTAACTGTGTTAATATCTCGCTATGATTATAGGTTGTCATGCCATCAAAACAACTTGGAGTATCACCCTCCCATTTTAATACTGTCTTTGAACCATCTAATGATTTTCTTAATATTTTTCCTTCAAGTGAACTTGACAACATCTCATCTGTTACATCTGACACATTAATTATAACATATTTTCTATTTTCTAACATTATGGAGTATCTCCTGTTAATATTGGAGAGCCATCTGCTGTTTCTGTTGAACCATTACCAAAATTAGAAGCATCTTTTAAAACTGTTGCTGTATCCCCTGCTGTATCTCCCATTCTTGCCCATAGCGTAAGATAATTAGCCCCTGTACTCCAAGAGTTGTGGTTAAATGGCTCTCTACCATTATATACTGTTTTAGCCATGTTATTATCAAATTTCCTTTTATATAAAGCAAGGTCTGCAATATACCCTTTTAAATCTTGTGTATTACTACCCCCATCAACAGCATTAGAACCTATTGCTAATACTGATTGGTCATTAAGATTTGTAGAATTACTATTTGCAGTTCCTCCATTATATGCTACTGTTTGTTTCACACCATCAACCCACAATAATGGGAGCATCAGCCCTGCTGTACTATCATCTAAAGCAGTATTATCAGACATACCTGTATTAACCTCCCAAGACATAATACAATGCTTCCATATTCCTGTCCAATTAGATTGAGCATCTCTAATTCCCAACCTATCAGAATTACCTGTATTATAACCTAAATCCCAATCGGCTGCTGCTGCTGCAAATAACCAGCCACAATTAGCACCCTCTACATTCCATAATCTTTGTGGAGAAGAAGTACCATCTAATTTTACCCAACAAGTTATTGTATTCCAATATACTGTTGGGTCTGTATGTCCTGCTGATGTAGCAGGAGTTTCATTAAATGTTCCTGCTATATTTGATTGAAAATGAATACTATCATCTACTCCATCAAAATACATAGAATGTTCATCTCTGAACACATCACCACCCATTGTTGTTCTTCGTGAGGGAAACATCTAATCTTTAACCAAGCCAAAGTTGAAGATAATATCTTCTCCTGATCCAATAACTATATCACCACCACTTACATTAACAATCCCATATCGCAACGCCTTTGAACCTGCTGCTGAACTACAAACTACACCTATATTCCCTTTAGTACATACCTTCGCACTACCTATATCAACCCAATTTGTTAAATCAACAATAGCCAATGCTTCATCGGCTGCTGCTGCTGCTGTACTTACAGCACTACCAACAGTACCCAAATCAATACTGGAGGGGGTTATAATAAGTCGTATTGCACCACCTGTGTCTGATGTGTCTATTGCTGTGATTGATTGTAAGATACATTTGCCACCTGTAACTACTGTTGCATTGTCTACAGCTCCTCCTTCTGCCATTAAATCACCAGTAGAATATGTCGCTTCTGCTATGTCAGGTGCATCCGTAATTACATCAACTGACATCGAGTTGAGCCTTGCTGCTGCCGTATATTTTTTTATATTTGTTTCAGCCACACTACACCTCCTCTACTTTATTCCCAATAGATTCGTGGTGCTTTATTCTGCCCTCGTCTAATCTATCTCTGAATATAATTCTACCATTCTTTTTTGTTATTTTAAATTTCATTACCTTCTTCGCAGGTTTCTTTTTAGCTTCTTTTTTGTCTGCCATGCTTTCTCCTTGTTATTTGACTACATTACCATTTTTATCAAAAGATATTCCCGAGAACATCCCTATGTTCGTAATTCCTTTACCATGCTTAGATCGTGCCATTCTGTTCCCAATTTCATCATAATAGTCCATGTATTTCATTTTAGAACCTTTATAGTATGCTTGATGCCCCTTTTCTTTGTCTTTTGTTAGGCATAGGTCTTTATTGGGATCAATATCAACACCAAAGGGTTTGTGTCCCCCGATGTTCTTTAAATTCTTTTCTTTCTTTATTCTTGACATTTTGATTTCTATAAGGGGAGCATTGCACTCCCCTTATGAGATTATCTTGTATTAAGATTATTATGCAGTTTCAGTATTCATAGTAACACCATGAAGATCAACTGTTTCAACGGCTTCAAAATATCCATTAGCCGATACAGTAGTTGATGCCCCAAGAATATTTCTATCTGTTTCTACTTGAATGAAACTTCCACCACCCTGATCAATAAAACCTACTGAGAGTGCTGTTTTAGCAAATATAGCTCCAGTATGATGGTCGGATGAACCTGCGACTTGTGGAGATGTGTATATATTAACTCCACCTATTGCTGCAACAAATCCTGCTGCTGCAAACTCACTTCCTACTATATTTCCACCACTTAAAGCACCTGCTGATTGAGAAGATGCGATGCTTCCAAGTTCTGCACTTATTCCTTGTGAACCCCAAACTTGTAATGGGTGAAACATTGCACTAAATGGTCGTGGTGCATCGTTCTTTTCTAAGTTTCCAACAGCATCCATAATATCATTCCATGTCATTGATGTTGTAGCTGCGCCTGCTGTTGTGGCAAAGTTGTCAAGCAAATCAGCTATTTTCTTATCAAATCTTGCTGCAACTGAATTACCAAGTACAAGTCCTGCTTGTGCCAAAATATTGTCACCACTACCATGAGCAACCAAATCAGTAACATTTGCTGTGATAGATTGTCTTAAAATCTCTACTGTGGTAGCAGCAGAAGTAAGGTCTGTTACTCCTGTTTCTGCTCCCTCTCCACCTACTCCAATTTCTGCTGCGAGAGCAACTTTTGCCCAAGTTGGAAAGGCAACACTAACAGAACCTTTTGATGCTGCTTGCATATTAACAAGAGGTGGTGCTACTGCTGCTTTGTTGAATTGAACAATAGCTGCTGCTGTTGTAATACCTGACGATGCTCCTACTGCTACATCTGTATCAGTTATACCCATAAGATGATTACCTGCGTAACCATTTTGGGCAAACGATTGAATGTTATTTAATAAATGAATCATAGTTTATAACCTACCTTTTTAATTTAATTTTTATAATTTGTTTAATGCTATTTCTGCACCTTTCGGATCTTTCAATGCAAATTCTTTCCAAGAGGAATATCCACCAAACTCTCCAGTTCCCTTTGTAGAGTTTGCAGGTCTTTGATTCGGAGTGCCTACATTGTTTGTTTGCGTAACCCTATTTGCAAACATTTCCAACTTATCAAGTGATAACCCTTCAGCTATTAGCTTGTCATCATCATTTGTAATTGTTTCCATTACAGATGCTCTTTTGTTGGCTTTGTACTCTGTGTATTCATTCGCAACAGTAGATAGTTTCTCAATCTTCGTATTAGCTTCCTCTAACAATGTTTTATATTCACCTTGCTTTTCAAGTTGCTTTTGCCTTGCAGTTTCCTGCTCTGCTTGAAACTTGTCCAGTTGTGATTTATAATCATTAGCTTGTTCTAACGCTTTGTTCTTTTGAGCAACTACATCCTTGAAGCGTGAATCAGGTACGTCTTTGTAGCTATCATTTGTTTCAGCTTGTGTGCTGTCATTTTTTGCGTTGTTGGTTTCAACGATGGGTGTGTTTTCATTTTGTTCTGACATTTTTACCTCTTAAGTGAGTTATAAGTAACAATTTTCTATACTAATATTAGTAATAAAAAGCAATAAAAAAAAAGATTATTTTCCCAAAACAACTTTAGTTGTCTTGTTTTTGAATTGCTTGGATATTTCTCTTGCAACATCTTTGTCTATCATAGTTAAAACCTTCTTAGGAAAGGGCTGATTGGGTGTTGATAAGTCCCTGTTCATCTTAGCTAGTCCTATAACCTTGCTACCATGTGCTGCAAATTTTATCCCAAACGATGTGGGTGTTGCAAATGGTTTTGCATCATTCTTTAAATCTCCCGTTAATACGGGTGTAATTCTATTGGCATAGCCCCCTGATTGTCTTTTAAACTTATTTGCCCTTTTGGCCTTGCCATACGCATCAGAATACACTTCGAATGGGGAATCGTGAACATCTTTACCTTTCTCGAAGATATGATCTACATATTGCTTTCGTGCCTTAAACGACATCTGTTGCATAAATTTTAAACTAAGCATCTGTTCTAAAATCCTTGCTTTTTGATTCTGCTTGTATCGGAATCCATTGATGCCTACAATTATATCCACCACCTGAGATAAATACCGATGCCCCAAATTGTGATTCTATTTCACTTTTAGTTATATTTCCCGAACCCCACATCTGTAAACAAACATCTCTTGTCCTATCGTCTATTGCACCCACATATCTATATTGTTGATTATCTGATAATTGGTCAATCATTACTTTACCCACACTACGAGAATAATCATTTAGTCCTGTTCTAATTAAGCTTTGCATCTGTGCATTTGATAGTCCTGCCTGTTGTTGTATCGCATCAAAGATACCTTTCTCCGTTGCCCCTGAGATTGCACCCTTAACTATTTCTTTCTTGATAATATTGCCCATTTGTCCTAAGTGGTCGGAGAATGTGGAGGTACTAAAATTAGTTAAACTTCTAAGTGTTTCCTCTGTAATGTCGGCAATTAACTCTGTGTCCTTTAGAAGAGTGGTATGTGCTGATGTATAACCTTGTAGTATGTTCTTTGCTTTAATCCTTATAAGCTCCTGAATATCAAGCTCCTCCAATGCAAACAAGAACTGGTCTATTGTTTGGAATCTATCTGCCTTAGATAGCTTTAATAAATCCCGTACTAATTCCCTCTGCAACATATCTGTCTGTGCTGCTATCTGTACTGATATATTATCTATCTGTGTTTGATCTGCCATTATTCAACTGGAGTTGTCAATGCTTCAAGTAATGAGCCTTGTGGTGATTCCTCCGTTTCGGCTATAGTTTTTCTCTCATCAAGATATGCTTGGGCTGATTCTCTATCGGGGAATCTATCTATGTCTTTCTGCATTAATATATCTTTCTCATCAATAAGACCATGTGATAGTTCCCAATCCCACTTAGCTTGTCTTTCGTCATTAGACAATATCTCTTGATTCTCCTCGTAATCTACTTTAAGTAGTTCACCCGTTCCTCTATTGGCTTCAACATTAAGGATAATTGATTCAAGTTCATATAATTTGTACTCCATCTCTTTCCATCTAATTACGTCCGAAATTCTTGCATCCGTCAGCTCGGTGTTACGTAATTTTATTGCAACCCCACTTTGTGCAGCAGTACCCTCCACGAATGATATGTTTAGGTGATAATTCTGTGCGAGGAGTTTATAGGAATGTTCGATTGAACTGGCGAGGGCTTCTACCGTATTCGGTGGGGAAACAATATTCATTGTGCCGTCTATACCGAGAAAACTGACCTTGTCTTGACCAACCTCTAGTGTGTCTTTCTCCACCTGACTACCATTTACATACATATAACCAAACGACTGGAACATAGTATTTGCGTTTGCATTAGTTTCAGACACATTAATTTCAAGATTGGTGGCTATTAAATCGTTTGCAGGAGATGTGTCTAAATAAGAATATTCAGGCCTTCCATTCTTAAAACACTCAATGAATGGCAATACTCCATAGGGATTGATATGCTCGGGATTCTCAGGATCGTCCTGTATCTTCCCATTCCCGTCAAATATAAATGTGTTCTCTGCGTCCCAATATGCCGTCAATTCGGGAGTATCATCCATAACTGATGCTTTTATAGCGAGTGGATATGTTATTGCCGTTGGCCTTAATGGGTCATCTCCAAACATCGCTTCAAAGTCCATTATAATATCATAATCTATTTGTCCATTTCTCCATGTAGGCTTGATTAGTATGTGTTCAAGTAGATTACACATTCTCTCTGCTCGTTGTAGTTTAAAATCTTTACCATGAAAGAAATCAACAATACCCTCATCGGAGTATTCTCTCTTAGGTGGTTTCATATAAACCAAACTAATCCTATCAACGATTCTCTTAGTTATATTCACATTTGCAATAGGAACTTTGCTTAGTAGTGATGTGCTAAAGTATTTACAAGTGTATGGCTTTGTTATGCCATTATAGAAATCTCTTGCCCTTAACCTATCTTTTCTCCACTTGTTCTTTGCGTTTTGCTGTGCATCCCACCTGCTCTGCTTTACGAGTAATTCTCCTATATTTGGTATCATCGTTCTATTGCTCCTAATGTTGGTCTAAGAATCGGGAAACAATACGACACTAAGTAGCCCAAAGCATCGCTGCTGTGGGTAAGTAAAGTGTTGGATTTGTCCAAAATTCTTGTATTGGGTTTATTTGTAACCTTTTCAAGATCGAGAATAAGGTCTTTACATCTCGGATCAATGATTATATTTGGTTGTAATTGGTTTCCCTCCAACATTTTATTAACCGAATTTACCCTGTTAACGACAAGTGGGTTTTTATTCCCCATTCTTATTTGGAATCCATTCATTTTAAGAATATCAAAATCAGAAAACGCTGAAGATGTTGCCCTTTGTCTTGAACTAGCATCAGGATAAATTATATAATTTTCATTTGGGTACTTTGATTTTATTGTATCTGCCATCCTTTGTGTCAATAAATCACCTTGACCTGCGTGTGAGAGTGAGATTGTGTCAAACACTTGGATTTTGGGCGATGATGGGTAAATGTGTGCCAAAACACAGGCGAAGGGGTGTACGTTAAAGTCGAGTCCGATGTGTATGGGTTCTGACCTGTTGTATTCACATTTTTTGACATTTTTGCTCCTTTCAAACATATAAGTGGTTTCGTTTTGGATGTTTACAAATTTACCATCACGATAGGCCTGTAACATTCTTTTGTCATAGTTTGCTTCTAATAATTCTACATACGCATCAGGTAGATATGGATTGTCTGTTGTTTTTCCATGTATTAATTCTTTATTGTCGTTATCTTCCTCACAGAATATATGATGTGTGTAATGGAATCCTTCAGGAGATGTTACGATTGCTATCTGACAATTCTCACTACCTCTCATACGACCAATAGCTTTCTTAAATGCTATGTCACAGTTTTTCCAACTCTCTATATCGAACTCATCGAACAAAATATATGTTAATTCTGATCCTACTATACGCTGAGCCTTCTGTAACTGATAGACCTTTATCTTGCCATAGGGGGTTTTAAACTTATGCTTCTGAACATTGTAAGTATAATTGATTCCATTTCTCTCAAATATCTCTCGCATTGGCTCTACAAATAGTTCCTCTGCAAGTTCGTATGTTGGATATATTACCCATCCATTAGACACATCCTTACTATTTCTTCTTGATATGTGATTTATAAAACAGAGAGATAATAGCGAATAAGTTTTACCACAGCCTAGACCTCCCACCAGTCCAACTATCGGCTTCTTTGATGTTAGAAACGACCATTGATGAGGAAGATAATCCTCTTGATATAAGGTCATTTTAGATGCCATCAAACTCTATTTCTGAAATGGGACGAATATGCTCAATCTCCTGTTTTTCTATATATCCTCTTTTCTTTCCTTTTGTTTTTAAAAAGAAAATTATAGAGGTGTTGTCGTTATCTTGTATGTTTTCAATAAGTTTAGATTCTGCTAAATCTATCAATGATTCTTGTGCATCTTCAGCATCTTGTTTAAATACATCGTCTTTATCTAGCCAAGAGTAATACGTTCTTCTCCCAATGTTTATGGCTTGACATGAATCTGATATATTTCCATTGTTGTTTTTTAGCGCAACTAAGAACTCTGACTTCTTTTTGTCTGTTTTTTGTGCATTTTGTGTATTACTTTTCTCTTTTTTGGGTTGTGCCATGCGTTAAAAATACTAATTAATACTTGCTATTTACAATAATTTTTATTATAGGCTAGTTTTATATGCACATAATCTTCTTGGCCATATACCTTAACAGCATTGATTGATGTTACTTGTGCATCATCTTTATAAAACACCCCACTCATCGCATCCATGTAAAATTTACAAAGATTATCTATATCGGGTATACCTGTCTTGTAATATGGAATGTTCTCTTTTAGTACGGGCTTCTTATCTTTTGTTTTATAATGGGTGCTAGGTCTTTTATAGCAGAATGTGAACTTAGCATCTAATCCGTTCTTGCTTGGGTTTTTAGGTGCATACTCTTTTGCTTGTAATATAAATTCTTTTTTGTCTTGTGAGGACGGATCATAGTGGAATCTTCCGTTGTTTCTATGTCGCTGCTGTGGTCTTGGTCGTTGTTTTATTAGGAAATTAATCAACGTGGTTTAGGGGGGTTATAGCCCCCCCCTCTCCTTTTCGACTTGGTAAACATCGCCTACCATTAATTCTCTATGTTTTTTTCTATAATATGCTTTGATTTTATTGTCTTTCTTTCTATGTGGTCTTAAAACCTGATTGCCACTAATGGATGTATAAAAATCATCTTTATCCCACACACACACATAATGTGGTGTCATCCCTATAAGATTTGGGTTGTTGCAGTTATGTAGTTCTTCTATCGGTTGAAATAGTATTAAGGCAAGATAATAGTGTGCCATAATATTAAATATCACAGGACATCCCCAAGTGTGGTATTAGTGTGTTAGACATAGGAATAT
>VTLG01003627.1_pt1 | contig 20642 bp, 33 predicted proteins | sample 4694571 | NCBI WGS metagenome assembly VTLG01 (sample SAMN12604809, study PRJNA352737) | marine metagenome | biome: ENVO:00000447; feature: ENVO:00000209|ENVO:00000569|ENVO:01000036; material: ENVO:00002151; isolation source: viral sequences binned using virsorter ... | reverse complement strand
TAAAATATTTTACCGGCTTGAGCCGGCAGCCGGATGAAAATATTTTTGTACTGAAAAAGTTAGGGTAGATTTAGGGTAGATTCTCGATAATTCTCGATAAGGGTTTATCTAAAAGAAATATTTTTACAGGGAAAGATTATCTAAGAATAAGTAAGAAAACTAAGAATAAGTAAGTGATTTATTCTACATCCACGAACAGTGGAGCATCATTATAGAGTCGATCTCTGGACATCTCAGCATATTCATCGTTGAGTTCAATCAATATGGCATTACGACCATTTCGGTCAGCAACTAAGCCAGTAGTCCCCGCACCACCAAAAGGATCAAGAACAGTTCCATCTTTAGGACACCCTGCAAGAACGCATGGTGTTATTAAATCAGGCGGAAACACTGCAAAGTGTGCGCCTGTAAATGGTTTTGTGGTGACAGTCCAAACAGAGCGTTTATTTCTTCCATCAGGATGGTTTAATGATGTCCCATCAGCCTTTAATGAACCGCTATGCCCTGCAAAACCACTTCCTGCTCCGCCATAATTGACTTTCGCTCTGTATTTTTGTGCGTTTCTTTCCATTCCAGAAGGTCTTGGTTTGCTTTCTTTCCAAGTATGAGGCTCTCTGATGGCATCATTGTCGTAGTAATATTTCTTTTGTTTAGTAAGCAGGAAGATGTATTCATGTGCTTTGGTGCATCTATCTTGAACGCTCTCAGGCATTGGATTAGGTTTATGCCATATAATGTCTTGTCTTAGATACCAACCATCTGCCCTTAAAGCAAAGGCAACCATCCAAGGAATACCCATCAAGTCTTTTACCTTAAACACTCCCCTCGCACCACCTGCTCTCGCTTGATGTCCTTGAGAAAGTTCTCCATGTTTCCATCCAGTATCGGAATCTCTTGCGCCTGTGTAGTGATTACTTGCATAAGAGTCCCCAAGATTTAACCAAACAGTTCCCTCGTCTTTTAGCACTCGTCTAACTTTCCTAAAGACTTCCACCATTTTATCAACATATTCTTCTGGCGTTTCTTCTAAGCCTATCTGTTTGTCTTTTCTAACAGCTCCACACTTTTTACATTTATTTTTATATTGCACATTGTGTCTTTGGCTTTCCTGTTTTTTTTGACCAGATGAATTTCCCCATCTTTCATTAAAATTTGCGTTGTAAGGACTGCTGACCTTATAAGTGTGATTACATTCAGAGTCACCGCCTTCCCAAGTAGCTGTATCATAGTCTCTAAGTCCATAATAAGGCGGAGAAGTAATACAAGTATCAACTGACTTTTCAGGCAGTTGATCAAGCACTTCCAAACAGTCCCCATTTAATACTTTAATACTCATCTTCACCTTTCAGTTTCTTGGTTCTAAAAAAACCATCGTATTGGGGATGTTTCACGTGGAACAATCTGGAATAGAAAGCTATATAGTCGTTTGATATTTTGAAATCTGCACCTTGTGTCTCTATCGTTGTGTGCCAACGAATCCTTTGAATGACTGCCCATGCACTGTAGTTCTCTCTACCGCTCTTGATTGCCTCGAAACTGTACTTCTCAAACAATCTCCAGACATGAGGGTTCAGTCTATGCCATGCCCACCAGTCCTGTTTTCTATCGTCAAGTTCCTTGCTCATCGTTATATTGACCAGTCAATATTTGAATCTTGTTCTCTAATTGCTCTATGTAAATCTCTTTCTCTGCAAGAACCCTTCTTAAAGATTTAGCCATGCTTTCCCAGTATTCTGCCTTTTGTTTATTGCCTTTTGGTTTGGGCTTATCCAGTCCCCACGCTTTAAGTGTGTCGTATGTTTCCTTAGCCATCAATTAATTGCTGTGAAATCGTTTAAAGGTAAAACATCGACTATAAAGTTAGTTCCTTCGTATATATTATACGCCCAATCTTCTGCCTGTTCCTTTGATTCAAATACTCCCATAGATGTTTTCAGTGGTAAGTGTGTGTTCGGGTCGCCATATTGCACAATCACAATCCATTGTTCTGGTCTTTCGCTCATCTTTACTCTCCTTGTGTTATAAGTTTAGGGTCGGGAAGTATTAACTCCCCGACCCAAAATGAGCCATTCCTAAACGCGCAAACATTTTCTTCTTGACTCATCTTTTTTCTTCTTTCTTTATTAGTTTTTCCAAGTACCACTTGGCTTTCATTAAATCTTCTAATCCATTCTTGTTCTTGTATCTCGCTATATACTTGACTATGTTTCCCTCAAGAAAGCCCATCTCGTATTCAATAATGAAGTCTGTGACCTCTATGGACTTTCGATAATAAGGCGGGTTGATCTTTTCCTCTGCCCTCTCCCATTCTTCCTTTCTCCAAATCTTAGTCATTTAGAGATTCATCTACTTCCATTTTGCCTTTAAGAACAGAAACAGTATAAGGTGTGTCTCCATTTCCTTGAACATCGTCTGGATTGTCTCTGTTGACTGCTCTCCATAAAAGCTCTTGCTCAGTCAAAGGAATCTCAGACTCAATCTCATACACCTCTGTTAAAGAGACTTGCATTTCAACTATGTATTTATTATTTGCCATTTTCTTCATACCATTTGTTGTATTTATCGTTAATGTTTTCAAAAAGAATTTGAGCAAACTCGTTGCTCTTGAGTTCACTTCTTGAATGAATGTTGCAGAAGTTTCTAATAAACTCAGAGGCATCTTCTTCGTTCTCGACCTCTGCAAACTCCCAAAATTCTTTTTCCCTCGCCATAATTCCAGCTCTATCCACATACTTCTGACCATGACTTTTCTTGGTTATCGGTTTGTGTGGCACTGGTGTCTCGTCATCCTGTATTCCTACCATTGCGCAGTAATACCTTGTTCCTACCCAACTTCTTAGTAAGTCCTCTGGTACTTCGTCTGGATGGACATTAAGCACCAGATAAACTCCCTGTTTGTTCTGGGTTATCCTAACCTTTACCGCCTCAAAACTTAAAGCACTCAAAATGGAATCTCATCATCAAAGACTTCCACTTCTTCTTCCTTAATCTCTGGAAGTTCTATGGAAACATACTTGTAAACCTTTCCATCTTTAGAAACCCTGTCCCACATAGCCATACTAATAGAAAGGTCTTGATTGGCTTTCGCTCTCTCGACCAATGCTTTCAACAGCGATTTAGACAGTTCAATTTTCCCAGTAAAGTCTGGATGTTTGGGTTGCTTTTTGTAAGTGTTAGCGAACACTGCGCCTTCGACTTTAATTCGATCAGCCATCTTTATTCTCCTCTTTGGTTAGTTCACTTTTAATTTTTGCAAAAGACTCAAGCAGTCCATTGTATGTAGCCTCTTGTCCTTCCTTCATTCTCTTAAACTCTTTGGCGTTTTCTTTCCAGAAAGACTCAAGAGATTCAACTGACTCAACATCTTTGATAAAAGCCTCAACTATCTCTATAAACTTATCATCAACGACATCTTCTTTGGATTCGACAGACTCATCACTTTGGGGTTTTTCTTCGATTTCAAGGGTTGCGTCTGCCGAACCACTACTATCTTTTTTGTCATCTGAAACTGGTAAATCTTCTCCCGCATATATGTAATGCCCAAGACCAAACATGGCTATACATTTCACCAAGCATCTCATCTTGGCATCGGATATTTGTCTAGCGGATGGGTTGGCAATCGCATTGTTTTTATAATCCATAACTGGTAGCCACATTGATCTAGCAAGATCGCCTATAGAAACAGTAACATGAACACTCGCACTACCATCTGGATAAAACATTGCATCCCTCATGATTCCATCTGAATCGTTAAATGCTTGAAAGCTAAACTGTGCATTAGGATAGTGTTCCATCAACACTCCCCAAGCCCAAGCCCATGATAAGTAGGACAGATTCATCTTCTTCTCTATGTGTTCTGAGCAATCCACTTTGGAAAGCGTTTCCCAAACATCGTTATAAGTTAAGTTTTTAGCCATTATGTACTCCTTGTTATTAAATATTGACTGGTCATTATTTGGTTAAATACTGAGGACAAAACTCTTTGCAAGGACAATAGTTCTCACATTTGTTAGCTTTGCCTTCACGAAATTCTACATACTCATTGTCTCCAATGTTTTGATGCGCCTCTGATTCGGTCTTATACAACTTCAATGCTCTCTTTTTTCCTTTCGCCATTAAAGCCCATTTATCTTGCACCTTCCATCGTTCTTCATCGGTACATTCTGGGGTTTCTCCAGTAATCATGTGTTCCTTTCTTGCTTGTTCATGCACCGCAACTCTTTCCATAAGGAAATCAAGCTGTTCTTGTTCAGACCATAGGGGTATATTCAAGCTAACGATTGGCGTTTTAGGGTACTTCTTGTCTCTGAATGACATTGCCCTACTCCAATCTCTTAGAATCGCTATAATCTTAATTCCTCTAACCGCAAAGCCATTCGCTCTCCACATATAAGCATAGCCATTGGTTTGCTGTTCCCAGTCTGGTTTCACTTTGTCGTAGAGCAAAGCATCTTTGACTGCATAATAAGAGGTGGTTTTATAATCAATAACTTCGTGCTTAACACGATCATAGACATCGGTTGCACCAGATATTTTGACATCATTGACAGAGACAGTATGCCTTCTCTCACAGATAATATCGGGGTTATCTCTGTTGGCTTTTTCAAGACCTTCATGAGTCCATGTCCCCATTCTTGAAAAGAAAAGATCGGAAACATCTTGCACCAATGCAGTTTCATTTTCTTTTTGAAGGATAACCTGTTGTGGTGCTTTCAAAAGGGTGGTCATGCTGTAGTCTGCATCTCCCGCACTATACTCATCAAAAGTTAATGCGTTGACCACGATCTGATCAAGATTATAGACATTGGTGTACTTCATCTGATTCTCCAAATACCTATGCCTTCCCATTCAAGTTCTTCTGCCAGTTCACGAACCACTAACCTTACTGTAAATTTTTTTGATGGATTCTTTTTTCCAAACCTGTGAACGATTGTTCTTATGGTACTGCCACTATCCCTTGCATCATCTTCTGGCATTTCCAGTTTAATCAGTTCCCCTTTTTTGATAGACTCAAGAGGAAGATTCCACTTCCAACTGGTTCTTTTCTTAGGTGGTTGTTCTGATTTTACAATGACTGGTTTGATGGGTTTATTCATAAAAATCCTTGTGGTTTTTTCCTTGTGAAATAAAGAGTGTATAGAATGTATAGATTATGTCAAGAGCTTGTTGACAAATTCCTTGAATGTAAAAAAGATGAGTGATAAGATTAAGTTCGTTGTTAAGGGAAAATGCTACAGCAAAGCTAACAGCAGAAGGCTAGTTTCGATAGGCGGAAAACCACGATTTATCAAGTCAAAACAAGCACTTAAATACGCGGAAGATTTTGCGTGGCAATGCCCTCAACGAGAAATTTTAATACCAAAAGATAAGGATGTTTCAGTGACCATAACCATCTATTATGAAAATCGCAGACCAGATTTAGACGAGTCATTAATACTTGATTTAATGCAAGGTAAGATTTATGAGAATGATCGTAGCGTCAAAGAGAAACACATTTATCATGGTATAGATAAAGAAAACCCAAGAGCGGAGATAGAAGTAAATGTTCTCGATGGATGAATCAATGGCTTTCAATTTAAGCAGAGCCATTTTGAAACAAGCATTGAGAGACTTCCATTCTTGCGACTCAGGAAAAGTGACAGATGTTGCAGATTGGGTTGCTAATGGTGAGGAGTTTCAGATGATCTGCCAAAGCGCAGATATCGACCCAGATTATTTAGCAATGTTCTTTCTTGAATTGAGCAAAAGACCAAAAGAAGAAAGACAAATACTCGCTGAAAATGCGATCAGCGTTATTGATAGTTTCTCTATGCAAGAACCTTCTGCAAATTAAAAATCTACAGAAGGCTACAAGGAGATACTCATTACGAGTAATTATGAATAACTGATCTCATCGACCAGTAATAACTAGTATATATTATATCTAGTATATTACTAGCTAGTATATAACCAGTCTGTTTTATAACTGTTAGTTTAATAATAGTTGGTATATATACAGTAGGAAAAAACATGAGCGTAAACACGAATCTTCAAAATGAATTATTAACAATATCAAAAAAACTGTCTTATGGGACAACTAAAATAAAATGTCCCTCTTGTAGCCAAACAAGAAAAAAACACAAACACGATAGACCTTTATCTCTGACAGTTAGCTCAGAGTGTGTCCTTTATCGCTGTCATCATTGCGGGATTGAGGGGAGAGTTTCTGAAACGGATCACAAAAATAAAATATTTTACAAGGAGCTGGACACCACAGTTTTCAAGCCAGACACCACAGCTAAAGACTGGCTGATCAGTAGAGGAATATCCGAAGAAGTTATCAAAGAGTTTGGGATTATCTTTTCAACACAAAAGTTTAATGGCAGTGGGGAGTTGCCGAGCGTGGGATTTCCCTATAAAAAACAAGGAATTACTTATGCGATTAAGTGGCGTTCAGCAAGCAATGAACACAAGCACTTCACACAAACAAAGGGCGGTGCTAAAACATTTTTTAACCTTCCAGAAAAGCTCAATGGGCAGAAAAGAATTATTATTACAGAGGGCGAGTTAGATGTTCTTAGTCTGGCTACTGCGGGGGTTGGTTTTGGAGAAGATGAACATGATACATTAGTTGTTTCAGTACCAAATGGTGCGCCTTCAAAGGTTAATAACAACACAGTTGACGATAAAAAGTACGATTATCTTCGTGATGCAGAAAGCATCTTGTCAAATATTGACCAGTCAATTTTACTGACTGATCAAGATTCTGCGGGAGATTCTTTAAAGGAAGTGTTGGGAAGAAGGATTGGGAGAGCCAAATCTTTTGAGGTTGATTTAGGGGAATATAAGGATGTGAATGAAGTCTTAATGACAAGCGGTGTTGAGAAGATTGTTGACGCGATTGAAAATGCAAAGCCTTTGCCTCTTGCGGGACTTAATACAATTTCAACATACAAAGATTCAATACAATCTTTATACGATACAGGATATCCAAAAGGAGTGCAGACAGGACTTCCATCATTAGACAGGCTGATTAGTTTCAACCCATCTAATCTTTATGTGGTGACCGGCTACCCTTCTCATGGCAAGTCTGAGTTGGTCGATGAGATATGTATTCGTTTAGCAAAGCAAGGGCTTAAAACTAACTACGCATCGTTTGAAAAGCCACCACAGCTTCATGCTTTGCAGTTAGCATCTAAGATCGTTGGCAAGCCATTCTTCAAGGGACAGGAACAGAGGATGTCACAGGAAGAAATGGAATATGCTATGGAATTTATAGAAAACAATTTCGTTTTCCAAGACCATCAAGCGGGTAGTCCTTTTACGATTGAGGGGATTTTAGATTTTGCATCTTCTAGTTTGTTGAGAGCCAATACTTCTGTCCTAGTTATTGACCCCTTTAACTTCATTGATATTAAACAGGGAAGGCAGTTGCTAACTGAGGCAATTAACAAAATGCTCACAAAGGTTTCTCAGTGGGCAAAACAGACTCAATCAATTGTCATGTTCGTGGCACATCCCGCCAAGCCACAAGACAGGGGACAAAAGGTAGCTACTGGATTAGATATAAGCGGTAGCATTAGTTGGTACACCAAAGCTGATTTTCTATTAAGCGTTTCTAGGAATGACTATGATACAGAGGTTCATGTGCAAAAGGTTCGTTGGAACTTTCAAGGTACACAAGGAGTTGCTAAGTTGAGTTATGACTTGAATAGTGGTAGATTTGTTGAACTATCTGAGGACATTGGTTTTGACAAAGACTACGAGTGGACAACAGACTTCTAAGATTATTGTCAATGAACTAGGCAACAAGGAGTTAAGAGAAAGACATACTTACTCTCTCGACAAGGGAGAGCATAGTCCCTTCCACCACATGAAAGTCACCGACCAGACTCCAATCGACAAACTCCTAATAGAAAAAACAATTTCAGTTGATCAGCACCAAGTTGGTGTTAGGTACACAGAAATTATTTTCAAAGCTGGAGCTAATCTCAAAAGCCCATCTTGGGAATTTAGAGATATGAAAAATAATCACACTCCACCCCCACCCCCGACAAGAACTTTGGTTCTGTCAGGTGTGCAAAAATATTTACAAAACGAGGCTTCGCCGAAAGTAGAAATTTTATTATGGAATGTGATCGCCAAAGAAAAAACCCCAAGAGATCATGAGATCGACCCCTTGAGGTTTGGTCTTGATGTCCTTTCAGATTATTGGTTTCCGAAAAGAAAGTCTAAGCAAGAAGTTAAGTTGCAAAGAATGGTTCTACAAGCATTGCTTTAGAAAGGCATAGCATCTTCTTGCTCAATACCTTCTTCACTGACTAATGCTTGTTCTGCTTGTTCGATTCTTCCCGATAGCGTTTCTTCCATCGCTGTACCATACTGACGAAAATCATCTTGAATGAACTGCCGAACTTGAGAAGTCATACTTCTGTTATTCGCGTCCGCAATGATCTTTAGTTTCCTATGATCTTCTTGTGAGAGTCTGCACATAAAGTTATGTGTTTCTTCTTTCTGTAATTCAGTCATGTTGTACTCCTTAATTTTGACTGGTCAATATTAGATACTTTAACTATCTCAACAAAGTTGGATGCGAAATCGTATCGTTTAGTTTCTGCCAAAAACTCCAATGCTTTTTGTAGTTGCTCTTGGCTGAAATATAGTTTGCGATCAAAGATGGCATCTTGACCATGCTCAATCGCTCTGTATTCGTTGTCGTAGATATAACATTCAGTCTGGAATCCCCACCCACCATTGATCTGGGTTTTGTAATGGACAATCGTTGCGTAAACTCCACCACTAAAGAAATTCTCTAATATCTCTTTGTTTTTATTCATAGTTGAACCCCATTACTAAAACAATTATCAGTAAAATAACTGACAAATAGTGAAACGAATACTCTGTTGTGTGTTTAAGCATTTTTATCTCCTTGTTTTTTTAATTCTTTTTGCAAGTCTTGAATCTTACTTCTGTAATCTTTCATCTCTTCTTGTATCTTTTTTATTCTTGCCTCTTTTTTTGACAGAGCATCTAATCCTTCTCTGTCTATTAATATTCTCCAATCGTCTAACTCTAAAATGTCAGCAATTTTTATCATCATTTCTTTGTTGATCGCTTTTCTTACAGTTGCTTTGTGTGTGCTGAGTCTTGAGTAAACTTTTTTATGAAATCTACAAACACTTACTAATTTATGAACGCTTTTTACGATGGGATGCATAGCACATATCTTTTTGAGTAGATGAGCATCTACAGGATATTTTCTTTCTTTTTCTGTTCTTATATGACCCCTCTGATCTATGTACTGACCTTTTTTTTCATCAATATTAAACTCTCTATTGATTAAAAATGTTTCTATCATTTTTCTTTCAAATGGTTTGTTACTCTGAGGTTTTTTGTTTGCTAAAATGCCCTCTTGTTGCATCTTTGATTTTTCATCTAACAAGGCAACATACTCTGGGTCATGTTCAGTATTTATTTTAGACAAGGAATTTTTTTCTTCAGCTTCTTGCAAAACATTAAGGTCACAATGCGCCTTTGGAGTAGAGTAATCTCTCTCCGCGTGTGTTTGTATTTTATTTGGCGTTAATATATCTTTTCCCATTATAGTTTCTCCGATGTATGACCGCCTATGACATACCAATACTTTCCTTCCCTCTTGGCAACAAGAAGTTGATTTTTCTTTAGCGGGTTTTGTATTAAATCCAATAGGACTTGTGAGTTGATTCTGACTTTATCTACTTTAGAATATTTTGATTCAGCATTGAACACAATCTCAACACTGTTCATGTCATACATTGTGCCTAGCGTATTGAGGGATAGAATGTCTCCCACATCAAAAGAAAATAGATCGTCAATCTGTTCGTTGATCTTCTTATTCATAATTGTTCCTTGTATTTAGATTATTCACATTGTTAATTATATAGACGAATGACATAAATTCAAGGTAAAAGATACCACAAGACAATCACCCGACTATCTTCAAACTATCTTCATGTATGTAATATTGACTGGTCAATATTTAAACAATTTATTCAGAAAAACACGGGTCAACGGCTTTTTTTACGGGTAAAAAAATATTTTTATTTCCCAGTACCAGAGTAATGCTGTTTGGTCGTCAAATATTGACTGGTCAATCTTGCTGATTAAAAATCCAAAGCACCCCGTGCTTCAAAAAATATTTTATTTTTGGTGTGGGAGCTGGGTAAAATATTTTCTGGAACGCCTGAAGCACTCAGGAAAATATTTTAAATCTGGACACTATTTTCACCCTATCTCCAAAACCACAGAATTTAGACCAAAAAAAAAGACCCCACTAGCCCATATCTAAAAAGATACAGACCAGTGAGGTCAAATTTTATTTATTTATAACTAGCGATTATTTAATAGTCGGAACACTATCTTGATCGAACTCAACAATGCATTTATCAAGATTTATGTTTTTTAGAGATTCAAATCTCTCATAGACATCTATATCTGCTTCATCGGTAAGACACTTTATAGCGTATTCATCTCTTTCTTGTTCAGAATGAAACAACCTAAAGGTCAGATCATCTTTGGCAAAGTCTTTATAGTTATCTATAAAGTAATCTACAGAGCAATAATACTTCTCATGATGAAGATCATCATATCCATAGATCATTCTTTGTTCGTCTTTATTCATAATGATATCTCCTTATATATAAGACATTAAAATTAAGGCGAATGAATCGCCCATTAGTAGAAATCCACCCAAAACTAGCACTTACATACTAATTCTAGGAAAAATGGACTCCTTATTTGCACTCTAATGCATTTTCTCATATCAAGTAATGCCATAGCATTACCCAAAATGACTGTTTATCAGAACACAAATAGGGAAACCACAAAGGAAATCAAATATTGACTGGTCATTATTAAAACAACCAGTCAATATCATCACTTATCCCCAATTCAATCCAAACTTATTAGCACAAACTTTCCCATAACCTACTTCAATAGATCGGTCATCGGTCAGTTGTTTATGACAAGCAAAGCAGTTGCCAGTGAGTTTTCCATATTCACTCGCTACTTTTTCTGGGTCATTAACTAATCTAGTTAATAGATCAGTCAATTCATCCTTTACTTCTTTGCCATTGCTCGATAGGTAAAGATCGCCATTGGTGTCGATACGCCCAAAGTAAATATTTTCATTTCCCCATTCCCCATTGCTGAGAAATAGTTGTCCTCTATGCCTAGACTTATTAGTGGCTCTCGATATTTTTAGATCGGAGTCATTAATCTTTAGCCATAGTTTAGGAAACGATTTACTTTTTGGAGACATCGCCCTTTTCATCAGAGAATAAACACCATTTATATTAGGCAGTTTATCTTCTGGTTTTGGAGGTGGTGGCGGGTTCTCTATTTGATCAATGAATTTATGAACATGAAACCACTGTTTATCAGAAAGATAACCTTTCTTTTTAAACTGTTCAAATAGACTGGTAGCGAATCCAAAACTCCAGTTTGGAATTTTGTCATCGTCAAGATAGCCCTTGAACTTGTGTATGTTTTCTTCTTTGATCTTTAGATCATCAATTACTTCACTCATGATCGACCCACCTCACACTTAACCACTATAGGCGCATAGGTTTCACTATATTCGCCATAATCAGTTAATTCTTGTTCAGTAAGTGCTTCTGCTTGTTCGATAGCATTATCTCTATCTTTGGCATAAAGCAAAACTTCACATTGCTTAGTGATATGTACCACACATTTAAAAATAGAAGATGTTGCCTTGATAGGTTTACTCCTTGCTATTTCTTTTTCACTACCCATTGATCACCTCCTTGATGGTCAAATGCCACGCATCAAAAATAAATGCGTAACCAACCAACGCTACAAAGAGACAATTAACCAACACAAATGCCAAACCTAAGACAATAATAACTGACTTAGTATTCCAGTTATGAAGTTGCCTTATTGCATTAATGGCAAAAGGAATTGTAATAGTCCCTATCGTTGCTAGAGCAATCAATAGATAATGGATTATTTCTTCATTCATAATTTTATCTCCTATAAATGAAAGTTAATTTAGTCAGCATTACACTGACACCAATAGCCAATCTTGCGATTGGCTTTCATAGCATCTCAGCTAATCATCAGTTGGTTTAGACTGCAATTCTTCAGAAGATACATGGTCAACCCAAGTATCTACTTCATTGTCGATATTGTCGTATGGATTAGGACAAGAAAAGAGATTCTTTTCTACAATAGTTTCAGCATCTTCTTTTGAATCAGCATTAACCTCTATTGAATATCCAGTTGAGACAACCGCAGTCACGCGATATTTTCTACTCATGATGGTTCTCCAGTAAAAGAACTACCAAAGAAAGGTGTCTTACAAACCGCACCAGTAGTTGTCCTTTTAACTGTATCAAAAGTACCAGTTTGCAATTCTAATTTTCCAATCAGTTTTGCCACCTCAAAGCTAAGATTTCTCATAAACAAATCAGCTTCAATATTTGATACTTCAATAACTCCTTCTTTCTTTAAGATAGATTGAGCAGTTTCACTTCTTATGTCTAGCCCATGAAACTCGGTTTCGTAAATGTCCTCAACAAGATCATATAGCTTGTTAAGAATCATTAACCTTGCGAGGTACTTAGGGCTATCAATATCTTTAGAATGATATTTCATAATTGTTTCTCCTTATTTGAGTTTGGGATAATTCCCATTAATAACACCAAATGGTGCTATTAATACGAATCTCTCTAAAAATGGCTTCAGCATTTGAGCGTAGAAGCAAAGTTAGGAGGGTAGTAAGGGCATACATACCCCTAAAACCCCCCTTTTTGCACCAATCCTAAACAGCCAAATCTAAATCAGCTTGTAAGCAATGGGGAGGTAAATGGATTACTTCCCCAAACTCGCGCTCAACAATGCCTTCTTCTTTATCATCAGTTGTAGCCCATAGGACTGGTATATCGGGTTCATCTTTTGCTTTTACTGGACAAAATTCTCCATCAGTAAAAACAATAAGACCCTGTAGATCGGCAACATCATCGGTGTGCTTATTCACATATTCAAAGATCGGAGTTAATCGAGTCCCACCGCTACCTCTAGGTGTCAAGTCTGATAAAGACTCACCAGCAGAGATATCGATTTCATCCCAATAATTACCATCTTCGTCATGGTGAAGTATAGTGCTACACCAACAAACTTTGACTTTCTCAATGTTGCATTGCTCAACCAACCCCTGTATTTGTTCCATGAATCCATCCATGTAATAAAGAGTTGAATAAGATACATCAACACCAATTGCCAAAGTGCCACCCATAGCTGAACTGACTCTACTCGGAAGATAGTTTCCTTTCTTATAAGTTTTGTCTTTCCAGATATGGTTTCTATGAGGTCTATTCCAAGATGTTTGATCGGGATATACACTAACCAACCAATCTTGAATTTTCTCAAGATAGTTGGCAGTTTCCACATCAATCTCATTAACCCTTCGATTGAATGAGTTGTCATAACCATCACCGCAAGATCGACTCATGCTGTCAGCCAATCTGACTTTGTTAGCCAAATCTCTTTGAGCATCAATCTTTTCTTTTTCAGTTAATGGTTTGCCATCTTGGTTCACTGCATCCCAAACCCCACCAGCTTGAGAAGTATCAGATGGTTTACCTTCATTAGCATTAGCTAAATCATCGCCATCTTTACTGTCTCCACTATTGCCTTGAGAATCAGAAGAATCATCATCGGACTGTTCATCAGATTTACCATCAGAACTACCCTTTTGTTTTTCTTCTTGTTCCCTTGACAATATAGCGTAGATTTCATCAGCAGTTTTGCCATCATATTTGCTGTCGTACAAGGCATCTTCTGGCATTTCCCAATATGATATCGCCCTTGATCTATGCAACTCGCTATTGATTGCGTAATCGGTTGCAATATTCCATTTTTTTGGGTCTCTATCATTTCTTCTTAAATGGTGCGCCCAAGTACAATGTAACGCTTCATGCATTAAAACGAATTTTAATTCTTCATGACTCGATTCATTGACAAAGGATTCACACCAAAAGATATGAGTACCATCAGTTGCCATTGTAGAACAGACCCCTTCTGAAACTTCTTTCAGAATCAGAGGAGTAATCATCGAAGCCATACCCAATCTTCCTTCTTGGATGATCGATGTTCTAGCCTTGACGATTTTATGTTCTGCCACTTTACTGGCAGTTGTTTGTTTATCCATAATTTTTCTCCTATATATAAACAAATTTTGCGAACAGAATGTTCACATGAAAACAAATATTGACTGGTCAATACTTGCTTTCAATTAAACACTCTAGGATTAGGGGAGTCTTGCGACTCCCCATATCCAGACTAAAATAATCCTTTAGCAGTGTCAGAAACTTTGACTTGCTTTTCAGCTTTCCTAAGTTTCTTGGCTGTGGATTTTCTAGCTTTATCATCCTTCTTGAGATTGCTTTGGGATTTTGCTTTCGCAATGTCCTTTCGCAGATCATCAACAGTTGATTTCAAATCATCGTCATCAGTCAATAGATAATCATCTATTGTTTCCAACATAGCTTTGAGATCATTAAAACTGCTGTCTCTTAATGGATTTTTGGTCTTGTCATTGGGATCAAATTTTTCCAATCCACTTGCTAACTTCTCAATCTGAGAAACCAGTTGTTTGGCAGTATGCCTATCGGCATTTTTCTGCACTCTCTTGTTTCTTTCTTGAGCAGTAGCAACAATATTAGATTTAACATCTTCAGATATTGATACTCTAATATCATCAGCATTGAACTCATTTATTATCCCAATTTCATGATCAAAGATGTACCTTGCTTTCAATTCATCAGCACTAAGATAATCTGATTCATTGAACAGATCGCCTAGACCAACATTTTTCTTCTTGGCTTCTTCAATATTTTCTGAATACCCATCAATGACTTCTTGAACAGCAGTATTAAATTCCTGTTGGAACTTCTTTAGCTGTTCTTCAAACCAGTCAAGTTTTGTAGATGGTAGGATTCTCCATTCGCCTTTTTTAACCTGTCGGTCATAAGAGACATAGGATTTCCCACCACCTAAAACTTGATCATCAGCATCAATCCAAGGCAGAGTATGTTTATACATAATCTGATTCCTAAATTTTTTGCCAATTCTGATCGGTTTTTTCAGATGTTCTGGGTTTAACAAATGCTTTGATACTTTAACCAGTTGTTGATTAGCGTCTTTAATATCTGCTAACTCATTTCTGGCTCTAGTATCAGCTTTTATCCCACTATAAGTTTTTATAGTGACTTGAACCTTGAGACAAGATTCCGCTAGTGCAGTTTTCTTGTCGCTAGTTTTCTTTTTACTCATAATAATTTCTCCTTATTTATGATTAAAAGTTAATTAACTGAATTGTAATCCTTTCGAGTAACTCATCAGATATAGCTACTAATGCTATATGAGGATTACACCAATGGCGGATAAGGTATAGGAGAAATCAAAAAGACCCTTATCCCCTATCTCTAGGTAGTGCCATTGGTGCATCAATTTTTGATTAGATTATTTAGACCAAGATATCTTGGTTCTTAATATGCCAATCAATAAACTGACTAGTTTCCTTGAATTTGATTTCCTTTGTTGTGAGAGCCTTAACAAACAAAACTGCGAACTCTTTAGCATCGAAACGCTCCACATAAATCAGAGCATTTTCAAAGTCTTTTGGAGTTTCAACCGCATTGATCAGAGATGCAACACTAGCGTATTGCAATTCTGTCCTTTCTGGTATTTTTGCTTTCTTTGGATTCTTGAGAATCTTGACAGGTGACTCAAGGTCATTTTGGAAGCTACAAAAAGTTTGAAACTCTCTGGCTACTGTTTCGCCTAGATAAGATTCCAAGACTGGCTGAACTAGAGATTTTCTCAAATCCCCTTCCAACATTTCGCTCACTTGATGCCATGTGCGCGGACTCGCAAACCCTCCTTCTTTCTTAGCATCAAATTGATGTAAGAATTGAGGCTGGAATGATAAGAAAGCAAGTATGTCTGCATTAATATCATTTTGATAAGCCCACTCCAACCACTCTTTAGTGTCTGGAACTAAATCCAGAGTTAAACAAGCAGATTGGAAATGAGTCAATATCCTTTGCGCACCCGCCCTATCAGTTGAATGATTACCCGCAAGGATAATTTTCCAACCTTTACCCAAAACATAATCAGTGCCAATGCGCCCTTCAAAAGTCAGTTGGCGGATTGTGTTTTGTAGTGATGGATTAGCTTGAGCGACTTCATCCAAGAACAAAAGACCTTTACTGTTTTTATCTGTCGGCAGATTATCCAGTAATGCTCTTTTCTGACTACCAGTTTTATCATCGATATATGGCAGTCCAGCAAAATCAATTGGCTCATACATGGCAACCCTAAAGTCTGCAAAACCAAATTCATTCTTTTTTGGTTTCACATTATATTGTGGTCGACCTTTGTAATCCCTAATCAGTTTTAGTTTGGATTCGTCAGCTAGAGTCTGAGCAATCTCAAACACTAAAGCAGATTTACCAATAGCGGGACTTCCTTTTATAAAAGGCACACTATTATTAGCGTTCTGCAAGTTGTGTAAGATTACTTCGACTAACTCACTCGGTTTTAATTTACTCATAATTTTTCCCCTAATTTGTAAATCAATATTGCTGATTTCGACTCTTTAGAGTCAACCTATAAATAGGTTCTGCTTTCGCAGTCATCAGAGCAGATAAATATCTGCTGATCAGCAAGGGGAATCTTTCGATTCCCCTTTTAGTTGAAAGTTAAAAGTCAGTTATTGCATTTAGATCAGTACCGCTAACAAACTCTTTAGAGTTGAAAACCCTCTCAGCAAAATCTGGGTCAAAACTATCGTCTGATAGTTTCAATATTTTCTCTTTTGGGCTTGCAACCGCATTATACAGCTTGAACTGGTCAAGAAGCTCTTGTGGAAATGGGTTCATTTGTTTAACCAAGACTTGCTCATGATTTCTCTGAGCAATTCTAAAGTCATAACCCAATGCATCAAGAACACCATTGATTCTTTCTCTAGTAGTTGGTGTGTGCCAACCACATAGATCAATCTTCACTCTTTTTTTGCCACCAACAAAATCATCATAGTTATCTGTCAGCATTATTTCTTTACCATCTTGATAAATCTCAGCAATACAATTTCCATGTAGAGAAAACGATGCATACCTAACTGGTAATTCGACTCTATCTCTATAATTGTAGTAATAATCTACTTCAGTATTGGACTTCTTGTATGGCTTGAAATTCACAAATGCTTCTGAACTTTCTTTTGTTATCTTTCTCATAATTTTTCTCCTTATTTAAAAGATTCTGTTTCGCATATCCCATTACAGGATGCTCATCAGTCTGGTTAATTCCAGAGACAGAAAGGGTCAAATATTGACTGGTCAATATTCAACCCCTTTCAATCATGATCTAGCTAGTTGTTGCCTAAGCAAACTATCTAACACTAAATCGCCTATGGTCACCCTATGAGGTTTCCCACGATACTTAGCCCTTTTAGCTTTTTCATAATTGGTTATTTTTCTTTTTGGTTTACTCATAATAATCTCTCCTTATTTGAGTTTGGGTTAATTCCCAATAAGCACACTTACAATAAATGCACTTATGGGGAAGTAAGCAGTTTTTATTCTATCTTTATTTTTAAGTCATGCTTAGGACTAAGGACTCTATGCAATGGTCTTTCCATTTAACCTTGAGCAGTTTTAGTCATGCTTAGGACTGTTGGGTTAAAGACTAGATTTCAGAGAAGTCTGTACTGATTGCATCTTCCCATTCAGTTTTGAGATTCAGTTTTCTTTCTATTCTATCCCTAAGAATCAGAGCCTTATCTCTATCAAGACCCATGTCGATATCATCATCAAAATCATATTCTGTGTAACAATTCAAAGCCAGTTGAATTATTGCTTCTTCTTGCCTTGTTAGTTTGCTTTCAATTCTTTTGATTTTTGCTCTTAGGTTTCTTTGAGCATCCTCTAAAGATTTCGCTCTAGTTTTTAAGCCTTTGTATTTACCGCTAGGTATTACATATTCGCTTTTACTCATAATAATTTCTCCTTATTTTGAGTTGGTTAATTCTGATTTCGTATGGTTACTCATTCAGACTAGGTTACCAACACCTAGTGATCAGAAAACTGTATTGCGAGAGCGAGGGGAGAAACCCCACTCTCGCCAGTTATAAATTAAATTCTTTGGACTACTTATATAGACCACGCAATGCTCATTATGTCTTTCGACTTGGCTTTTTAGATACTGCCTGTTCAGATAAAGATAATTAATGAATTTCATTTTCACTACTCGCGTTGCTAATGCTTTCGCTACTTTCCAGTTTTAGACTTGGCAACCATGATATCGCTATCAATCTGCTTCCATCGACTGCCCTCTTTTTCTTCCCAAAAGATTCGGCAACCAGTGTTGAAATGTCCAGTTATCTGAGAGGTGTTTTCTAATCCCCCTTTAGAGACTTACATTTTCGGATTCCCATCCTTGCTGTTGGCATTTGTTTCAGCCCTAGATTTGAATTGTCAGTAATGAGAAATCTACAAACTCATTTTCACTTTGCTTTTATGGGTCGCCTCAATTAATCGCCTACCCACTACTTGCTCGGTCAAGAAATTCTAACTTTCTTCGGGACTGTGATCTTATCTACTTCTTTAAACTGGACTTGTCCTTGTCATCCAAACTCAGATTTAACCTAATCGGTATCAGAGTCAAATTAAATATATCAAATGGGTAGTTTATTGCAATCTTTTAGTGCATATAAATACACACTCTATAGACCTATCGAATAGGGCAGAGTTTGTTATTAGAGAAAGTAAATAATGACTGGTCAATATTAGGACTGCACAAAGGTAGCATTTTGTAATCTTGATCGCGGGGAGATGGAACAATATAATCAGTCTATGACTGATCGACCTAAACTGAAATCAATCCCTACTCTAACCAGTAAACAAGAACTCTTCTGTCAAGAATACGTCAAAGGCAACTCAGCATCAGATGCATACAGGAAGATATACAATGTAAAACAAGGTACAAAGGATAGTAGTGTTCACAGATCAGCACATGAACTCCTAAACAACCCCAAGGTATCCTCAAGGGTACATTCACTAACCGCTAAGAAAGAAGCCAATTCACTAACTACAGCACACTCTCTCTCTCGCTACATTGTGGAGCGTCTAGTGGAAGAGACAAAGGGAGATAACCCAAGTAGTAGGCTTAAGGCACTCGAACTCTTAGGCAAGCACAGAGAGATCGATATATTCAATCCAGAGTCTAAGGTTAACGTCACTGTCAACAACAACAAGACCACCTCAGAACTCGAAGCTGAGATCAAAGAGAAACTAAAACTGGTCATCTCTGACTAGAATATCCGCACCAGTGGAAAGACCCCCCCTTGCGTACACGCACCAATCAAGAGGGTACGACCCTACGCCCCCCCCTTCACGCATTTGGGACTCCTGATTCATTGTAAATAGAGTTTTACGCACTAGATTCCCAATTTTTACCAACCCCCCCCTTCTTCTTTTCTTATGTCTAGCATTTTGATACCATTTACCCTTATGAATCAAGAAAATGGTCAAGGGACCCTAGATGGTGGGGTAGAAATTACGCAAAAACAGGCGGATGTACTGGAGTTTGTAGAAAATTACTGGCTTGAACGCTACTGTGCGCCAACTTACAAGGAAATTGCGCAGAATTTGGGTGTGAAGAGTGTGGGTTGGGTGCATTCGTTGGTCAATGAGCTGGTTTCTAAGGGCATTTTGGTGAAAAAGGGTCATCGCACCCTCCGCCCTGTCCATTTAACCCAAAAATCCCTTGACAAGAAACTGTGAAGGGGTGTTTAATACTATAATCCAGTGGATATACCGTCTCTAGTAAGTTACCAACTGGTATTATACTAGGAAGAGTTTAGGAATAGGGTATATACAGGCTGGTATTATACTAGGTGGTGGTGATGGTTTTTAAAGTGGTATGGAGAATTTTATTTTTCCTGTTTTTCTACATCGGATTTCATATTAAATGAAGGGTCGCGCTGCGACTGCCGAAGAAAAGCAGTGGATGGACTTTATCTGTCAATACGGATGTATCGTCTGCCGCAACGAGATGGGGTTATTCACTCCTTGTGAGCCGCATCATATCGATGGTAAGACGAAGGCGGGAGCGCATTTTTTGACAATACCACTATGCTGGGGTCATCATCGCTCCGGCTCTAACACCACTGAATGTGTGTCCCGCCACCCTTACAAAAGCGAGTTTGAACAGCGCTATGGTAAGGAAATGGACTTATTGGAACAAATGCGGGAGCTTTTAGATTTTAATGCAGATTAATTCACAAACGATTCAGAACATTAGCAGTCTTTCTTACGATGAAAAGCTGGAGTTGCTCAAACAACTTGAAGAATTACAAAAAGCCAAGTTCAGAGAAGATTGTCAGGGTGATTTTATTACCTTTGTCAAAGCCATGTGGCCCGCCTTCATTGAAGGGGATCACCACAAGATTATGGCGGAAGAGTTCGGGCGGGTGGTCAATGGCGATTTAAAACGCTTGATTATCAATATGCCCCCTCGTCACACGAAGAGTGAGTTTGCCTCCTATCTTCTGCCCGCTTGGTTTCTAGGGCATAAGCCAGATGGCAAGGTTATTCAAACCG
>VTLG01016678.1_pt1 | contig 20643 bp, 27 predicted proteins | sample 4694571 | NCBI WGS metagenome assembly VTLG01 (sample SAMN12604809, study PRJNA352737) | marine metagenome | biome: ENVO:00000447; feature: ENVO:00000209|ENVO:00000569|ENVO:01000036; material: ENVO:00002151; isolation source: viral sequences binned using virsorter ... | reverse complement strand
ACGGTCGGCGGGGTTGTCGTGTTAAAACCCGTCGCCGTCACCCACGTCGTGACACCGTCGCCAACCGCTTTGCCATAGCTCCCCGCGGAAGTGTGACCGCTGGTCGCTTCGTCCCACACCGCGTCGGCAATTGCCGCCGCCGTCGGCGGTGACGCGGCCGACGACACTTGCGCGTCCAGGTAATACCCAAACGTCCCGGATGCCGTGTGCCCTGACTGCGCTTCGTCCCAGACTTGATCGGCGATCGCTTCGACGGTCGGCGGGGTTGTCGTGTTAAACCCTGTAGCCGTCACCCACGTCGTGACACCGTCGCCAACCGCTTTGCCATAGCTCCCCGCGGAAGTGTGACCGCTGGTCGCTTCGTCCCACACTTGATCGGCGATCGCTTCGACGGTCGGCGGGGTTGTCGTGTTAAAACCCGTCGCCGTCACCCACGTCGTGACACCGTCGCCAACCGCTTTGCCATAGCTCCCGGCGGAAGTGTGGCCGCTTGTCGCTTCGTCCCAGACTTGGTCGGCGATCGTGGCCGCCGTCGGTAGCCCGTCCAGGTCGTTGATTGTCCCCTGAATCCCCGCGATACGGTTTGACGCGTCCACGGTGCCCAGTCCGCCACTAGTGCCCGCTTCTTGCGGCGGGACTGCCCCGTCGGTTGTGAACACGATCAACGGATTAACCACCACACTTGCCGTCGCGCTGGTCGCGCTAACCCCGACCAACGCGGCCCCGGTTTCCGCCGCGGTCAACTCCAGGGAATACAGCCCATTGCCAACGGCCGCCGCGGTATTCGTGGCGCTGGCATTTGACGCGCCGTCCTTACTGACGCTGCACACCAGATCGGTTAAACCTGACTTGCCCAACCCCGTAGAACTATCGATTGCATAAAGCAGAATTTTCTGGGTCTGCGATTTGAACAACATTTGACTACGTCCCCGCGTTAATTGGGAATGATGGGAACACGCTAGAGCCGCTGCCGCTTCGCTCTGTGATAAACGCGTTCGTGTCGACGAGTGCCGTCTGGCCGGGGAACGCATAACCGCGCCCACGCAAGACCGCGCCTCCCCCTGCCGTGTCGTTGAGTCTGTAATCGTGCGCAGAAGCATCTTCCCAAGGGTCCGAAGAAAGCGCCGAAAACCCGACATTCACCTGGACATAACTATGCACGTCCGTTGTATTCCCGTAGCCTGCACAATCATAGATTGATCCGTAGTGTTGCGCAGTCGCGTAAAATCCCGTTGTACAGTTCGACGCAACACACTGATAATAATTACTGTTGGTTTGCGTAAATCCCGTTGTACAATCGTCGGCGATACAATTGAGATACGGCCCGCGAAAACCGCTTGTATTGTCAAAGCCGGTGCCGCAGCCGTAGGCGATAGAACCCGTGCCAACGTATCGCGACGCGCTGCTAAATCCCGTGCCAGGGCAATCGGCCGCAACGCAGTTAGCCACTGCTATAGCGTGCCCAAAGCCGTTGCGCCCCCCCTCGACTTTGCAATTAAGACAGGTTACCGGGTAGTAAAACCCCCAGCCGCTTGTCGTGTCGAGGTCGCGCACCGTTACGTTCTTGCAGACGTGCATACGTGCGGATGCGTCGCCGTAAACGCCATAGGTTGCCGTACCCCCTCCGTCGATAATGATGTCATTTATTTCGCACGCATTCTGGCTAGGTATCTCAAACATTTTGCCTGTGAAACCTGTAGAGCCGGCGTCGATTATCGGCAACGCGCCACCCTCCCGTGCGTCCCCGCGTGTCGTCGTGTAACCCATTATCGGCGTCGGCGCATCTCCGCCAAATTTGAACGCCCCCCCTTCAACGTTCACGCTGCCGCTTGACATTGTGTAGGTGCCGGATTTCACATGGCACGCCATCGCTTGACCGTCATCGGCCCAAACATCAAGCATGACTTTTTCCCCGAAAAATCCGAGGTCGGCCCAACTTCCACCCATCCGAGCGGTCGTAATCGCAATCGGCGTAGAGTCGCCCGTGCTGTCGCGTACGTCCTCAGAAAAAAACCACGTATTCGACGTCGTGTCCACAGCATCGATGAAGTACAGGCCGAGAAAAACCCCGCTATCGGCTGCCGTTATATTGACCGTGTTACCGACGTCATCCGCGCTAACGTCGTGATTTACCAATGTGATCTTCGTGCGGTTGCTGCCTGTCGCCGTCGATGCAGTAACCGTGCCGTCGCCGATGTGAATATATGGATCCGCGCTCGTCGTTCGATCGATGCCCCAGGTCCCGGAATAATTCCCGTTAACAAAAGCGCCCGAATTGTCGTTCGACCCATCGGCCATGATGGAATAATCGAGCCACTTGCTAATCTTTGTATAGGCCATGCGTCCCCCTTTTCGCCGTTAGGGTGTATTTTGTTCCAACTGTTGGCAGACCGGCACATTCCCCACCCCACAGGCCCGGCCAAGTAGCCCGCCGCCTCTCTTTTCCATCTGGGCAAGATCGCCAAAAATCCGCAACAGCGCCCGCACGTCGTCCGGGCTTAGCGGCACAGCGTCGCGCGTCCCGGTTTCATTCGGAACGAGTGCACGCGGGTCTAGCCGATTGATTGCAGCGTTTGCGCCGGTCTTGTCGGCACTTTCGACGACTTGCGCCGCCGTGTGACTGAGTCGCGCCGCGGTCCCCGCGCCGCTTCGTAGCTGCGCCATCATTTCGCGCACTGCGCCTTTTTGTTCGTCGGTCAGGTCGTCGTAGTTCATGCTTCTTGCTTACTGGTGATAACGTGCGATGACGGGCAACCGCCGGAACCCGTCCCGGCCGCTACTCGCTGCGGTAATCTCTAGAACGTACTCAGTACCGGCGGACAGGGTCGCCGCGTCGGTCTTGCCGTAGACCCCTTGATACTTGCCGCTTGACGCGCTGACATAGGACAGGGACCCGGTGCCTTTCGACACGTCGGCCAAGTCCTTGACGGCAAACGTAACCGTGGCGTCGTTGACATAGCTGCCGTCCGTGCCGTCGGTCATGGCGTCCCACTGGAAGACGTTGTCTTCGTCAATGTAAATGTATTCCACGGTTAGTATTCCTTTCTGATCGCGTGACCGGCCGCGACCAGCCAGTCGTTGACGTTCTCCCCGGCGGCGTTCTGGATCGTCCCCAGCCAGCGCCCAAACTTGCCCGTTTTTTGGGTCGCCACGGTCCACGGTCCGGCCGTTTGTAGTTTGGCAATCAGAGCGCGCGTCGCGGCCCGTCCTTTATGCTTTTCCGGGCCCCGCATTTCCCACGCGTCGACCCCGGCCAGCCTGATTCGTTGAACGGTGTACATGCGGAACCCCAGATCAATACGCGCGTCGATCGTGTCGGCGTCCACAACCCGCAAGACTTCGATTTTATAGCTGTACACGTTACACCACCCCCGCCGCTGTGATTGCGCTGGCGTGGAACGCGCGCAAATCGTCGATGTATGTATGATCGACCTTGACCACTTCCGGCGGTTCTATTGTTGTCGCGTCGGGGTCTTCCGCGACCAGATCATGCCCACGCGGGCGGCTAACTGTTTGCCGGAACCAGTCGACCCGGCGGACGTTATGCGGCACGACAATACGCGACCACGGGACGAGCGCCCGCCAGTTGCCGCACCAGTAGCCGTGCCGGTAGACCGGGTCGGCCAGGACCATTCGGTCCACGACTAGCCCGCGGCGCCCTAGTTGCTTGGCCAAGTTTTGGGCACTGGCGCCGCCCCACGAATAGGCGCAAATTACGATTTGCGGGCGGTCTTCCGCTGGTCGTAGCCGCCAGATCAATTCGGCCAGCGACCGGGCCCGGTCATTCCACGCGCGAAACTCCACACGGACGTCGGGCGCCGCGTGTAGCCGGTGCAGTTCGCGCCAAACCGCGACCAGCCCGCCGGGGGTTCCTTCGTCCTGCAGAAAGCCCGCAATACAAACGACCCATTTTCGGATTGGCGGCATCCCTGCCATTTTCACCATTTCCCTATGGGGCAATGTTCCGTGTTCCACGCTAGTTTATCACCAAACGCGGTAGGCGATCCAACCGCACAACCGCAGCCGCGATGGCTACACGCTTTTCCGTCCGGGTCGTACCAGTCGCACGCCAGGCACACGGCCCGCAGCCGTTCCACTTCGTCCGGTTCGCGGACCGGGCACCCGGCCGCCGTCCACTTGGCGAGCGCGACCGTGTAGTTGACCATTTGCCGACCCAGTCCAGGGGGCGCGGGCTTTGGCGCGGTGCCGGCGTCCGACGCGTCGGCGTAGCGCGTCCCGCAGCGGCAGACGAGCGGCCACACGACCCCCTCAAGCGGCTGGGACAGGTCGCAGGTTCTGCAAATGTGTTGTGTTGTCATAGTGCCGTGACGAGTGCGGAACCGATTGTCACTCCACAAGCAAACGTAGTATATATGTACGATAAACTCAGGTTTGAGAACGCGCTGCAATCAGGGTAGCCAGTTATATAGGCGACATACTGCGGCGTCATACTGCTGAGCGTGCCGGCCGTTATCGAGTTGACCCACCAGATTTCGGCACGGAACTCCACGCCAAACCACTGCGCTCGGGTTGCGAATTGCATCGTCAGCCAATAGGTAGTACCCGTGGAGCAGTCCAGTTCCACGGCAACCGCATAATGGCATTGTTGGCCGAAGTAAGACGTTTTCGACAACGTATAGGTCCCGGCACCAAAGTCACCCGACGGAATCACGACCCGATAGGTGTCGGTCGGCTGGCCGTCCAGGTCGCACGGATAGCACGGTGTTGCGTGCGCGCAACACGTACAATCAGCGAATGCACGAGGTCCGTACCATCCCACCGACTAGCACCCCGCTTGTATAACGAAGAAACGGTCGCCGACTAGCAACGCTAGTCCGGTGTCGCCACTTTCCAGCGTCGAAAAGATCCCCTCCGGATCCCTAACTACAAAATTACCCACGGCCGCCGTGACGGTGTCGCCGTCCATGTTTTTAATTGTCGCGCCGGCGCTCCCATATTCCAGGGTTGCAAGTAGCTGAAACCGCCACAGCGTTGCGCCGCCCGACCCGGGAAACTGGACCAGCCCCCACTTATCCGTCCCGGTGCCGCTTTCCTTCCACAAAATCCGGGCATGACCTATGCCGGTTAGCAGCATGCCATCGTCGGAAACGTAAACGTTTATGTCGCAAAATAGATCGGTGTCGCGTTCGATGTACAACTTGACGGGCGACACGCCCGCGACCATTACGCGGCCGATCGCGCCGTTGGCGATCGGTTCCTGCGCGATAACGAACCCGCCCGCGTCCGCCTCCGTCGGCGTGCGTAGTGTGATAGACGGGTCGTTCTTGAATTCGTCCTCATTATCGGTCGGGCTAATAACGATCGACAGGACACCCATCGGGGCGAACCGGTCCACGTCCGCGCCGGTCCCGTTTTTTGCCCATAGGCAACCGGCGGGCAGGTCGTCGTCCCCGCCCGGCGCAAACTGCAAGGACCCGCGGTTCGCGGCCGCGTCTTCCGCGGCGCGGTTCATGCGGTGGAACGTTTCCGCCGTGGGGATAATTACGGGCGTGTTGGGCTGCGCCATGTTTTAGATACTCAGGTTGGAAAAGTCGCCCGCTTCGTACACGCGCTCAACGTTCGCTTGTAGCGGCTGGGCCACTAGCTTTTTGGCGGTTGTGTCCTCTTGCTTGTCGTAAAACACCCACAAATAATCATGCGCGTTCTTGGCGGGTACTGTAATACTGGGCCCGACGGTTAAGTTAGTAACGTTCGGACCGGCCGAAAAGTAGTACGTGATTTCCGGGTCGGCGGCGCTTTCCTGTTTACCGCGTGCGCCCAGGAAGAGGACTTCGCCCGCGTTCCACGTCAAAAAACTGGCGTCGTTAGTCTTGCCGGTTAATCCGGCCAGCGTCTGGACGTACGACATAGCAACCGTCGCGTTAGGTTGCCGTTTCTGGATTTGGAATTGTAACGCCGGGATCGTGATATCCACGCCGGCCGCTTTCTTGCCGTCGTAGTTGATCAACCCTTTGAAATCTGCCGCCGTCGCGCCCGTTTTCGCCGTACTGCTAACCGTCGCCAGCGACGCAATCATTTTTTCCCGGCCGCCCATTGTGTCGAACGAAAAAACATAACTACCGGTATCGACGTCTTCTTCCCGGCGGTCCGGGTGGATGTAGTTCGCAACGAACTTGTAAACGTCGGGCCCCTCCCGGGTCCAAGTCAGGTCCTGCTTGTACAGGTAGCCGGGGCCGCCCGTGATGGCGATCGTGTCCGGTACGCTTCCAACCACGGCCGCCTTCGCCGACGTTTCCGTGGTATAGCCGACGGTGTACCACGACAGTGTCCGCGTGGAACTTTTGTCGGTCCCGTCCTTGCCGTTGCCGTAATCATAGCTCTCAAATACGCCGGCCATTAGGCGGTCCCCAGGTTTGCGTTGAGTGCTTCGCCCGCTTGCGCGCCCTTGCCGGTGTTCTCGGCGATCACTTGCAGGTGGTCAATCTGTTGCTGCCGCCAGTTACCGCCGCGCTCGCCCAGCATTACGGCACCGATCGCGGAGAACGTGCCGGCCGCTGTCCCTTCCCCGATACCGCGTGTTGTGGCGGCTGTTGCGGCCGGGGCCGTTGGGGTGGGCGCCGCCGGGGCCGCCGCTGCCGCTTCCGCTGCCGCTTGTTTCGTGTCGGCCGCTAACTGTTCTTGCAACGCGGCCAGCCGCTGGCGGGCACCGGCCATCGCCGCGTCCCCCTCTTTGCGTCGCTGTTCAATCCGCTGTTGCGTTTGCCCTTCCAGATCGTCCGCGAACCGCTGCTGGTCTTCGGTAATGATTGCGATAGCCGCTTCACTATCAACCAGCCCGATCCAGTCGGCGACCATTAACAACCCCTTGGCAATATTGGAAACCGCGTCATTCCAGACGGTCCGGATTTTATTAATAGCCCGATCAAACACACCGAACAGGGAATTACTGAAGTCGTGCCAGTGCCCGCGAAGTGTCATCGTACCGGCCAAGAATGCCGCTTCAATTCCCGCGAACGCAATCTGGGCCGCCAGCCCCAGGTTGCCGGCCGCTAGTGCGTTCTGGATGCCGTCAATGACTGGCTTGACGACCGCCAGCAACCCCGCGAACCGTTCCTTAAGCCATTCCAGCGCCGCCCCGCCGGCGTCCGTGAAGTGGACCAGCGCCGCCCCGGCGGCCACGACGGCCGCGATTAATAGCGTGACCGGGTTGGCCAAGAACCCGACAGCCGCCGCCATAACGCCAATCGCAATTCCCGTGGCCATTAGCGTTGCCCCGAGCGCCAGCAGCGCGGACACCACGCCAAAAACAACCATGACAACGCCCTTATTTTGGGCGATCCAGCGCCCGGCCGTTGCCGCGAATTGTACGAACCACGCAACCAGCGGAGTCACGACCGGCAACAATACGCCGCCGATGGCGGCCGCCAAGTCGACGACCTGCCCGTGGGCCGCTTTCATTTGGTTTGCGAAACTGCCCGCGGAGCGGATCGCGTCGCCCTGCGCCGCCGTCGTCCCGGCCAGAATGATGTTGTAACGGGCTTGCGCTTTCTGGGCGTTCGTGGCCCGCTTCGGGTCAATTCCCATGTTTAACAGTTCTTGTTTAACGCCGGCCTCATTCAAGACAACGCCGTATTTTTTCATGACTTCGCCCGACCCGGTGAGCGCCGCCTGCAAATCGTCAAGCGCTTGCTGGTCGCTGACTTTTTCATTAAAGGACGCCAGATCAACAGCCAGCCCGGTCACGCTTTTGGACATTTCCGCGGCTTGTTTCGGATCGAATCCCAGTGGGACGAACAGGTCTTGCGTTGACGCCAGAAAATCCGCGATTTGCGTTTTCGACCGGCCAACCTGCCCCGCGAAATCGTCGCCCCAGGATTTGACCGCCGCCGCGTTCGCGCCGAACACGACGTTGAACTTATTCATTGTCTCTTCTAGTTCGCTGGCCGCGTTGACGGCCGCCGCCAGTGGTGCCGCGGCAATCCCGCCAATCCCCAGCAACTGGGCACCCATTGAGCGGACACTGCCGCCGAAGTTGCGCAGCCGCCGTTGTGCGGTACGTAGCCCCCGGATGAGCCGCGTATTGTCGGCGAATATTTCGACAAACGCGCGGCCCGCGCGAATAGCTCCACCAGCCATTAGAACGCCCTATCTGGCAAAATGCCTTCGAATAGTTTGGGGAACTTCTTGGCCGCTTTTTCAAGTCCCTTGTCCATGTACGGGCGCGGTGCGATATGGGCGCGGCCCCGCTTCCAGCGTGGGCGACCGTCCCGGCCCGGCTTAGCCTTGACCCACGTTTCCGTTTCGCCGCCGAACTGGAGTATTTCCGGGACGCGTTTGTTTGTGAACTTGACCGGGCCCACGATTACCATCAATCGCGCTTCGTCCAGCGAAAACAAAATCGTCCGGATGCCCTTGTCGCCCTTCGACCCACGCGACCGGGCCAGCGGCGGTTCCCCCGGTTTACTGTGCCGCGTCATTTTCTCTTTGATCCGGGCCGCCGCTTTGCGCCGTTCCGCCCGCGTGCCGCGGTAAAGTTTCGCAATCTGTAGCTTTGTCGGTTCCTTGACCTTGATTAGCCGCCGCGTTGCGTCGCGGACCTTGCCGCCGATCTTATACAGCCGCTTGTATTCTTCCTTTTCGACTAGCCGCTGGACGCGTTCCCGGTCAAAAAACAGGTCGACGACTTCGTACGACGGTTTGAAAACTAGCTGCAATTGTGACATTAGAACCCACCCCCCGCCGCCGCGTCGAACATGCCGCGCAAAATACGCCGGTTCTTCTTGGCGAGCCGTACGCCCGGTTTTTTCTGCCGTGATTCGAACGGATGAAAATCGGCGATTGTGAACGGCTGCCGCTTGCGTTTGGGGTCCCGGATCGCGTTGTACAGTGCGCACGCTAAAACGGCGGTTTGGTCCCACTCCGCTTTGCTTCGGCCGTCTGCCATTTGGCAAAGTTCCCGCAGTTTGTACGGGCCGGGGTCAACGCCCGCCCGGCCGGCGGTTTCAAATACTAAACGCCAATAGCTTTCGCAATCTCGCTTGCCGCCGCCGCTTCCGCTTTGTCCATCTGGTGACGCATCGCCGCCGCGGTTGCGTCGCTCTGGATCACCCTGACCGCCCGGGCCGTCCCCTCTTCCTGCAGGTTGTTCACTTTGTTCCACAGCGCTATCAATGCCGGCCGGCGGGCCGGCGCTGTAAAATCTATTAGCGCCATGACAAGCGATTGCTGACACTCCGCGAACCGTTCCGCGTCGATACCGCGGCCGAAGTCTTCGTCGGTGATCCCGCGGGCGTTGGCCTGGTCCTCACACAACACCCAGAGCGCGTCGACGCATAACGCCACGTCGTCGGCCAGCCGGGCCAGCGTTGCTTCCTGGTCGGTTAATAAGTGGAACGGGTCCAGGTTCAGTTCGCGTTTAAGTCGTCGCCCGGTCCACGCGTTGCAATCCGGTTGCCACGTGTGGCCGTGTCGGTCGGTAAACTCTGGCACTGTAGGTGGTCCCCCAAAGCGTTTGCAAAGTGCGCCACGTCGGCAAGTGAAAAAACCAAGCCCGGATCGTGCGCCCATTTCAGGGCCTGCAATAGCGCCCGCCATTCCCCGCCCGCGGTCCAGGCAAAATGGAACACGTGGCCGCCGCTGTTTAATTCCGAATAATAGATCGGGTCGGGTTCAATCATCCGCGGCCGTTTCTGGGTGTTGCTTGGCGACGCGCAACACGTCGCACGCTTGCCAATAGACGCGGTCCACGCCGGCCGATTTGGCGACGCCCACGCGTAACGCGTTGGCGACGTCGTCGTCCTTGTCCGCCGCTTGCAACAGCGCGACCGCTTCCGCGTGCCCCAGCGCGACCAACCCGCGCGTGGGGTCAATGGCCGCCATGTTGGCCAGTTCCGACGCGTGGGCGACTTCGTCCAGGTCGGCCATTGTGTCGGCCTTCCAGGCTTCGCCCCGCTGGATTGCCAGCCGCGCGCGTTGTGTAACGTCCATGCGTTGCGCTCCCTGGTTAGCTTGCCGTATACCACGTCGGAACAATCAACGTGGCGCTATCTTCGAACCAGACGGGCCGACACTCGTTATCACTGGTAACCGCGTCCTCAAGGGACTGGTTGATCGTCTGGCTAAAGATCTGGCAGTGGGCCCGGACCCCTTCGGCGCCCGTTTCCGTGGCGTCGGCGTCCAGGAACAGAAACTCTGTAACGGTGCCCGCGAAGTACGCGGCCCGCAGCGCGTCCCAGACGGTGTCGGCGCCTTGCTTCATTAGGTAACCGAACGAGAACGACAACTCCCGCAACCCTTGCCGCGACAGTTTCCAGCCGCTGGCGCGCGCGTTGGTTTCTACCTCGTTCGCGCTCAGGTTGATGGTAACATCTCGGGCATTGGCGATATTGACCCAGGTTGGGCTGCTGTAGGTGGCACTATTGTAATATGCAAAACCTTCCGCCCCAGCGATCGGTGTTTCAGATAAGGCCATTTTGTGGAACCCTCTTGTTTAGGTGAATAGCTGATAAGTCAACCTGATGAGCTTGCAAAACTGCGGCAGTGTGACGCCGCCCAGCCGGTCCGCGTCGGTCAGTTCGTGGCGCATATACACGGCGTTGTCCGGTCGTTGCGGCGCACTGGACCCGGTCACGCCGACGAAGTCGGAAACTTCCTCCGCGAAATAGTCCAGCGCGTCGGCGTCGCTGGTCGTGGTCGCTTGTTGCTGCACGCTGATAACCACCGCCAGTTCTCCGCGGTTCGCGTCGCGTGCGACGCGTTCAAAATTCACCGGGCCCGGTATCACGCGCATCTGTAGCGTTGACAGGTCCGCCAGATCGACGACCGGCTGCCAGTCGCGGCGGCAGTTGAACGTCGTAATACTGAAACCGGACGCGGCCGCGTTGATCGCGGTGACGAGTGCGTCGGCAACTTTGACGGCTCGCGAGTCGGTCACGGGGCGCCCCCCATCCGGTCCAGTTTCTGTTCGATCCGGTCTAGCTGTTTCTGAATGCTGTCTGTGGTGCGTTCGTATTCCGCCGCCCGCACCGCGCCCGCGTGCGTCCCGGCCGCGTGACTTTGCCAGTTAATAACGCCGATACCTATAAGCCCCGTGGCAACCGACAGGCCGGTCACCAGGTACTCTTTCCAAGTAACATATTTGTTACCATTGCTCAGGGTCATACCGTGGCCGTCAACTTGCTGTGTACCCGGTAACGCGTACGCGTCCCGCGGTCTAGATATTGGTAAACTGGCAACCCGGACGGGCTGCACACGGTATAGGTGTAGGTGGTGCCGTTGATCGTTTGCGCTATCGTGTCGCCCTTGGCGGGCGTGACCGCCGCCGCGGCGATCACTAGCCCAGCAACCGGGACAATCCAGTCGGTTGATTCCCACCGTTCGGCTAGTCCGTTTTCTGTTTCCAGGTCCCAGTCGGTATTCCCGCGGATCACGGATTCCGACAACGTCACGCTGCCCGCGCCGGTCGTGTACGTGACCGACACGCCGGCCAAGCGGCCGGCGGCGGTCAGCGCAGCGGTGACAGCGTTCTGGTAGGCGGTTGCCATGCGTCAAGCCCCGGCTCTAGGTGACTTGAGTCTCAGCAGCGCCCAATCCATTACTGACAATAATAGGCACCCCAAAAGCGCCGGTCTGCGTTGGCCATTCGGCGGGCGTTCCGGTGGACGTTGTCGCGGTCCGCGACTGTTGCAACTGGCGGGCCGATCGTGGCGACATGACCCACGCGTTAGGCCACGCGTTGCCGGGGAATTGTTCCAGCAGACTGGATAGCAGGTTGTCGGTTAGCTTGTTGGACCCGTCGTCAATATTGGCGATCCGTCCCACGGAGTACTTGCCGTAAGCAACCATCCCGGCCCACGCGTCGATGGGCGTGATGTAGGAGTTAAACGCTTTCGACGAACTGTCCAGGGTCTGTTCTTCGCGGGTCGCCCCGATCCGGATTTCCCCCTCATTACCGACCAGCAAATTAACGCCGTCCCGGTCCATGCGGACGCCGTACACGCTAGAAAGTGCAGTACTTCCGCCCGCATCGACACACATGTCGTCCGCCAGCGCATCCATATATTCTGAGTTTGGGAATCCAGCAAATCCGTCCGCGTCGGACGCGGTGCCGCTCAAAATCTGGGTTTCGATCGTGAAGAACGCGTCGCGGAGTGCGCTGGCCGCCCGCTGGGCGATCAACGCTTCCGGGCCGTATATGTACGCGTCGGCGACTTGCTTGTCGTATTTTACCGACGCGTCCAGGTATTTGAGAGTGATAGTCTTTAAAACGTCCGTCTGGGCGGCGTAGTCTTTACCGGCATTTGCTGCCCGGAAAACCGCGGCGCTGTTGGCGGACTCCGCGGCATATTTATGTGAGTCGCCCAGGCTGGCAACTGTTGCCGGGAGACTCGCGACGAGTGGACTTCCCTGCAATAACAGACTGATATCGACATCGCTATCGATGTCGCGGCTATTGATGGTCGCAAGGTTGGCAAGTGTTAGAAGACTGTCGGCCATGATTTACAATCCTTTGCTGGGTGGTTCCGTTTAGGTCTAGTGGTTTCAGTTGTTCAGCGATTGGCGCCGCTGACGCTGGCGGGTTGGGATATCGATAAATTGCTGTAGCGGGTGGACGTTGGCGGCGGGTTGCTTTGCCGGTCCGTCGAAGGAAACCGGGTGGTCTTCGCCCCGATCAAAAGCGGCCACTTTCGCGCCCGCTTCCTTCGCTTGTTCCGCAGCCGACGCGGCGAACGTTTCTAACTGCCGCGTGTATTCCAGCGTCGCGCCGGTCAGGTCGGCACCGTTGCCAGCCGTCGCTACAATGAACGCGTTGACGTCGAACCCTTCCGGCGCGTTGCTGCAAAGTTTTTGCAGGTCACTAACGGACACGGCGGCCGGTTGGCTAAATTGGGCGACCGGTTCCGGTTGCGGTTCTGGCTGCGGTTCTGGCTGCGGTTGCGGTTCCGCGGCGGCCGCTACTTCGTCGGCCTGCACGTCGAAAGCGGCGGACAATTCCGCGGCCGGTTGCGCTTCCTGGTTGGTCGTTTTTTCGTCGGTCATGCTGTGTGCCTTTCGAATGACTTGCACGGGTGTGGTAGTTGGTGTGGATTCCGAAAATTGGGACGCGGTCCCCGGGTCCGCGCCGAATGGGACGATCGCGACCGACCGAAGCGGCCACGACCGGACGACAAAACCGGGGCCGGCAAATTGCTTGCCGTTCACTTCGGCGGTTTCGTCTTCCGCTAGTTCCTCAAGGACGGTGCCGGGTCCGTTCCAATCGATGGACGCTTCCCACGGGATCCCGGCGGCCGCTTTGGCCATGATCACGGCGGCCCGGTCTCCCGGTTGCGTGCTGATCAGTTCCGCGTCGACTTCCAGACCGCGTTCCGTCGTTTCGTGGCTGTCCGAATAGCCGATCGGTTCCCCGTCGTGTAAATAGTCGATGGGCGTCCTGGCTTTGCGCGGGATCATGCCGGACAGGTCGTGTACAATTTCGCCCCAATACGGGTGGCTGATGGGGTCCGCCGTACGGGCCAGGATCCGGACCGGCACCGACGACACTTCGCCCGATTCCTGTTGCACTTTCCCGGCCAGCGCCAGTTCGGCAGACATGCGTAGCGCGCTGGTTGGTACGTCCCGAAATTGTTTGTCGCTGTCGGTCATGCGTCGCTTTCTTCGTCGATAGGTTCCGGCGATACGGGCGCCGCGTCGCTTTCAAAGTTCAACGACAGCGGCTGGCCGATTTCTTCCAGGCCGCGCTGGCGGGCGTACTTGATCGCCATTAGCGTGCTATCAACGTTCTGTTCGAACGTTCCCTGCCCGCGTTCACGGCAGACGCGGTAAGGGTTAGAGAACCCGGCGCCGATTGCTTGGATGTCCCCCGCGATTTCCTGGTCCGGTCGCCACCACGGTTGGCCACGGTGGACCCATTCCCAGGACACGTTTTCCACGGTCCAGCCGCTGGGCAGTTCCAGTTCGCCGTCGATCGCGGCCAGCGTTAGGCGCCACGCCGTCCACTTGTTGCGTAGTTCCGTTTGATCGTTGCGGGCGTCTATACAGGACCGCTCGTAGTGCAACTGGGCGGACCGCGACCCGTGCCACGTGGCCGTCGTCGGGTCGTAGGCGGTAATATCCAGGTTCAGCGCCTTGAGCGCCGCCGTGATCGTGTGATCCATGTAGGCGCGGAACTCGTTGCTTGGCGATTTGCTCTCCAAGAATTCCGCCTTGTCGCCCGGGTCCAGGTCCAGCGAAATTGGACCGGTTCCCATGTCGACGTCGTACCCGGCTTTGTCTTCCGGGTCGCCCCCCGCCCCGCCGCCGGTCACGTCCCCGACTGCTTCGTCCCCGCCGCGGGAAAAGACCATCGCGAACATGGCTTGCGCTTTGGATTTCAACGCGGCGTAGGTTTGCGCTTCGTGACAGTCCTGCAAACTGTTCATCGCGGACGCCAGCGGCGACACGCCGCGGACTTGATCGAACCGCCACGTAGAATCGAAGAACCCGTACAGCCACAACCGGCCGGCGCGGATATCACGCGGCGCGGTAAAGTTCGGCCCGCCGTCCTTGCGTTGCCAGATGTTGTAGGCGAGTGCCCGCCCCGCTTCGGTCACCTTGACGCCGTTGACCCACTTACCGCGGGCGTTGGGCTGCCGCGGGTTCGTGACGAAGTTGCGCACGCTGGCCGGGTTTCTGATCCGGTCGGACTCGATCGCCTGGACCCGTCCGTCGCCCAGTTTCAGCAGCCCCACGTCGCCGTCGATCACCCGGCGCGCTTCCGCCATGCGCCAGAAGTGGTCGGCCCGGTGCCGTCCGGCCGCGTCAAAATTCGTCGCCCGGCCATAGTAGTCAACCGCGTCGGCCAGATAGGCGTTTAACCCTTTGTCGGCCGTGGTGAACTGAATATCAAACGTGGAACAGTACGCCAGGTGCTGGCTTATCATCCACTTAGCAACCGACATATTGCGGATGAGATCGCGCGTCGTCGCGTTCAGCGTCTGCCGCCCTTGCGGGTCCAGCAGTTTGCCTTCCGCCTTGGTCGTGTTGACCGGCGGCCGGCGTCGACCCTTCGACGTGATGGCGTCGTATCCGAACTGTTTAGACTTTGCCGGCCCCCAGCCGGGGTCGAATGTCGTGTTCGACATTAGAACCCCGCCAGATTGATCGTTGCCGCGGCGGGCCGCTTGCGTCGCTGGATAGAATCCGCCGCTTGTAGTCGGCGAAGTTCTTTCCGCACGCTGTCCAGATCGATTGACACGCTAACGCCGTCGACGTTAACGCTATTCGCGCCGGACTGTAGAAGCGTTTCTAGTTCCGTTATTTTCGCGCTGTTGTCCGTGTCCATGCGTCGGACTATGGCGAACCGTCCGCGCGGGAAACAGAACCGAAAAGCGCGACGCGTTTTTTACCGGACCACTACGCCGGCGGCGCGGGCGTGCTGATAGAGTAACTGGGCCACGCGCCCGCCGCCCATTTTGCGGAGCGCCCGCGATTCCAGACTGCGGACGCGTTCGCGTGACAGTTTGAAAATGTGGCCGCATTCGTCCAGCGTGTGGGTATATGGCGCGTGCTCCCCCAGCCCGTAACGCAACTTGACAATTTCCCGTTCCCGGTACGGTAGCCGGGCAAGTGCCTTGTCGATATCTTCCGCCGCTTCCTGTTGCGCCATTTTGTCGGCCGGGTCGCGAAACATTTCTAAATGTCGCTGTTCGTTGTCGCGTGCGTAGTCCAGCAACGCGGCCACGGGGACGTCTTGTTCGTAGACGCGCTCCCCGGCGAGTACTTCCCGCTGTTCCTTGGTTAGCGGGAACAGTTCGCGAATACTCTGGCCGGTTAGTTCTTCCAGGTTCCGCATGATCTGCCGCGCCCGTTCGGCCGTAAACCCGCCGCCGCCACGCCCGCCGGTTGCCGGGGTAAACGACGAGCGAAAGTTCAGCCAGTCGCCCAGCGTGGCCGCACAAACGCCGACAGCGCCAGCCGCCGCGGCGATCGACCCGGCCGCGTCGACCAGTTCCGCTAACGCCGCGTGTTGTGCCTTGACTTTGACGCGGACGCCGATTTTGTCTGCCATGTTTTTTGCCCTTTGTGGCGCTTACGTTTCCCAGTACTTGTCGAACCGCGCCTGCCCGCAGTCCTTGCAACTTGTCCGCCGCAACACGACGCGCGAGAACGGCAACTCATACCGGCCGCCACACCCGCAATCGCGCCCCTTTGGCCCGGTCAGCGGGCACCGCAGACAACGCACCGCGGACACGTCTACCGCGTGGCTGTTGGCGTACGGCGTCCGCTTCTCGCTGCCGCACTTGCGGCACCGCGTGTGATCGGCCGCGACCACGTCCCGTTCTTTTGTCTTGGATCCCTTGGGGCGTCCGCGTCGCGTGGTCGGCTTGCGTTTCGGTTTGCGTTCGTCGTTATCAACCATCATAGATACTTCACTTTCTGCCGCTGTCGGCGGCGGCCCGTCGGGGTCGGCGTGGTCTGGTCCAGGGATAGCCCGCAAATACTCGCCGCAACCGCCGCGCCTACCTGACAATCCAGCCAGTGATTGTCGGGTCGTCCGGGGTTGATTCGCCAGTCGTCCGTTGTGCCGTAGGGCCCGCTGACTTCTACCCGCGTTTCCGCGGTCAAGTGGTCGGCGAATAGTCGGTGCGTGCGGTTGCCGTCCGTCGCGAACAGTGCCAGCGCGCCCTTGTCACCGGTCGCCGTGGCCAGCCGCCGGACCAAGTATGACTTCCAGAAATTGACGTCTACCAACACATGGCGGACTTCCCCGCGTTCCGGGCGAGGGCTGCGCCAGTGCGCCGCTTCTGCGGCGGTCCGCCGGGCCAACCGTGTTGGCAGGTCGCCCGGTTTGAACGTCCACGCCCGCATCGGTTTTCTACCCGGTCCAATGTACCGGCCATGACTCGGCCAGAACTCCGGCCGCCCCGCGCAAAAGTCATAAACCGTGTCACGCGACAACCCCCACGCGGCATCAACTAGCCCGCGGTTGATCTGGTAGGCGCTGGACAATTCCCCGACCAGATCGACCAGCCCGGCCCTCAGCCGTCCCTCTAATTGCCGGCCCGGGTATTTCTTGGTTAGTGTGTTTCGTAAGTTCGACAGGCTGAAATAATCGGCCCGCTGACGCGGCCACGTCCCATACTCGACCGTATGGCCCGTCATGTTCTCGCCCCACGCGGTGACGACGTAGAACAGAACCTCTTTCTGTACGTCGATATAACAGGTTGTCGCCAGCGTCCCCGGCGGGACCGTGCCGCGTCCGTAGCTACCGACCTTGGCGGCGATCGCGGCCGGCCGCAGTTCGTCCGCGGCGTTGTCCCGGTCCGCGCCGCCCGGGTCGTTCTGCGCTTCGGCAAAGAACGCGGGCCGGTCGCGGTAGTATTTGTTCATCGCGCTTTGTAGCGCGCTTAAGTCCCCTTCGTCGATCTGCTCCGGCCAGGCAACTTCGGCGCCCCGGTCCATGGCTTTGCGGTGTTTCCTGTAGAACGCCTTCGCCTTCTTCCCCGTCCCGCCCGCGATTAAGTCTTCGTGCCGTAGCTGGGCGTATTCGTCCCACTTGTCGGAATCGGCGGGCATGGCATAGACCAGCGGCGCCCGGATGCCGCGCCATTCGGGGTTCTTGGTTGGGTCCAGGATCCGGTCGGCCATGTCGTCCGGCTGTACAACTGTACACGGCATCACCGCCGCTATCTTTTTCCCCGGTCCTGGCAGATACAAAATCTCGCTTTGCAGGATCCGTTCGCGTTCGTCGCACTGTTGCGGGGACGACGCGGAACGGCGCGTCTGCGGGTCGTCAATCAGCGCGAAACTGGGCCGCGTTACTTCGCCGTCTTGCGTTGCCAGATTCATTCCACGCACCGCCCCCAACAACCCGGCGGACTCCAGGCAGCCGCCAGAACACGGGCTGCCCGGTATCGACGGGAACACAATTCGTTCAGACTCCCAGCGGATGTCGGTCGGTTTCCCTTCGCACCGCTGGCCGCGCGCCCGTTGCGTGATGTTCTCCAATTTCCGGATCGGGAAAACCGCTTCGGGAAAATCGGCCGCCAGTTTGGCGTTGTGCCTTAGTTCCATTTTCGCCGATTCGATCCGTTTACGTGCGTGTTGCTGGGTGGCGGCTATCAACGCGACGTAATCGTGCCAGCCCCAGAGCGCGACCAGTAACGCGGCACACTCACAAATGGTCGTTTTCCCGGACCCGCGTGGCAGGGCAAACGCCAGTAACATTCCATCTTGCGCCGCGCTTTGGATTGACTCAATCACGCGGACGTGATCACGCGAAAACGGCAACGGGAACCGCCGCGGAAAATAGATCTTGAGTGCCCGCTGCAAGTCCTTTTCGCACTGGGCACGGCGGCGTTTATTCTTCACCGGCGGGATTGGTCCGATTTCGTTTCCCGCTTCGGTTTGCGCCGCGTCACGGGCCCGCCACGCCGCTTGGCGCTTAGCCCGCTTGGCTTTCTTTTCTTCCAGTGTGTCGGGGTTAGCCGGGGCGGGCGTCATTCGAGAAAACGCAAAGTGTTTTGCGTGTCCGTATCGGTCGCGGCCGGCGGCGCGACTTGCCGCGTTAACAGTGCGTGCGCCGCGTAGCCCGACAAACCACCGCCGCCAGCCAGCGCCAGCGCCGCCGCCAGTAGCCAACCGCCGCCCGCTTTCGACGCCGGCGGCTGGTAATGGTGGTGAGTGGTCGTCGGGCTGTTGTCCTGGTAGTGGATCACGTCGTCATCGTCCGGCGGCGTGAAGTGGTTAAAAGCTTCAGCCAGTTGCGCGTTGCCCATTGCTTCCGCCCGTTTGTGGTTCCGTTCCTGTGTCCGCAGCCCCGCCAGGTACGACAGCACCGCCAGCGGAGAACGTGCCGCACCACTGGCGCCAGCGTCGTTGCCAGCGTCCGGGGTCGCCTCGTTCCGCGGCGAATGCTTGCCGCTGTTCGATCCACGGGAAGTCTGGTCTGTCATGGTCGCCCATTACTTGGCCGGGTTATTCGGCGGCAGGTAGCCGGGGAAAATGCCGGCCGTCTTGGCTTGCAGCGTCTGGTCCGCCAGTCCGTCCTTTTCAAGTTGGTTGGCCGCGCTGGCGTAGACGATCGCGGAGCTATGCAAGAAATGCTGTTTACTTTCCTGCGAAACAAACGCGGCGCCGTCGTTGAACCGTTCCGCGGTTTGGTTCAATCGTTCGTGACGGGTAGCAAAGTTCTGGTCCATCGATTTGGCGATAATGTCGTCCACGGCGGCAACTCCCGGGGGGTTAGCGGATAGGGTGGTCGTGTTAACGTCCGGCGGCATTGAGTGCCCCGGTTACTTCGATTTTGATGGGCTGGCCTAGCGGCCGCGATTGGCGGTAGACCGTCCCCCGGTCGTGGATTTCCAGGACAACGGGGGGCAGGTCGGCTAGTGTCGCGGGCGGTCCGGCGGGCCCGGTTGGCCCGGTCACGCCCCGGAACGGTGCCGGGTTGCGTTGCATACGTACAAAGATACGGGCGGCGATCTTTTCCAGGTCGGCGTCGGTCAGTGTGACGGCTGCCGCTGCGGGCGGCGTTGGCGTTTCCGCTGCCGCTTCCGGTGCGGGAACGGGTGTTGGGCGGCCGTTACTGGGTACGGTAACCGCGGACCCTTTGCCGTTGCCCCAACTGGGCGGACACCAGCCGCGGGCTAGTGCCGCATGCCAGCGCGCCAGCCGGGCGTTGTGTGGCAATAGGAACCTATGCAAGCGGCCCGGCATTAAGAACGTGGTCGACTGTCCATCGGATCCCCAGAGGTTGCCGCACAACTTCCCGGCCGCGGTAAAGACCGGGCCGCCACTGTCGCCCGACTGGGCGGACCCGTGCCCGCTGCGTTCCATTTGTCCCCAGTCCAACATGTGGCCGCCGGGGCGGCCAACCGTCCGGCGGAATAGTCCGGCCCGGAACCCGGCGCGACCGGTCGACCAGCCGGCCATGTACAGCCGCTGCCCGCGGGTCGGGTTATTGCGGGCGATCCGGACACCACGCAAGCGGACCGGGCGGGCGGAAAATTCAATCAATGCGGCGTCCCATTCGGCTAACAACGCGCGAAGGGTCCAGCCATAGCGGCGGCCGTCGGGGAACGTGGCCACGCCGGCCCGGTTCCCTTCCCCGTCGAATAAGTGGCGACAGGTCAGCGCCAGCCCGTCGCCCAGATAGCAACCGCTGCCGATACTGCTCCCACACTGGACACGACACACGGCGGCCGCGTTTCGCATAACTGCGGCCGGGATCGCGGCCCGCGGCGAACTGCCCGCGGTGTCTTCCTGACCTGCGAACAGCGCCGCCGCGAACACTAACCGGGCAAGCATATTGCAGTCCCTGCAAATGTAGTAAGAACCCCGGCGGCCGTGGCATCTACACGGCGCGCCGGGAAGCGGCCGGGCAAAAACCGCGCTAAAATTCTAGCGTTTTCTGCTCGTTTGATAAATCACTACGCTTTATCGGGACAACACGCGGACGCCAGCGGCGGCCGATAAAGTCCCCCTCCATGGCGGTCTTGTCGTACTCTTTCCAGCCCCAGACCTCTATTAGTCCGCCGAAGTCAATCCACTTGAGGGCAATCCGGCGGCGGATTGTCTTTATCTTTTTGACGCGGGCCGCAATGTTGCTGTAGCTGGTTACCTGCAAAATCATGAGCCGGTGCCGGTCTTCGTCGAATACCACGACGTCCCCAAACCCCAAAAAATCGTGGCTTTGCTGGGCCG